>Ga0180301_10003304_pt1 | contig 12622 bp, 11 predicted proteins | sample GuaBasSediGuay16_FD_121797 | JGI IMG/M metagenome (GOLD analysis project Ga0180301, IMG submission 121797) | Subseafloor sediment microbial communities from Guaymas Basin, Gulf of California, Mexico - Guay16, Core 4569-2, 12-15 cm | ecosystem: Environmental > Aquatic > Marine > Hydrothermal...
GAATATATCCCGTAAAAAGCACTTCATCCGAAATGCCCAGTTTCTCGACCTTTGTAAATATCTCATCGAAAAGCCAGCCTTTTCCGCCGGCTATAACCAATTTAGCGCCGTCGAGATTATCTCTGGCATCGGAATACGCCTCGACCAGCCTTGCGACATTTTTCCTTGGTTCTAATGTCCCGACGAAAAGGACGAATTTTTCGGGAAGTCTGTATTGTTTGCGTATTTTCGAAATTTTATCGTCCGAGGCCGGTTTAAAATCGCTATCGATTCCGTTATAAACGATTTTCACTTTATTTTTCACCCCAGACCAAAAACCCTCGATATCTCTCGCCGTCGCTTCGCTTACCGCGATAATCCTATCGGCTTTTTTCAGACTCGGTCGTAACAATTTCTGCGATAACCTATGTTTGTGCGAATGCTGCTCAGGGAAAAGCTGTGCCGAAAGGTCGTGAACCGTAACCACAGAAGGTGTTTTACTAATTAATGGAAGATAAAAATTAGGCCCGTGAAGAACATCGATATCGTATTCTTTTAACAAACGCGGTAATATAAATTGAACAAATATATGCGCATTAGGCGACCGCTTCGAAACTATATTTACCGGAAGCTCGTCGGACAGACCGAATAGCGGTTTGTGGGCAAAAATAAAAACCTCGTCGAACCGGGCGGTTCTCGCTAAAGCCTCGACCAGCCGGGCTGTATAGACTCCGACCCCAGTTAAAGGCCTCGTTAGTATAGTTGCATCGAAACCGATTCTCACGATACGAGTTCCTTTAAAACTCCCGCATACCGAGCTATACAATTCCCGAATCTATATTTTTCGGCCATCGCAGAATCGACCCCCCTGCGTAATTTATCACTCACCCATTCGTCGAATAAAGTCAAAAGCGCTGTCTTTATACAGCAAGTATCGTCGTAATGACAGACCAGACCCAATTCCATTTCCCTGACCATATTAGCTGCTACACCATCTGTGGGGACGGTTGCGAGGACCGGTCTGCCGGACGCTATCTGCTCGAATAATTTCAATGGGATAACAGTGTCTCCACCGCGGCTTGCCGGTATCGTCTCTACCAGCAGGTTCACATCGCAGGTTTTCTGCAATCTCATCGATTCGTTATAAGACAGCATTCCCGGAAGTTCGATATTGCAGTAAATATTTGGGAAACGTCCGACTATATCGAGAATCTCATCCGGTTTTACACCGGCAAAGATAAGCCGTGTCTTTTCACCGAAATCACTGTTCTCACGGCAAGCCCCCCAGAAACCCTTAAGGATAAATTCCGGCGTCCTACCCCGCGACGGAAAACTTCCCGCGTGGACTATTTGGAAATACTCCCCTTTCTTATATTCGGTCTCCGAGGCGATATCGCAGTCGAAACCATTGGTCACAGTATAGAACGGTGGTCCGAACCCCCCGAGTTCCTTTTCAAAACCCGCCGATACGCCGACGATTATATCCGCCGACCTTAAATAACGCTCGATTTTGGGGAGAGCTATCGACCTTCGAGCCGATTGAATTATATTATCGGTCCTTAGATTATAAAATACATCCCGTAAATCGGCGACAGTCTTAACATTCGGAAAAGACCTTTTAAATTCGGCTATTATTCTGAGTAAGCTGAACGGCGGAGAAGTCACCAAAACGATATCGATTTCCCGTTCACGAATAATTCTCTCTGCCACCGGCAACGCTCTATCGACCCAATCGGCCATATAATCGGTTCTAAAAAGTGCCCTGAAGGCCGTTTTTAGCCGCACACCGAGAGGTGTTTTATTGGGCGAGAATAACCTATTCAAATCGCCGGCGTCCACACGATAAACCTCGACACCCGGGATTTCCGCCGTTTTATCAAGGTATAACCACGGATATTCTCCGCTGGCGGAAAGCACTATCGGTTCGAAACCGTGCTCGGGAAGATATTTCGCCAGCGCCAAAACCCTGCGGACAACGACCCCACCGGCGGGTGGCCAGTAATAGCTTATGATAAGAATTCGTTTCAATTCGCTACTCTTCAGGCCTATGTAAAAGATACCCTATCGTCCCAATCCGTTTAGCAAAAAACATAAGCTTCGCGATAGGTATTAAAAAAACGGGTTCGTAAAGCCGGATTTTTCCCTGAAAAACAAATTTAACTACCGGCCAGACATAGTGGATTATATCGAAAGGGAAGGTTAGAATAAGCTTAAGGATTTCGATATATCTCCTCCTGCCTCCTTTTTTTAATAATTTGATTTGTCCTTCGCCTTTACCGATACGCTTCTCTTTTGTGATATTCTCTCTTAATCCTTTTCTCGTCGGATGCCTTACGACAGCTGAATCGCAATATCCGAACTCAAATCCCTTCTCTACCGCGCGGTGCGACCATTCGGAATCGCCACCCGAAATTAGGTTTCCCCGAAAAAAGCCTATCCTGCCGAAAAATTCCCGCGTAACGAATAAATTCGCCGTTGCGACCCTCCCGCGCTTTACTGTCTCTTTCTGATTCATATGGTATAACGCATCGAAACGCTCGCACCAGCCCCGTTTCTCCGAGAACACAAAATCTATGCGCCCGCCGAAAATTGGTATATCATTCTGCAGAAAATACTCGATTCCCCGGGATAACCAATCCGAATCCGGAATACAGTCGGCGTCGGTAAAAGCGAATATATCTCCGGTGGCGACCCGAACCGCCTTGTTTCTGGCAGCATAAGAACTTCTAATTTCACGCTCCTCGACTATTTTTACGGTTGGGAACCCCTGCGCTATTCCGATAGTCCCGTCGGCAGAGCCGTTATCTGCGACAATCACCTCAAACCTTTTTCCCGGATAGGATTGTTCAATTAACGCTCTTAAACATTCGCCAATAACATCCTCGCCGTTGTAGACGGGTATTATAACACTGACAAATGGATATTTATCTCTATCGTTCATTTATTATTCGATACTAATATCCGGCAAACGCGTAGCTTCGTATATTCTCGCGGCAGAAGTCATACTATCTGCAGAATTCAAAACCATAAGACTCGAATCGTTATCGAAACATTTTTCTATTTGCCTCGATACCCAATTCGCAATAAGCGAATCAGGATTATCGAAATATTGTGGAAAAGCCGTTATTGCATAAGCACACTCGAAACCGGGCGGATTATACGGATATCCAAACCGGCTCGTTTTTATTCCGTTTATAAATTCTTCCCTTTCGATATAATCCGCTATCGTCTTCATTTTGCGAGATTGCCAGAAGTCGTGTTCGGGGAATCTCTCCGCGAGCATACCGAACGCGTAAAGGTTGAACGCGTGATAACCTATCTCCCGGTCCTTCTCGAATATTCTATCTTCTTGTGAGGAAGTCAACCGACCCTTTATAGATTTGAGCGCCCCGACAATCCCGGGCGAAACGGCTGTTTTCGGTATCGAATGGGCTATACGCCCTTTCTTATAAATCCTAAAATTGTTATCGAGACAATCGAGAAAACGCCTGACCTGTGCCCCTATCCCATCTAACGGTTTCAGCAATAATCCCGCACAAGCCGCAAACCAGAGTTGATGGTTGAAAGTCATATCTATTGGGCCGAAGCTGCCGTCGACATTCAAAATATGCCATAATCCGAAATCCTGTTCGAATTTATGTAGCCTATAAACCTCCTTTGCAAATTCGATGTAGATATTATCATCGAGCAAATCTGTCGCCGAAGCGAGCGCTTCGAATACCCAGGCCTGACCGATAAGTCCATTGGAAAAATCCTTTTCGGGATTATTACGGCAAAAAAAAGCGGCTCCCCCGGGACGGGTTTCATCGCTAATCAAATATTTAGCGCATCCGGTTACCGCGTCGAAAAACCGCACATCGGACGTAATCTCGAAAGCCTTCGCGAAGGTTATCAACCAGTGGGCAGTATTGCGAATTGGCGTCTCGGGGTCGTTGTAGGGGCCGTTATGCCCGGGTGGCATCGAACCGTCGTCGCGCAGGAGTGCAATTCCCGCCGAAGCGGATTCTACAAGTATATCGTATAGCGTCATTTCTCCCACTCCGGGAATTCGTAATCCCTGTCCAATCCGGCAAAGAACGAATATATTCTACCTAGATTTGATGCAAACTCGCACGCCCAGGCGACAAACCATATCCGGAACCACCTTTCTCGTATCTTCTCCGTTCCGCTTTCCTCGAGTATCCTTTTAATAAACGAGAATCTATGAGGAAAAAAACCGCGAATAAGGCGTTTCAATATATAGAAAGACGTCTTACCCTCTCTTTTCCAGATAGCCGTGTGCCCCTTTCCTACTCGATAGCTCTTTTTTATCAACGGGCAAAAACCTCTCGCGGAATAAAAGACCTCCGCATTAGGAGAATAAACCGGTTTAAATCCGGCCCGAATAGCGCATCCTGTCCAGAGGACATCAGCCCCGGAACGCACATTTTCCGGAAATAATCCTACTTTTTCAAAAACGGTTTTTCGAACGAAAAGGTTGCCCCCTTTCGCGACACCCCTGTCCTCGATACTCTGCTTTATCTGGGCATTACTTATCGAATCGAATATTTCGGAAATCGTCTTTTTCTCTCCGAAAGTAAAGGTTACCTTTCCGCCGACAAGGTCTGCGTTTTCGGTAATCATTGTATTTATCCCACTCTCGAGCCAGGCCGTGATAGGGGTGCAGCCGGCATCGATAAGAGCGATAATTTCGCCTTTACTCTCTTTTATTCCCCTATTGCGGGCCGCATAGGGGCTCCGAATCTCCTTTTCAAATAAAAACTTTACCGGGTATTGCCGCACTATTTCCGGAGTATTGTCGGTCGAGCCGTTGTCCACCACAATAATCTCGAATAAATCCTCGGGATAAGTTTGTCGCATGAGTCCATCCAAGCATCTTTTGATATTCTCCGGCGAATTCAAAACCGGAATTACCACGCTTACTTTTAATGGATTAGCTGCCATTTTTCCCTGTTATCCGATTATATAATCCGAGTAATTTTCGCGATATTCTGTCCCAATCGAAATTCTTCACTCTTTCCCGATTTTTCATTCCCATCGTTTTCAAATCACACGACAAAGCGTTCTTCATCGCGTTAATTAGCCCCGTTTCGGAATCCGCTTCGTAGAATATAGCGCCGTTTTTTGCCAGTTGTTCTTCCATACAACCTATATTCGGAGCAATTACCGGTTTTGCAAAAGACATAGCTAAAATAGCCGCTCCCGAAGCGAGAATATCTCGATACGGTAAAACCACCACATCCGCGGCGTTCATATATATCTGGATTTCATTATCGGCGATGAAATCCGCGATAATACTAACTCTTCGGTCTTTTTTTGCCGCGTTTTCGATAGATTTAAATAATCCTGTATCGCGGCACCTGCCAACGACGAACAACCTTACGCGTGGTGTCTCGATTTCGCCGAAAGCTTCGATTAATTCGGTAATGCCCTTATATTTCTTGATAGAGCCAAAACTGAGGTAGACAAACTCGTTTTCCGGGATTCCCAATATGTCTCGCGCGCTTTCACGCGATATTTCGTTGGTATAATTGCAGATAAAATCCCCATGTGGAATAACAATTACCCTATCTCTTATGCGTCTCGAGATTTTATAGGTTTTAATAACGGCCTCGCGTGCCTTTTCACAATGGACGACGATTCCATCGGCGTGCCTCGCCAAAATCCTGTGGAACAGGAGTTCCAGTCGAGGGTATCGTTTCTCATGGTTCTGCAGGTTGTGCACGGTCCATACTATTTTAATACCGCGAATTTTTACAAATACAAGTTCTAAAAGAAATTTAATAATCCTTACGAACGTCCTGAATCTATCGGTGCTGAATAAGAATCGATGCGTCCAATGGATATGAAGAATATCGACGTTCTTATATCGTCGAAGAGCATCGTTCACAGGGAAACGGCCCTCCCCCGATTCCAATGAAATCTCTACACCCAATTTTTCCAATCCCTCGGCGAGGTCGCTCTGGTAAGGGTTGCCGTCGCTATAATCTGGTATAAAGATAACCTTCATCTTTTCTCTAAAATGACTTCTACCGCCTCGTGAAAATCTGCTAAATCGTCGATATTAGAAATGTGCACTTTTTTATCTTTTTGAGACGATAGACTCATCGCCGAATCTTTTATCTCGAAGCCCATATCCTTCAACATTTTTAGAAAAGATGGATAAGCTTCTGCAGATATATCTTTCATAAGTTTGGGGTGTATTTCAATAAAGAAAACGAGGTTGCCGGATTTCTCGATAGTCCGCTTCATACCCTGAAGTGCATAAAACTCGTGGCCTTCGATATCCATCCTTATTATATCGATTTCGCCCGGAGCTATTCCCTTGTATTCCACAAAATCGTCCAGGGTATATGTCGGAACCGTAATCTGACCTTCGAATTCAACATATTTCTCCATCGATTTCGTCTTTGTTAAAGTATGTAAGTTCGAGCGGTTAGCCAGATATAAAATGCTTTCTCCCGTATTATCACTGAGAGCCGCTCGCTCTAAATCCACTATTTCTGTAAAACCGTTGTATTCGACATTTTTCCGCAGGATTCCGAAATTGGAAGGGTCGGGTTCGATTGCGTAAATTTTCCCGTGATTGCCGATAACTTGTGATTCCATAATAACATAATAACCGATATTCGAGCCCGCATCTATGATAGTCTGCGATTCTTTTAAGTATTTTTTAAATTCTTTCGATATTTCCTCTTCTCTTTTACCGTGGATAATGAGGTCTTTGGAAATTCCTTTGTCTCTGAGGTCCACAAAAAGCGTTGTTTTACTGGAATCGTCGAGTTCGACTTTCACCAGGGTGCCCTTATTTTTCGATTCTCTTTTTTTCATATAGGTATTTTCGCCGAAATGTTCCTCCCGGATATACCCAATCGCCACGCCTATATTCGTTCTTTTACTTATCTGGAAAAAAGTTTTGCAAAGCCGGAAAAATTTCCCCGGTTTGGTTAAGGCTTTAAAAACTTTACTTATTATTTTCATTTAATACCCTTATACTTGAGAGTTAGCCTCGATATTCTGCCCTTTAAATTTCCTATACCGGTATTTAATTAAAGATAATAGCCGGTAATCGAAAATTTTGACGAATAAAAAAGTAATAAGGAAATAAATCGATATTCCCAATAAGATTTTAAGGATAAAAAACAGCAGATTAGTCGAGATTAGAAGATATTTTTCTATGCCCGATAAAGATAGAACCGTAATTGCGGAAGCTATTATAGGTAAACCCAGCAATTTTATTATCCTCAGAGGATTTGCTTTCGTTATCCTTATCACCATATATTCGGCTATCGGATGAAAAACGAGAGCGTCGATTAAGATAGCCCACGATGTTCCGAGAATCCCCCAGCGCGCGGATAGGGGATAAATTATCGCCACGAGTAGAATGAGTTTTCCGATTTGTATATTGGTAGATATTTGGGGGCGCCCTACCGCCTGAAATAGTGGGCCGGTTGCAGCCCCGATAGACCTGATAGAAGCGTAGACAACTAAAACCATAACAGATGAAACCATCGGCAGCCATTTATCCCCGATGAAAATAACCACGAAATCCCCGGCAAGGATAAAAATCAACCCTCCTATTAAAAAGGAGAAAAAGGCGATTAATTGAATCGTATCCAGATATGCCTTTCGCAGGTTCTCGATATTATCCTGCAATTTGGAATAAGCCGGAAAGGTGATTCTCGATATAACGTGGGTAATTTCAGTCGCCGGTAAATTCGATATTTTGTATGCCACTTGATATAACCCCAGAGATACAACCCCCAATAGTTTTCCCACGAAAATATCGTCGCCCTGAGTGAGAAGAAAAACCAGAATACTGCTGCCCAGAACCCACTTTCCAAACCCGAACAGGTCTTTTGCCTTTTCCCATTCGATTCTGAAGCGCGGTCTATAACTATGGATAAAATAGGATACTACGAATTGGACTAAATTCCTGGCCAGAAACCCAAAAATTAAGGCCCAGGCGTTTTTTAATAGGAAAGCAGCAGTCAATGCGACAACGAAATCGGCCATCGTCCCGGAAAACATATAGACGAATTCTTTGTGAAATTCCAGGTTTTTTCTGAAGAATACGACGCCGATATTTTTCAAACTGCCTATAAAAATCGCGATACCGAGAACCCTCATCAACATGACAACCCGAGGTTCGCCGAAAAACCGCGATATAATCGGAGCGGCCAAAACCAGCACCAATCCGATAATAAACCCTCTCGTAATTTGGACAACCCATACCGTATCGAGATAATCGTCGATATTTCCGCTTTTCTGGACCAATGCCTTATCGAAACCCGTGATGGAGAATTGTTCCAGAGCGGCCAGTGCGAGCATAGCTATGCCGAACAGGCCGAAATCGTTCGGGCTGAGAAGCCGCGCCAAGATTATGGTCCGCATAAATGTCAATCCGCGATTGGCCATCCTCAACGAAAAAGACCAGAACCCTCCGTGTATGACGCGGCGGGTAAGTGTTTCCCCGGGATTGGAGATGCCGTCGTATATTTTGCGGATAGACATATTAAGTCGTATCGTCTTTCTTTATTGAAAACAGAGGTAGCAGTCCCATACTCTCTCCGCATATCAGCCACAGAATCGCTCCCGTCCCGACAAAAATCCCGATTCTCGTCAGCAGCGGCTTTAAGAACCATCCGGCAGCCACACCTGCCCCTGTAACTATAAGAATGGCGAATATTTTAACCCATGGATATTTCACAGGCATCAGCGGATTTCCGAGACGGTAACTCATATATGCCATTACCGCGTATGAGATAAGGGTCGCCCAGGCCGCGCCCATAAACGAAAATCTCGGTATCAACCAGATATTCAAAAGGACATTGACAACCGCAGCAAAACCGGTTACCACCGGCACAAATATCGTTCTATCGCGGGTTTGCATACCAGCGCCGAAAAACAGAGACATCGCCTCGAAAATCGCCGCCGCCGAAACCGGTATCAAAACCATTCGCGCCGAATGATACGCCTCGCCGACAAAAAAATGAAACAATTCCGGCGAAATCCCCACAAAAGCGACCGAGCAGAACCCTAAAAACGCGACAAGCGGAAGAAGGACTTTCGGGTATATCCGTTCCGCGGTCGATGTCTCCCGAGCCAACTCGAACATATACGGCCCCCACGCGAACCTAAACGCAGTATATAATAAGAAAATCACACCTGCCAGCTTATATCCCACAGAATATATTCCCGCCGAATCGAAACCGTCCATATAGCGAAGAAGAAGCCTATCGGAGAGAGTCAACACGATACTCGCCAGCGAGGCCGGAATAAAAGGCACTCCCCAAACGAGCATCGAACCGACAAATTTTAGTGAAACCGGCCAGATTAGATAGTGCCCGACTCTCCAGAGCAAAGGCCCGAGAATAATCAAATCGGCTATAATCCCGGCTATAATTATACCGGATACACCCATCTTTAGATACCAGACCAGAATTATGTTTCCCGCAACAATCAGGACGACCTTTACGAGTGCGTATGAGACATAACCGACGGGTTTTTTCTCCATCCGGAAAATCAAAAGCGACACGAGAATTATCGCTTCCAAACCGGCATTAATCGCAGCGAGACCGACAAGCCCTCCGCGGCCGGACGCACCGGTAAGGACGTTCGATAAAGGCCCCGCGAGAATATAGGTCAATCCCACCAAGATAGCCGAACTCAAAATTACCCAAACGACCGTCGACGTGAAAAATCTTCGCCGGGAGCTTTCATCCTCGGTCGTAACAAAATGCTTGAACAACGCGACGTTCATCCCGCTCATCGCAAAAACCATAGCAACCGTGGTGAAAAGCACGAGGAGCTGAAAAACCCCGTATTCCTCCGGTGGAAGCGCGTTCGTATAAAGCGGGATTAACAGGAAGGCGATGGCTTTAGTTAGCACATCGCCGGCACCGTAAAAGAGAGCGTCCTTAATGAGGGCTTTCTTAAGAGACATACAATTCCATTTTAGATCCCGGATTGCGGAATTTCGGTCGAGGGTTGCGGATTTCGGGATGTAGATTTCTGTTCATATTATTGTCCTAAACGCAAATCAATCAACCGCAAAAAGACACACTCGTTAAACGACTTTCGACTCCAAAAGGTCGTGAAGATGGACTATCCCCACGAGGCGCCCTTCTTCTATGACCGGTAATGCCGTTATCTTGTGCGTCTCCATAATCCGGATAGCCTCTTCGACTATCGCGTCCGGAGCGATTGTCTTCGGTTCGCAGGTCGCGAATTCCATTAGCGGCATACTAACCAGGTTCTCGTGCGGATGCGCCTGAAGCGTCCGCCTGAGGTCCCCGTCGGCAAAAATCGCAAGACAATGCTCGTTCTCGGCGATAATCACGTGGCCGAGACGGCCTTCACTCATAGCTACGATACCTTCAAGGACGGTGGCGCCCGGCGAGATAACCGGTATAGTATCGCCGGAGTGCATAACCTCAGAAACGCGTTTTAGAAGATGTCCAAGATTTCCCGCTGGATGAAAGGCTGCGAAATCGTGCTTTGTAAATCCCCTTTTAACCATCAGGGCGGTTGCGAGAGCGTCGCCCACCGCCAGCATCGCCACAGTCGATGTCGTCGGAACCACCCCGATAGGCTCCGCTTCCTCAGAAACACCTATATCGAGTATTATCTCGGCCTCTTCGCCCAGTGGCGATTCCGGTTCACCTGTAATAGCGATTATTTTCACTCCCAACCTCTTTAGCGGCGGAATCAACTCCTTAACCTCGGCGGTGTTTCCACTTTTTGAGATAACTATAGCACAGTCGTCCTCGGTTACAGTCCCGAGGTCGCCGTGGAGCGCCTCGGCGGCGTGGATAAAGAAACTCGCCGTCCCTGTCGATGCGAGCGTGGCGGCTATTTTCCTGCCGATAAGTCCGCTTTTCCCCATCCCGGTAACGATTATTCTACCACGGCACGAGAGACAAATATCTGCCGCCTTAAGTAATGGGGCCTCTATCCTCCCAACCAGCGCACGAATAGCGTCCGATTCGGCCAACAGTAAATCTGTTATTGCTTTATCAGGCATAATTCAAAACCTTACTCCTGTTAATCCGGGGGTTAGGGGCATTCTCCGCTTAAAATGGCTCGACTCGTATTTCTTTATCACAAGTTCGACCTCTTCTTTTTTATAACCTTCTGCAATGAGTTCCTCCGGCGATTTGCCGACATCGAAGAGGTTATAGAGTATTCTATCCGCCGTTTCGTAAGTAATGCCCATCTCCCCTTCGTCTGTCTGGCCTTTCCAGAGGTCGGCGGAAGGCGTTTTTTCTATAATCCAGCGTGGAAGACCTATCTCCGCCGCCAGGTTCCTTTCCTGAGTTTTGAATAAGTCGCCGAGAGGTGCGATAGCGCAGGCCATATCGCCCCAGAGCGTAGTATATCCCAGGAGGCTCTCGCTGCGGTTGCCCGTCCCAATAACGAGCTTACGCCGTGCTTTGGAGATATCGTAGAGAAAAATCATTCGCACACGCGCGGCGATATTGCCCAGGCGAACCCTATCTAGCTCACCGAATTCACCGAGCTTTTTTGCCGCTGTGTCCACGGTTTCCGAAATATCGAATGTCTCGAGCTCGAGTCCTAAATGCTTCGCTATTTTTTCTGCATCGGAAACGCTCGAACTGGCGCTTGCCCTGTATGGCAAAGCTATTATATCGACTTTTTCTTTACCGATAGCCTCGACAGACAGAGCCGCCGTAACCGCTGAATCCAACCCACCGGAAAGGCCGATTACGGCGCCGCCGGGAGCGAATTCTCCAATATAGCCGGCAATAAAATCTACTATTTCCTTATGCGCCTCCGGGATTTCCATTTATCTATCCTTTATCGAGTATTTTTTCTATATCCTCTTTAGTATAAAATCGTCCGGAGCCTATTCCGGGGCATAATTCTGCAACCTTTCTCCACGACCTTTCGTCCTTCAGGTTTTCCGGCCAGAATGGGAAAGAACTGCATTGGCCCGGTCGCGAATTATAGACTCTGCAACCGCTTTCAGGATTATAAAATATACAATCTCCGTTCGGGAAACTCCGCAAAACTACTTTTTTATCCACAACTTCAGTGTAAAGCCTCCGAAAAACCTCGATATCGAGACAAAGCTCGTCGGAAATCGCTTTTTCGTCCTCGAACGAAAGCCAGACATAGCCTTCGCTGAGCCTGCAACATTCGCCGCATCGCTTACAGGAGAACCTTAACCCGTTTTCGTAAAAGGTCATTGTAATCGAGGTTTTGTAGTATTCGTTAAATACTTTTTTACCGCCTTTTTAATAACTTTTTTAATATTCCCTTGAAATTAGAAAACAAAATCTATATGGTTAATAAATAAATTGTCCTTATAATTTCTTTATATGCGAATATTGGCTATTGCAAGCGGTTCTGCGGGAAACTGCACATATATCGAGGCGGATTGTTCCCGGCTCTTGATAGACTGCGGAATTTCCGCAAAAACGGCTTCGGACGCTTTGTTATCGAGAAATATCGCCCCATCGTCGATAGATGGCATACTTATAACCCACGAACATCCCGACCATATAAACGGTGCATTCGCATTTAGCAAACGCTTCGACATCCCGATTTATATAAATCCGCCGACTTACAAAGCCGCGAAAAGGGTTTCACGCGGCGCAAAGATTAATCTGTTTAATAC
>Ga0180301_10003305_pt1 | contig 12621 bp, 9 predicted proteins | sample GuaBasSediGuay16_FD_121797 | JGI IMG/M metagenome (GOLD analysis project Ga0180301, IMG submission 121797) | Subseafloor sediment microbial communities from Guaymas Basin, Gulf of California, Mexico - Guay16, Core 4569-2, 12-15 cm | ecosystem: Environmental > Aquatic > Marine > Hydrothermal...
GCCACCCATATTAAATATTCTAAAAAAACCGCTTGATTTAATGACTTTATTCAAGCGTGAATTTTTGGGGCTTGTTTTTTTTCACCGCAATATGGTAGTGAATGAAAAATTAACAAAAGAGAACGAGCTCTTGAAGTTAAGATTAAATAATCTGCAGGAGACAGAATTGGAGAACTCAAGGCTTAAAGAACTGCTCGAGCTGAAAGAAAAAACGCCTTATAAAGTAGTGGCTGCCAGGGTTATCGCACGGCAGCCGGATAATTGGTCATCTTCGATTATTATTAATAGAGGAGCCCGGGACGGAATAAAGCAGGGGGATGTGGTAATCAGTTATTTAGGACTGGCCGGACGCGTTAGCGAAACGACCTCTGGCGTAAGCAAGGTTACTCTTATTAACAATCCAAATTTTTGTGTCTCTGCGCTTGTGCAAAGAAGCAGGCAGGAGGGGCTTATCTGCGGAACACTTGATTACCATTCTTTAATTATGAAATATTTGCCCAGGCAGGCTGATATAAAGATTTCTGATTCAGTAATTACTTCAGGGTTGACCAGGTTTTTTCCTAAAGGCCTGGTAATCGGCGAGGTAACCAGTATCGGCGAGGAATTTTCCGGTTTAAGCCGCTATGCGGTGGTAAAGCCGGCAATAAATTTTTCGGATATCGAAGAAGTTTTAGTAGTTGTAGAATGGGAATAAGCAAAAGTATATTTCTGATTTCTGCGTTAATCCTGGCTCTGGTTGAGGTTACGCTATTGGATCTTTTCCGGGTGTTCAACGTAAAACCCGATCTGCTTTTGGCTCTTGCGGTATTCGCCGCTTTTCTCTTTGAAGTAAAATTTGTAATTTTTTTCGCAATATTCTGCGGTTTCTTGAAAGATATTTTAACCATAAATACAATCGGATTCAATATTTTGTTATTTACTTTATGGTGTTGGTTTATTATCAGGATAAACAAAGATATGGTCGTAGAGGATAACCGGGTGCGCGTTTTATTTTTATTTATAATCAGCTTTTTACACGACATAACCTTGCGTCTGATTTTTTTATTTCTTGGGTTTCCTATAAGTCTTGGTTTATTCTTGCGGATTTCCATTCTGAAATCTCTTTACACCGCATTATTTTTATTTTTCGCCTTTAAACTTGTCGAAAAAATTCCTCTTTTGAAAAAATGCGCATAAAAACAACTTTTCTCATAATAACTTTATTTTTTTTACTGCTTTTCTTGCGCCTGGCGAACTTGCAGATTATGCATGGTAAAGTATACCGCAGTTTAAGCCAAAGGAATTGTATCCGCCTTCTGCCCCAAGAGGGAATACGGGGTGCGATTTTAGACTCAGAGGAAAGGATTATCGCAGACAGCAGCCTGGCTTACGACCTGATGGTTTTAGCGGACATAAAAGAAATTCCCGAGGAATCATTAAAAGAGATGGCCGCAATCCTAGAAACAGATATCAAGGATTTAAAACCAGAATTAAAAAAGAGAAGGAGTTTATCTTTTATACCGCTTACCCTGGTAGAGAAATTAGATATTAAAAAAGCTTTTGCGCTCGAAGAATTAAAGTCCCAGTTGGGCAATGTGGTGATACAGCCTTCTTCGATAAGAACATATCCTTATAATCAGCTTGCCTGCCACGTCTTGGGATATTTGAATGAGATTGACCGTTCGCGCCTGAAAAAATTATCAGATTACGGTTATAAAAGCCAGGATTTGATAGGTTTTGGAGGCATAGAAGAAGAATACGATAAAGACCTGCGCCAGGAAGAGGGGGGATTATCGGTAGAGGTAGACCATCGCGGAAGATTTGTGCGAGCGCTTGGTTTTAAGCCCCCGATAAATGGCAAAAAAGTCCAGCTTACCTTAGATTTAAGATTACAGCAACTGGCGGAAAAATGTTTAGGCGAAAGAACAGGCAGTATCGTTGTTATGGATCCTCAAGACGGCGCTATAAAAGCTATGGTGAGTTCTCCGGGGTTTAACCCAGGCATATTTATAGATAGGTCTAATCAGCAGTTACGCCGTCTTCTTAATAATCCGGATGCGCCTCTAATAAACCGCGCGATAAGCTCCAGCTACCCTGCGGGTTCGATATTTAAGATAGTTGTAGCCGCTGCTGCCCTGGAAACCGGAAAAATAAATTTATCCACAACTTTTACCTGTCCGGGAAGCATTAAAATGGGGAATTTAGAATTCGGCTGCTGGAATAAGCACGGTCCAGTAAATTTGCTCTCCGCGATTAAATATTCCTGCAATGTCTTTTTTTACCGCGTTGGATTATTAGTAGGCGCACAGATTATACACGATTATGCTTTGAAATTCGGTTTTTCGAAACCTACTGGAATTGATCTTCCTTATGAAAACACAGGTTTTGTCCCCAGCCCGTTATGGAAAAGGTTTTCTAAACTCAAAAATTGGTATGACGGGGATACTTTGAATTTATCCATAGGCCAGGGCGACCTCTTGGTTACTCCTCTTCAGGTAGCCCGGATGATGGCAGTTTTTGCCAATAAAGGGGTTTTGGTCGATCCTTATATTGTTAAAGCAATACAGGATGAGAAGGTACCTGTTTCTAAGGGCAGGACTTTAAATTTAAAAAAGACTACATTAGAATACATCCGTGCCGGGCTTAAAAAGGTAGTCTCTGATCAGGGCGCAACCGCGCACGTTTTAGCTGATTTAGGTGTTGACGTGGCAGGTAAAACCGGAACAGCCCAAGTCGGCCGGGACAAAGAACCGCATGGATGGTTTGCCGGATTTTTGCCTTTTGCAGAACCTAAATTTGTAATCTGCGTTTTTCTGGAATACGGAAAGACCGGCTACGCCGCCTCCTTGGTCGGCAAACAACTAATTGCCGATATGCTAAAGGAGGGGTTTATTTAGAATGAAGAGATCAGGGTTAATAATATTATCGATTGCAATTTTAATTTCCACACTCGGAGTGTTTACCATTTACAGCAGTACTTATCAGAAGGAACAAAAGCAGTTTAAGGCGCTATATACACGCCAGATATTTTGGCTTATTTTAGGGCTGGCGGCTTTCTTTATTGTCTCACAGATTGATTACCGCCACTTCTGGGATATAACATATTTTTTATATATATTTACCATTCTTCTATTGTCAATGGTGGTGATGTTCGGCGTAGTTCGCCTGGGGGCACAAAGATGGCTTAAAGTAGCCTGGGTTAATTTTCAGCCTTCAGAGATTGCTAAATTAACCATTGTGATATTTCTAGCCAGATATTTCAGCAAAAAAACAATTGATAGCATTGCCTCTGCCGTTGCAAGATTTAAAATTTTGAAAGGCGTAATCGCGCCTTTTTTATTCGTTATAATTCCGGTAGGTTTGATTGTGGGTCAGCCTGATTTAGGCAGCGGCGCAATGATTTTTATCGTATTTATAATGATCCTCTTTTTTTCCGGGATAAAATTAAAATATGTTTTTATGCTTATCGGCGCTATAATCGCTTCTCTGCCGATATTGTGGAGATTTTTACTCTTTGATTATCAGAAAGAACGCCTGCTTGTTTTTTTAGACCCGAATATCGACCCCCTGGGCGCCGGCTATACGATTATTCAGTCTAAGATCGCTATCGGCTCCGGAGGCTTATGGGGCAGGGGCTGGCTTTCCGGCACACAAAGTCAACTGCATTTTTTGCCGGAATCGCATACTGATTTTATTTTTGCCGCTTTTTCAGAGCAGTGGGGTTTTTTCGGAAGCCTCCTGCTATTGGTTTTATATTATATGATAATAAGGTATGGACTTTTAATTGCGCGAAGGACTAAAGATGATTTTGCCAGAATTCTGGCCTTTGGCCTTACGGCAATGTTGGGCACGCAGGTTTTTATAAATATTGCGATGAATATGGGATTAGCTCCGGTAGTTGGTTTACCTTTGCCGCTTATGAGTTATGGCGGCTCATCTATGCTTGTCACTTTTATTTCATTGGGGATATTGGCGAATATCGACAAAACGAGAACTGTTTTTTAAAGACACCAGACAACAAGGCACCACGTCACCAGTTAAAAGTTTTAACTGATAAAAGAAAAGTAAAATTTTGTATCTACTTGCGACCTGGTGTCGTTGTGTCCTTGTGAGCCCAAATATGTTAGAGGATATACTTTTACAGGTAGAAAAGCCTGGCCGCTATATAGGCAGCGAGTGGAATATCGCTAAGAAGGATTTTGATAAGTGTGATGTAAAATTCGCTTTATGCTTTCCCGACCTCTATGAATTAGGCATGAGTAATTTAGGAATCAGGATTATTTACGGCTTGCTTAATAGTCTGCCTGGAGTGGTATGCGAACGTTTTTTTTCCTGTTGGACCGATATGGAAAACGTACTCCGCCGCAATAAAAAACAGATATTTTCTTTAGAGTCAAAGAAGGGGCTTGGAGAATTTGATTTGGTCGGTTTTTCTTTAGGTTCGGAATTAACCTACACTAACGTATTAAACATTTTAGACTTAGGCGCAATACCTCTTGAAGCCGTTTCAAGGGATCGTAATTTTCCTTTGATTATCGGCGGAGGCCCTTGCGTAATGAATCCCGAGCCGCTTCACGATTTTTTTGATTTGTTTATCATTGGAGAGGCAGAAGAGGTGCTCCCCGAATTAGTCGGGGCTTATCGTAAAAGTATGGATAAATATAAATCCGGAAAATTGAGTAAGACAGAATTACTGATTATGCTCACCCAGATAGAAGGAGTTTACGCCCCGTTGTTATACGAAGTGAGCTATAACCCAGAAGGTAAAATAGAAAAATTCGCAGCTAAGTTTTCCAGAGTACCCGCTAAAGTTAAAAAACGTTTTATCAGTGATTTAAATAAAGTATATTTTCCGCAAGATTGGCTCCTGCCGTATATTCAGGTGGTTCATGACCGTATTACCATAGAGATTATGCGCGGTTGTCCTAACAGTTGTCGTTTTTGTCAGGCGCGCTCGCAATACTTTCCATACAGGCTGAGAGGGCTTGATAAGATATTGGAATTAACCAAGCGTGCGTACAGTTCTTGTGGTTATGAGGAAGTATCTTTGTGCGGGCTTTCGGTAAGCGACCATCCGCAGGTAGTTGAGCTTTTAAAGAAGTTAACGAAGTCTTTTCAAAGCAAAGGAATCAGCGTTTCTTTGCCGTCCATCCAACCCAGAAGCTATGCAGGAGAACTTTCTGCGCTTATAGCTACAGTCAAAAAAACCGGCATTACCTTTGCGCCTGAAGCCGCAACCCCGCGGCTTCTTAAAATCCTTAATAAAAATTTTAAATTTGAGGATTTTTTTATGGCTTTAGAAGAGGCTTATCTTAGCGGATACCGCAATATTAAACTTTATTTTATGGTCGGTCTGCCGTTTGAAGAGCGGGAAGATTTGGATGGGATTATTGCGCTTGCGGGTAAAGTTTCAGAAATAAGGAGAGGGATAAAGCCGCGGAATTTGCCTGGGAAAAATATTACTACCGGTGCTGCCTGGGTAAATTTGAGTATAAACACCCTTATCCCCAAACCGCATACTTCTTTTCAATGGCTGGGCATGCCGGGTATAGATAAAATGATATCAAAATATAATTATCTTAAAAGGCAAATAAAGAACAAAAAAATAAAATTGAATTTTCATAATCCCTTTATGAGTTATCTGGAATGTGTACTTTCGCGCGGGGATAGAAGGCTGAGCCGGGTGATTTCCGCTGCTTTTAAAAAAGGCGCGAGATTCGACTCCTGGCCAGAGATTTTTAAGTTTGAAGTCTGGCAGGAGGCTTTCCTGGAAACAGGAATATCAGCCGATTTCTACCTTAAGGAAAGATCACTGGAAGAAATTTTACCCTGGGATTTTCTGAATATCGGAATAACCAAGGAGCAGTTAATCAGGGATTATCAGGATTTATTGCCTGATTAATATAAGCGACTCTTTTTGTAACACATTGAAAGTTAATGAATAAGAAAATAAAGTATTTGGAAAAAATTTAAATAAGTTATATAATATAATGTTAAGTAAATGAGTGTGCCTTATCGTAAAAGGGAGGCAAATATGAGTAAAACAAAAGATAAATCTTATGCTTTAGGCCGTCAAGGTATTAAGTATAAATTAAAGATAGCTTTTTACCTTATGTCTATCTTGCCCTGGTTAGTCTGCCTCTATTTAGTTTCTGAATATATCTTGCCGAATGTGGGTCTTAGGAGTGAAGTAATCTTAGCAGTTATAATAAGCATTATTATTGCCGGCGGAGGCTTTCTGGTAGTAAAAGAGATATTCGACCGTATCCTTTCGGTGAGCAAAAACGTAGATAGGCTTGCCAGCGGGGATTTAGATATTATGCTGGAGGTGGCTCGCGAAGACGAAGTAGGCCATCTAAGCTCGGCTTTAAATCAATTTACCCAACGTATCCGTAGCAACATGGATGAGCTTAAGACTTACAGTCAGAAGACCGCAGAGATAAACCTGGAGATAAATAAACGTATTTTTATGCTTTCCAACCTCCTGCAGATAAGCTCGTTGATTTCTAAGGGCGGGAAGTTAGATGAAATTTTAAGATTAGCAATATCAAAATCCAGGCTTTTAGTAAATTCTAAAATAGCATATTTCTTTCTCAGGGAGGAGGAGGAGGGAGATAAATTCATTGCCAGGGCTGCGGATGGGGTTAAATTAGAAGACATTTTGCCTGTGAAGATAGATATACACGATAAAATTTTCGGAAAACTTATTCAGTCGGGCCTTCCTTTTGCAATAGATAGGGAACACCCTTTAAGTAAAGATTCAGAGAAGCTTCTTAGTGAAAAACTTAAAATAAATAATACCTTGGCAGTGCCGGTGCAATTAAGAGACAGGATAATAGGTATTTTAGGTATTGGCGGTACCGGAAGTATACAGTATAGTGACGACGATATAGAAATATTAGGCCTTTTTGCTAAACAGCTGGCCATAGCTCTAGAGAACGATATTTTAGCAAAGCGACTGCAGAAATTAGAAATAAAGGACGAACTTACCGGCCTATATAACGAGGTATATATCTTTAACCGGCTGGATGAGGAAATTAGGAGAGCTATTGCTTACCAAAGACCATGTGCGTTTATAATGTTGCGTTTAGATAATTTTGAGGACTACAGTAAAAACTTTGGTCTGGTGGACACGGAGAGCGCATTGAAAAAAATCGCTTCTTTAGTAAAGAGTGCTACCAGCGAGGTTGATCGGGTGGCCAGGACTGGAAATCATGAATTTGCCGCGGTTCTACCGGAAAAAAATAAACGCCAGGCGCAGACTATCGCGGATAATATCAGGAAAAAAGTAGAAAATGCTTTTGTTAAAGAGACGGACGATAGAAAGAAGATAACCGTCAGCGGAAGTGTCAGCGAAAATCCCCTGGACGGCGTAAATGCGCAAGAGTTAATGGATAAGGCAAAGGAGCTACTTGAGTATGCCCAAAAAGAAGGTTCTAATCATATTGTCATAGCAGCGAAAAGGAAATAAAACATGGCAATGAAGAGATCGGTAAGAAAACAATTAGGCGAATTGCTCATTGAGCGCGCTATTATTAACCAGGAGCAGTTAGAAAAGGCCCTGGAAATGCAGCGCCAAAAAGGAGGCCTGATCGGAGAAATATTGGTTGAGATGGGTTTTGCCAAGGAAGAAGACATTGCTCAGGCGCTTACTTCTCAGTACGGTTTTCCGTTTTTACCGCTGGCTAACTATGAAATAAATGCCGAAGTAATCAATGTTATACCCAAGCGTGTGGTTCAACAGTATATTATTATGCCTATAGATAAGATTGGAACCAATTTAACTATTGCCATGTCAAATCCTTTAAACGTTCAGGCAATAGAAGACGTTGAGTTGCTTACAGGCTGTTCGGTGCAGACTTTTGTTTCTACCTCTTCGGACATCAAGGCGGCAATTGAAAAGTATTATAAAGAAAAAGAATAATATTTGCTTTCAGCTTTCAGTCGGCAGCCTTCGGCTTTTTAGCTGATAGCTGATAGTTATAAACAAATGATTTCCTTAAAAGAACGCCTTACAGAGATATTAATTAACAACAAAATTATCAGCAGGGAGCAGCTGGATAAAGCCCTTGAGGTACAAAAGCAAAAAGGCGGCAGGCTCAGCGATATTATCGTAGAGCTGAAATTTATCGAGAAGAAAGACCTGGTCTTTATTTTAAGCGAAGGCCTGGGTTTTCCTTTGATTGATTTAAAACGTTTTAAGATAGATCCTGAGATAGTAAAGACAATCCCTCCGGATATCGCCCGCAATTACCAGATTATTCCTATATCTAAAATGGGAGAAACTATTACCCTGGCAATGGCGGATCCTTTAAATATATTTGCTATTGACCATGTACGCTCGCTTACCGGTTATAAGATAAATCCGATTATTTCCTCTGCAGATGAAATAATACAGGCTATAGAGTTGTATTATCCCGATGCCACCAGGGGGGTAATCGATGACCTGGTAAAGGAGCTTTCTACCTCTACTATAGAAGTTATAAAACAGGATAAAGAAATCGGCCTGACTGATCAGGAGTTGTTGAATATCAGTCAGCAGGCGCCGGCAATTAAAATTACCGATATGATACTCGATAAAGCGATTAAGGGCAAGGCTTCTGATATTCTGATTGAACCCTGGGAGAAGACATTGGGGGTGCGTTTCCGCATAGACGGAGTTCTTAAGGAGATCCCCTCTCCGCCAAAAAGTATGCATGCCTCTATAGTTTCGCGTATTAAAGTAATGTCAAATTTAGATATTGCCGAACATAGACTTCCCCAGGACGGCCGCTTCAAAGCTAAGATTGCCAACCGGGAGGTGGATTTTCGCGTGTCGATTCTACCGGCAAGCTTCGGAGAGAAAGTAGCGATTCGTATTTTAGATAAATCGCAAGCTACCCTTGATATTGATAAATTAGGATTTGACAAGGAGGCGATTGAAAAAATAAAAAAAATTTCAAAGCTTCCGCACGGCATGATTCTGGTATGCGGCCCGACGGGTTCTGGTAAGACTACCACGCTTTATTCGACACTGAAACACGTTGCCAGTCCGGATAAGAATTTAGTTACAGTTGAAGATCCGGTAGAATACCAGCTGGAGGGAATAAATCAGGTAACTGCACGGCCGGAAATCGGTTTGTCTTTTGCCGCGGCATTACGTTCTATACTCAGGCAGGACCCGGATATTATTATGATCGGGGAAATACGCGATTTTGAAACCGTGGATATAGCTATTAAAAGCGCGTTGACCGGCCACTTGATACTTTCTACGTTGCATACTACTACGGCAAGCGGAGCAATAGTCCGTTTAATAAATATGGGCGTTGAACCATACCTGATCGATTCTTCTTTAGTGTGCGTTTTATCGCAAAGGTTGTTGCGTAAAATCTGCACCCATTGTAAGACCGCATATCATATTGAACAGGAAGTCGCAGATTTATTAAAAATAGAAAAAACTAAAAAAACAGAATTTTACCGGGGTAAAGGTTGCCCTCAATGTTTTAATACCGGCTATGCGGGCCGTTTAGGGGTTTGTGAAGTTTTATTAATTACGCCGGCAATAAGAGAACTTATTTTATCTCGTTCACAAGAGCAAGTGATTAAACAGCAGGCGCGAAAAGAAGGCATGAAGACGCTCAGAGAGACGAGTCTGGAGGCGGCAATAAAAGGGTTAACTACCTTGGAAGAAGTTATAAGGGTGACTGCTCCGGACGATTAATTAAAGTAGGCTTTAGTACTTAAAAAATTAAGAGATGGCGACGTTAAGAGAGAATGTTATTGATGTATTAATTAAAAGCAAGTATCTCTCTAAAGAACAATTAGATGAGGCTTTGAAAATACAAAAACAAAGCGGTGCACCTTTGCGTAAAGTTTTAGTAGAACGCAATTATCTTAGCGAAGAAAAACTGCTGGCTTTATTGTCTAACCAGCTTTATATTCCGTTGATGCATTTGAGTAGATATAAATTTGACCCCCAGGTTATCGGGGTAATCCCTGAGCGTATGGCCAGGCAATATACGCTTATCCCAATATCTAAAATGGGTAATAGCCTTACTGTGGCTATGGCTGATCCTTTGAATATATTTGCTCTTGATGACCTTAAGGCGATTACCGGCTGTAACATTGATATTGTCTTATCCTCAGAAGAGGAGATTATGAAGGTAATTGATGCGCAGTATAGAGGGGAAAAAGCTAAAATTGAAGATCTCATAGGGGAGGCTTCGACTCCTACAATCCCAAATAAAGAAGCTGGCGAAAAGGCAGCGGTAGAGTTGATTAAAAGCGAGGAGATTGAACTTAGCGCCGCGCTTAAGGATAGCGAAGATCCTCCGATTGTAAAATTAGTTGACCTTACTCTTACTGAGGCCTTGAAAAAAAGAGCTTCTGATATACATATTGAGCCGGAGGAGGGATGCTTGCGTATAAGATACCGCATTGATGGGGCATTACATGATATATTCAAAATCCCGAAAGTAAACCAGAATGCAGTCTTAGCTAGGCTTAAGATCATCTCTAATCTGGATATTACCGAGAATCGTATTCCTCAAGATGGAAGATTTAAGGTTAAATTTGAAAACAGGGAGGTTGATTTCCGCGTTTCCAGCCTTCCCACAACATTCGGACAAAAATTTGTTTTGCGCCTCCTGGATAAATCAAATTTATCAATAGGGTTGGATAAGTTGGGATTTTCAGAGCAGCCGCTGGCCATATGTAAAGAAGCAATAGCTAAGCCTTTCGGTATGATTTTGGTTACCGGCCCCACGGGTTCCGGTAAATCTACAACTCTTTATTCTGTGTTAAACCAGTTAAATACTCCGGAAAGGAATATCATTACCATCGAAGATCCGGTTGAATATCAGCTTGTAGGTGTAACTCAGATTCAGGCAAAACCAGAGATCGGCCTTACTTTTGCTTCGGGCTTACGTTCGGCGCTTAGGCAGAGCCCAGACATCATTATGATCGGAGAAATAAGGGATTCCGAAACCGCAGATATTGCGGTAAAGGCAGCTTTAACCGGACAATTAGTGCTTTCTACGCTGCACACAAATGATGCGATTTCCAGCATTACACGTCTTATTGATATGGGTGTAGAACCTTTTTTGGTAGCTTCCAGTATTATTATGCTTTCTGCACAAAGGCTCTGCCGCAGGCTTTGCCTTAAGTGCAGGACGCCGATAGATATACCTAAAGAAATTTTGGAACAGGTTGGCTTTAAAGAGAAAACGACTTTTTACACCTCCTCGGGTTGTAAATACTGTAATAATACCGGCTTCCACGGCAGAATAGCAATTTTGGAAGCTTTTTTACTTGATGATATAGTAAGAGAAATGATCATGAAAAAAAGATCCATTGATGATATAAAAAAATACGTAATAGAGCGCGTAGGCATGAAAATCTTAAGAGAGGATGCCTTCTTAAAGGTAAAGGATGGCCTGACTACATTGGAAGAAGCCCTTAGGGTAACTACTGAGGAATAAAATATAAAATAAATATGTTAAAAGACTGCCGCATTCTATTAATTCACGATAATGAGGTCATAAGCAGGTATTTGTACAGTGAGCTAAGTATTAAAGAAGAATTTCTGGTGACTACCCGAACAAATATAATAGCGGCTTTAGATACATTCAAGCAGGGAGCTTTCGATGTCGTAATAGTTAAATACGGCATGCCTAATTTTAAAGGAAAGGAAACAATCAAAGAATTAAAAGATATTGATCCAGATGTGATTATCATCGTATGCATAGAAAATAAAGATCCAAAGACAATAGCAGAAGTGAATGATTTAGGAGTTTACGATTATATTAATATGCCGATTAATCTTGAAAAGTTGTTTTTTTTGATAAAGAAAGGAGTGGATTTACGTTATTTGTTATTAGCGAATCACAAGTTAATCGGCGGGCTACAGGAATCAAACGCCTCGTTAAAAAAGCAGAATAACCTTTTGGCAAAGAGGATAGAGGAATCAACAAAAAATTTAAAGCGTCTTTATGAGGATTTACGCAATACATATATGCGTACAATAAAAGTTTTAGCCCAGGCAATAGAAGCCAAAGACCATTATACGCACAGCCATTCGAAAAATGTTGCCAAGTATGCTGTAGCTATTGCCGAAGAGCTACATTTGCCTACTGAAACGATTCAACTAATCAGGGAGGCCTGTGAATTGCATGATTTAGGTAAGATCGGTGTTCAGGATAATATGCTGGGTAAGGCTACGGGGCTTACTCCCCAAGAGTGGGAAGAAGTAAAAAAACACCCAACTACAGCTATACAGATCTTAAAACCGTTACCTTTTTTAAACGGAGTGATAGCTCTAGTTGAGCAGCATCACGAGCATTACGATGGTTCAGGATATCCAAAAGGGCTTAAAGGAGAAGAAATTTCTTTAGGGGCCAGGATTATTCATTTGGCAGATGCATATGATGCAATGTGCTCTTCACGCCCTTATAGAAAAACCCCTTTCTTTAAAGAAGAAGCCATTGCTGAGATAAAGAAAAATAGCGGTAGCCAGTTTGACCCTAAGGTGGTTGAAGCGTTTCTTCAGGTAGTAAAAAAATTATAATTTTTAATTTGATATAGATATTTCTTCAGGTTAGATAAAAAAATAACTTAAGCTTTAAAAAGGAGTAAAAAATGAGAACCTTTCAATATACTGCAAAA
>Ga0180301_10003306_pt1 | contig 12620 bp, 13 predicted proteins | sample GuaBasSediGuay16_FD_121797 | JGI IMG/M metagenome (GOLD analysis project Ga0180301, IMG submission 121797) | Subseafloor sediment microbial communities from Guaymas Basin, Gulf of California, Mexico - Guay16, Core 4569-2, 12-15 cm | ecosystem: Environmental > Aquatic > Marine > Hydrothermal...
CCCTACTCACCATATATACTCCATATACCGAGCTTCAGTATAAAAATACCCTTCGGCGGAGCACGCGTCCTCCTCGCCTTAATAACCCGACTTACTAGTCTGTCACGACGCGGGAGATTCACGTCGTGCACCACATGCTCAGCTACGTGGATGTGATGGAGGCCCTCACCTCATCCTCTCAAGCACTCTATTGAGGGTCCAGCGCAGCGCGCTCCTCAGCTCGTCGAGCCTCCTCCTCTCCCTATAGTTGTATACCCTTATCTCCCTAACGATGCCCCCCTCCTCGTCCAGCTCGTAGTCGAATGCCTCATCCTCGCTTATCCTCCCCGCCTTGACGAGCTCCTCATCCTTCCTCCTGTACCCCTCGAGGATCTTGGCGACGAAGAAGCTCCTGAAGGGAGGGGTGTCGAGGGGCAGCTCTATCAGGGGCCTTATCACGACGCCCCGCTCGTAGACCTCGAACCTGGCTAGCTCGCGCCCACTCCTCGAGGATATTGTCAGCTCGGAGACGAGCTCGCCCATATCCCTCCCCGGCCTGGGGGCCGCGGCGGCTGGGGCTAGCTCGGAGGCCCTGGTGAAGCTCTCCCTCGAGAGCGCCGCGTTGACTAGGTCTAGGAGTAGCCTCAAGACCTGGATCTCGCTCTCAAGCTCCTCTATCCTCTTGGCGATGTAGGACTTTGCCTCCGCGAGCCTCCTCACGTGCTCATCCTCCAAGAGCTACACCACCTTCCCTACCGCTGCCGCGTTAAAAAGCTAGCCGCCACGTATAAGGCATAAATCCTGGTAATTAGCCTCCGGCTTGGGGCCTCTATGATCAGGGTGGCGTCAATAGGCAACGCGAACGTCGACGTGCTGCTGTACCTGGATGAGCTGCCCCCCAGGGGAGGGCAGGTCGAGGCCCGGGGGGCTGAGAGGCGGGCTGGAGGCGCTGCCGCGAACTTCGCCGTCGCCGCGGCTAAGCTGGGCCTGAAGGCCTCGTTCATAGGGTGCGTGGGCCTTGATGAGGATGGGGACTGGCTGCTCTCGGAGCTGGCGTCACATGGCGTCGACACCTCGCTCGTCAAGCGCGTCGGGGAGAGGACGGGCTTCGTCGTAGTGCTGGTAGAGGCTGGCGGCGAGAGGACCATGGTGGCTTACAGGGGCGCTAACGCCGCGCTCTACGAGGCCGGGCTCGAGGACCTCGACTACTCCATGTTCGACTGGGTCCACGCGAGCTCCATCAGGCCGGATGCCGCTGCCGGGGCCTTCAAGGCGGCTAAGCGGGCTGGAGCCACGACATCCTATGACCCGGGGGGCGCGGTGGCCATGATGGGCTTCGGGAGGCTACTCCAGGCCCTAGAGCACACAGATATCCTCTTCCTTAATGAGCGGGAGGCCCAGCTCCTCGAGTCGAGCGGCGGGGGGCCTGAGCTGGAGGCTGTGAGGAGGCTCGTCCCCACCGTGGTGGTTAAGATGGGGGCTGAGGGGGCGATGGCCTACAGGGGGGGCGAGGCCGCCTCAGCTCCAGCTTTCAGGGTGGAGGTGGTCGACACGACTGGGGCTGGCGACGCCTTCGACGCCGCCTTCTGCTACGCGCTCGCGAGGGGCTTGGGGCTCCGCGAGTCGCTGGTCTTCGCCAACGCGTGTGCAGCCCTCAAGATAACTAGGAGGGGTGCCCAGTCGAGCCCCACGCTCCAGGAAGTGCTCGAGTTCCTAGCGTTGAGGGGGGAGGCGGGGCTGGCGCAGCGCCTGAGCAGGCTCCGCTGCTCTGACTGAGAAAACCATTAATCTGCGTCAATAATTAAAGAAGGCGCCGTGGAGGTGTAACTCGAGGCTGGTGGGGCACATGATATCCACTGACTGTACCCCCCTGTGCCCCTTTCGGGCTTTCATGTGCACGAGGAGGGCCTTAGTGATCCGGAGGAGGAGGGGGAGGCTGGAGGCGTTCTGCGAGTGGAGCGGTGACAGGTGCATTGGGTGGAGGTGCCAGTTCGCGGTCTGCATGAGGCACGCGCTAACCCCCGACGGGAAGTGCAGCCTCCTCCTCAGGAGGGAGAGGAGGCCCTCCATAGATGAGGAGGCCGCCAAGGTGGGCGAGAGGTACGCTGGCCTGAGCAAGAGGCTTAAGAGGCTCGGAGTGGACGTGGAGGGCGAGGTGTAGCCCGTGAAGCTCCTCCTGATACACGCGGAGAAGTTCGAGTACGAGGTCAGGCAGAAGGCCCTGGAGGAGGCTGAGGAGGTTGAGGAGGCTGGGCGCAGGGCGGCCGTGGAGAACGCGCTCGTCTGCTTCACGACGGTTGAGGGAGTTGATGAGGGCAACCTGGGCTGGGTTGTGAGCAGGGCGGCTGACGAGGTCGAGGACGTGGCTGGGAGGCTGGGGGTTAGGAGGGTTGTGGTCTACCCCTACGCGCACCTATCCCCCGACCTCGCTAGGCCGGCCGTGGCAGTCGAGGCGCTCAAGATGCTCGCCGCTGAGCTGGAGTCGCGGGGCTTTGAGGTTGTGAGGGCCCCCTTCGGCTGGTACAAGAGGTTCACCCTATCCTGCGTGGGCCACCCGCTGGCGGAGCTCTCGAGGACCGTCAGGCCCGTGGAGGCGGCGGAGGAGTACGCGGTCATGACCCCTGAGGGAGAGGTGGTGCCAGTGAGCAAGTATGACCTCTCATCTGCCCCGCCCGACTTCCAGCAGCTTGTGAGGAAGGAGGTCTACAGGGAGAGGGGGGCTGGGGGTAGGCCCAGGTACCTGGACTACTGCAGGAAGTTCGGCATAGAGTGGGAGCCCTTCTCAGACCAGGGCCACATGAGGTACGGGCCGGAGGCAGCCCTCATGATAGACCTCCTCTCAGAGTACGCGTGGGAGTGCGTCAAGGCCCTGGGCATCCCAGTGTTCAGGGTGAAGGGGACCAACATGTTCGACCTGAGCGTGCCGGCCGTGAAGCAGCACGCCGAGCTCTACGGCGACAGGCTCTACGTCGTGGAGGTGGGCGAGAAGAGGTATGTATTGAGGTACGCGGCCTGTCACCAGCAGTTCGCGATGCTGAGGGACTGGAGCATAAGCTACAGGCACCTGCCATTCGGCGTCTTCGAGGTCGCGGACAGCTACAGGCTGGAGCAGCCGGGCGAGCTGACGCTGTGCTTCAGGCTCCGCAGGTTCCTGATGCCGGATCTCCACATACTGACGAGGGACTTGGAGGAGGCGAAGGAGGTCACGCTCAAGGTCCACGAGAAGATCTACGAGGAGGTGAGGAAGGCTGGGAGGGACTACGTCTCAATCTACAACCTGACGAGGAGCTTCCTGAGGGAGAACATGGACTATGTGAGGAGGCTCGTGGAGATGGAGGGCAAGCCGGTCCTGCTACACTTCGTGCCCGAGGGCAAGTACTACTGGGTCATCAACGTGGAGTACAACATCATAGACCAGCTGGGCAGGCCCAGGGAGATAGGCACCTTCCAGATAGACGTTGGGAACGCGAGGCGCTTCGGCATAACCTACGTGGACGAGAGGGGGGAGAGGAGGCACCCCGTGATAATACACACGGCGCTGATAGGGTCCCTCGAGAGGTACCTCTACATGCTCCTGGACACCGCGGCGCAGGCCGAGGCGAGAGGGGAGAAGCCGTCACTGCCCCTCTGGCTAGCCCCGGTCCAGGTGAGGGTTATACCGGTCTCCAAGGAGCAGCTGGAGGCGGCTGTGAACATTGCGGAGGAGCTTAACGCTAGGGGCTTCAGGGCGGACGTCGATGACAGGGATGAGAGCCTGGCCCGGCGCGTCAGGGACGCTGAGGTTAAGTGGATCCCCTACATAGTGGTGCTGGGGGCTAGGGAGGTCGAGAAGGGCCTGCTCAGCGTCAGGAGGAGGAGTGGAGGGGCCTCCCAGATGAGCCTCGAGGACCTCATCAGGGAGCTTGAGGAGAGGCTCAGGGGGTACCCCAGGGCTCCGCTCCCAATGCCCATGCTGCTGAGCAGGAGGCCCGGCTACTGAGGCGCCAGTGCGCTAAAAAGCTATAAGCTCTGAGGGGCCTGGGGCTCGGGTGGAGTCGCCACGACCTCAGCGCCTCTAAAGCTCTCCCTCAGGAGCCTGCTGTATGAGAAGTACAGGCTTAGGGAGGAGTTAGCCAGGAGGCTCGGCTACGAGAGGAGCCAGAGGGCTGCTGGGGACTACCACGCGAGGAAGCCTCCCGTGCACTGCGGCGCCACTGTCCACAGCGTGGTGGGCTGCACCTTCAGGTGCGCGTACTGCTACCTGCCGGATATGGGCGTGAGCTTCGAGAGGGCGCAGCCCTACGGGCTGTCGGGCGAGGAGATGGCACTGGCCCTGCTGGAGAACAGGTACTTCCTCCCCGGGCTCAGGGGGACGTACATAGCGCTAGGCAGCATTGGGGAGCCGCTGCACCCAGTGGGGGTCTCCAGGACCCTGGAATACGTGGAGGCCTTCGCGAGGCTCCTCCACAATCCCGTGCAGCTCTCGACCAAGGCTGTCGTGAGCGAGGAGGCGGCCAGGCGCCTGGCGGCGGTTAAGGGGGCGCCAGTCAGCCCGCTCGTGACCATAATCACGCTGAGGCTCCACAGGGCGCTGGAGCCAGCCGCCCCGGACCCGTGGAGGAGGCTCGAGGGGATGAGGAGGCTGAGGAGGGCGGGGCTTTACCCAGTTCTCTTCTTGAGGCCGCTCATACCAGGCCTCGAGGACGAGGTGGCGGACTTGATGAGGCTCGCCAGGGAGCACGGCGCTGTGGCTGTGGTCCTCGGGGGGCTGAGGGTCACGCCGAGGATCATTGAGAGACTCAGGGGGGCGGGGCTTGACGTGAGCCGCATCCTCAGTAGGGTGAAGAGGGGGCTCAGGCCCGGGGTGCAGGTGAGCGTCCCCTCAGATGATCTCAAGAGGATGGCGGCGGAGGAGGCGAGGAGGGCGGGCCTCATACCCCTCTACAGCGCCTGCTGCGCCAACACCCTGAACATCTTCATGAGGAGGGGCGTCAGGATCCCGTGTGCTGGCCTGGACTTCGTGGATGAGAGGTTCTGCGCCAGGTGCCCAGTGGACTGCAGGAGCATCAGAGTGGAGCTAGACTCTGAGGAGGTGAGGTGGGCTGTGAGGGAGTACCTGGGCGTGGACGCCGTGGAGGTGGTGGAGGATGGCTACAGGCTGCTGCTGGAGGTCAGAGACGCTAAGAGGGCTAGGAGGAGGCTCAGGGAGCGCAGGGGCTACAGGCACCTCCTGGAGGTGGCCTTCAGGAGGAAGCTGGTGGTGTAACTCGCATATTAACAAGCTTTTAACTCTACGAGCGGAAGACAGAGGCGTGAGGAGTAATCCGCTGAGGAACCTCCTGATAAGGCTCGTCTGGGACCCCGGCATAGACGCGGGGGAGTACGTGATAGCCTACAGGTCAAGAGGGGCGGAGGGGGGCTTCGAGGTCGTCAGGGGCTCCGACATAGTGAAGGTCTACCTGAGGGGCTTTGAGGCGAGGAGCCGCTGGGGGGTCAAGTACATCCCCTTCCACAGGATTCTTTACGTAAAGAACGAGAGCACAGGAGAGTACCTCTACCGCTCCAGGAAGCCCCTCTAGAGGCCGCGCTCAGCCATGTAGAGCAGCAGGTCTACGAGCCTGCAACTAAATCCCCATTCATTATCGTACCATGCTATGACCTTCACCTTGTTGCTCTTCTCGCCTAGCACCATGCTGGCGAGGGCGTCGTATATCGCGGAGTGCGGGTTGCCTATCACGTCGCTCGAGACTATGGGCTCCTCAGTGTACTCGAGTATCCCCTTCAGGTAGGTGTCAGCCGCCTTCTTGAAGGCGGCGTCGAGCTCCTCCTTGGTGACCTCCCTGCCCAGCTCGGCGACTAGATCTATGACGGAGGCGTCAGGCACGGGCACTCTCATGGCCATGCCATCCATCTTGCCCTTCAGCTCGGGTATCACCAGGTGGATAGCCCTAGCCGCGCCCGTGGTGGTTGGCACGATGTTGATCGCAGCGGCCCTAGCCCTCCTGAAGTCCTTGCGGTGGACCATGTCGAGCAGCCTCTGGTCGTTCGTGTACGCGTGGACAGTGGTCATGAAGCCCCACTCGATGCCAAACTCCTTGAGTAGCACGTACGCGACGGGGGCTAGGCAGTTGGTGGTGCAGGAGGCATTCGATATTATCACGTGCTTCTCGGGGTCATACTTCTCGTGGTTGACGCCCATGACTATCGTGATGTCGGCGCCCTTGGCGGGGGCCGTGATTACCACCTTCCTGGCCCCTGCCTTCAGGTGCTTGGCCGCCAGCTCCCTCTCCCTGAACCTGCCGGTAGCCTCCATCACCACGTCAATCCCCAGGTCCTTCCACGGGAGCTTCTCGGGGTCAGGCTGGCTTAGGACCTGCAGCTCAATGTCGCCGCCCACGATTATCTTGCCCTCCCTGACCTCGACCTCCTGGGGGAGCTTGCCGAAGTTGGTGTCGTACTTCAGGAGGTGGGCCAGCATCTCGGGGCTGGCCAGGTCGTTGACGGCCACTACCTCGAATTTCTCGAAGAACTTCTCGTTCTTGAGCGCGGCCCTGAAGAACAGCCTGCCGATCCTGCCGAACCCGTTTATCGCCACCTTGTACGTCATATCGAGACTCATAGTCGGGCAGGGGTATTAAATAAGATTACGCCCGGCGGCGCAGAAGGGTTCAGCCTTGCCCGGGGCCATCACTGCTCATACCTTTCGAGCATCATCACCGGGAGTTGGATTGTGCCGGGCCTTTTTAAGCATCGCGCTCAGCGCGTTAACTTAAAAGACGTCGCGCGTAGTCACCAGGGTGGAGCATGGAGGCTTGGCGTGAGGTGGCGGCGCGCATAATTGGCGACATAGTGCTCTCCCCCTCGCCTGGCAGGGCTCTTAGGAAGTGGCGTGAGCAATTCAGGGTCTCCCAGGTTGAGCTGGCTGAGGCGATGGGCGTGTCCGCATCCGTGATAAGCGACTACGAGAGCGGTAGGAGGAGGTCGCCGGGCACCCGCTTCCTCAGGAAGTTCGTGAGGAGCCTGGTGGAGCTGGATGTGAGGAGGGGCGGCCACACCCTGAGGGCGCTGTCGCTGCTCATGGTGGGCTCGGATAAGCTCAGGGAGGCTGTGCTCGACATGAGGGAGTTCGAGGAGCCCATAGAGTCGAGGGTTTTCTGTGAGCACATAGGCGCCGACCTCGTGGTCGGGAGTGGGAGGGAGCCAGTCCTCGGCTACACAGTAGTGGACAGCCTGAAGCTAGTGGTCGAGGTGCCGGCGGTGGACTACGTCAGGCTCTACGGGATGACTACGCAGAGGGCGGCGGTGTTCACGGGCGTGACCATTGGGCGGAGCCCCATGGTGGCAGTCAAGGCGATGCAGGCTGGGCTGGGAGGCCTCAGGCCCGCCCTAGTCGTCATGCACGGAGTTAAAGAGCCGGATAAGCTTGCGATCGTGATAGCGGAGAGGGAGGGCATCCCCCTCGCGGTCTGCAGGCTGGAGAGTGTCGAGGAGCTATTAGCGGCGCTGCGCAGGCTTTAGCCTACTCCACTCTGACTCTGAAGGCGCGGCGCTTGGGTATCACGAGCTCCAGGTAGCCTGCCCTGAAGGTAGCCTGAATCCCCTCCACATCCGCATTGGATGGGAGCTCTATCTCGAGCTTGTAGCCCCTGATGTCGCAGCCCGAGTAGAAGGGTATGTCGCTTATCCTAAGGGGCTCCCGCATCCTAGCCCTTATGGTTATCCGATCCCCGTACCTGAGCACCTCCACGTCCTCCTTCCCCCTGACCCTCGGCAGGTCGACCCTTATCACCAGCCTGTCAGGCCTATCCGAGACCTCGTATAGCGGCTCCACCTCGCCGCTCTCCACGTCCGTGAACGGCTTGACGAGCTCCTCCACCTCCCTCATGAACCTCAGCAGCTCCCTCCTAAACCTCCTGAAGCTCTCCTCTATCCACTCCTCCATCCCATCACCCCCTACAAGTACATGGCGGGGATCGTGTACTCGTAGGCCTTGCCGGACTCCCTCATAGCCTCCATTGTCCTCCTCATAGTCTCCCTCAGCTTAATCCTTATCTCCTCCGCCTGCTCGAGCAGCTGCTTCACGTCAACTTTCACGCCTATGAGCTCGCCCAGCGTAGTCAGCACTGCGGCGGCGGCGCCCGGGTCCGGGTAGTTGAGGAAGGACTCGGCCAGCAGCGCCACGCCCCTGACCGACCTGGAGTAGCACTCCTTGAGGATCAGCGCGTAGGGGCCGCTTACGAAGCCCTCCTTGAACACGCTTATCCCCGCTCGCTTGATCTCCTCCACGTCGTCCTCGGTGACGCCAGCGCCGTAGACGCGGGGCTTCTCCAGCTTCATCCTCTGGGGCGTGGGTACTCCCCCCAGGAGGATTATCCGGCTGACCTTCTTATCCAGCGCCCAGTCGACGAGCTTGCCCGCAAGCGAGTGGACGCCAGTGGCGCTTACGGCCACCTCCCCCACGAGTATGAGGTAGTCCTTGCCGCCCTCTGCGTGGTGATGGAGCCTCATTACCGGGTAGGGCCTGGCCTCGTGGTATAGGATCACGGGGGGCAGGAAGGGGGAGTCTATGTACGCCACCATCTCCGCCTTCAGCTCCTTAACGAGGTAGGTGGACGCGATGAGGCCTACGAGCCCAACATCGGGCATCCCCACTACCAGGTAGTCGGCCTTCGGCAACTCCTTTACCTCGTTAAAGCTCCAGTCTGCCATCAGGCTAGTAGGCGATAACGCGTAAAAAATCTCTTGCTACCTGCTATACCTCTTGAGCTCCTCCACCACGGGGAGGGTGCCCTTGCTCAGGAACTCCATCAGTGCGCCGCCGCCGGTGCTGACGTGGGAGACCTTGTCGAGGTAGCCCAGCTTAGCGGCTGCAGCTATTGTGTGGCCTCCCCCTATCACGCTAAACGCCTTCGAGGAGGCTATCGCGTCCAGGATGCGGCGAGTCCCTTCGGCGAAGGCCTCAACCTCGAAGACCCCCATGGGGCCGTTCATGACCACGCTCTTAGCGCCCTTGATCAGCTCAGCGTACTCATCCAGCGTCCTGAACCCCACGTCCTTTATCAGATGAGACGTGGGCAGCTCCTCAACCCCCACCTCTACCCGCCGCCCATCGACGTCCAGCGCCAGGTCGACGGGCAGCTTAACCCTATCCTCATACCTCTCCAGGACCTCCTTGAACCTGGGCAGGAGGTCGAGGAACCCCTTCTTCCTCAGAACCTCGACGTTGGGCCCTCCCAGGTCGTAGCCCTTGGCCGCGAGGAAGAGGTTGGCCACGAGCCCCCCGGTGAGCACGGCGTCTGCGATGCCCTGGGAGAGCACAGCCTCGGCGACGTCCGCCGAGTCCTCGGCCTTAGCGCCCCCTAGTATGTAGATACACGGCTTCTCGGGCCTCGTCCTAACCTTGGCGAGGGCCTTGAGCTCCCTCTCCATGACCCTTCCAGCCACGACGTGGCGGGCAACCGGCATGAAGCCCACCATGGAGGCGTGGAGCCTGTGGGCGGCGGCGAACGCGTCCACGACGAACACGTCCACGTAGGGGGCGAGCCTCCTCACGAACTCGGATTTGGCGTGCTCCTCGGGCTTGGCCTTCTTAGTCTCGCCCTCCCACATCCTGACGTTCTCTAGGACTAGGACCTCGCCCTCGCCCAGCTTCTCGATGGCGGCCACCGCCTTATCACCAAATATGTCGTCAACGAACCTGACCTCGCGGCCCAGGATCCTGCTCATGATCTCCGCGTGCTGCCTCAGGCTTATGAAGTCGGGCTCGCCCCTGCGCCCCTGGTGAGCAAGGACAACTACCCGGGCCTTCTTCTCCACGAGCTCGGCTATCGTGGACTCGGTGTGTATCCTTATCCTGCTGTCATCCAGGATCTTCTTAGTAGAGGGGTCCACGGGAGAGTTCATGTCGACCCTCACGAAGACGCGCCTGCCGCTAACCTCAATGTCGTCCAGGGTCTTAATCCCATACTCCTCTAACACTCTCCCACCGGGTAGAGCGTTTACAAGCGCTGATATTTTAAGGCTCGCTCAACTCGGCGGCGCCCTAGCCCACCTGACACCCCCACGCGGGCTAGGGCGCGGCCCTCACCAGCGCTAACTCGATGGTAGCCGATAACAGCAGGATTGACAGGGAGAGCATGAAGAGGGCTAGTGAGAGGCTCAAGTCGACCTTCCTCCTGAGCAGTAGCGCCCTGCCCAGGAACACGCTCTCCGTGATAGCTATCGAGTACGCCAGGCACTCCCCCCAAGTTGAGGGGGCCAGCACGAGAGATAGGAGCGCAATCCCCAGCTCCCTAGACTCAACGAATGCAACAGCGTGGAGCACGAGGCCCGTCATGTAGGCTGAGTATATGGCGATGACTAGGCCTAGCAGGGGCACAAACATCAGGGCAGCCACGTAGAGGTTGTGGAAGAATATGCGGTAGACCGCCACGTCGAGAGGCGCCTCCTCGAGACTCAGGCTCCTCATGAGCTCCTCATACCTCCTGTAGCTCTCGATGAGGAGGTCCCTGGGCGCTGGCATTAGGGCGCCAACCACGATAGTCATCAGCAGTATAGCTATGGTGGCCGCGTACATCCTTACCCTAACCTTCAGCGGGTACCACTCATCCATCCCATACCCCCGTGCGCCGTGCCTTTTTAAGGTGGTGGCCTCCGCATCCCTAATATACCTCCAGTAACAGAGCACCACCGATCGACGATGAAATTTGCTGCAAGCGTCGGAATAGCTGGCTACGATGGCTACGTGCCGATCTACAGGATAAAGTGCAGCGAGATAGCCAGGGTCTGGGGCTCGCAGAGGGCGCCGATAGAGGAGAAGAGCGTGCCTGGCCTCGACGAGGACTCGCTGACGATGGCGTACGAGGCGGCTAGGGGGGCTCTGGAGATGGCGGGCGTGAATCCCAGGGAGGTGGGCGCCGTGCTGGTGGGCTCCGAGTCCCCGCCCTACGCCGTCAAGCCCTCGGCCACGGTGATAGCCGAGGCGCTCGGCATCACGCCCGAGGTGGTGGCGATAGACATGGAGTTCGCCTGCAGGGCGGGCACGACTGCGATGATACTGGCGGCTGGGCTAGTAGCGAGCGGCGCCGTGAAGTACGGGCTGGCCGTGGGGACGGATGATGCACAGGCGAGGCCGGGCGATGAGCTGGAGTACACGGCTGGGGCTGGCGCGGCCGCCTTCCTGCTCTCGGGGAGGCCTGACGAGTGTGTAGCCCTGATAGAGCACGCCTACTCGTACGTCACAGACACCCCCGACTTCTGGAGGAGGGATGGGCAGAGGTTCCCCAGGCACACGTTCAGGTTCACCGGCGCCCCGGCGTACTTCCGGCACGTGGTCGGCGCGGCTAGGGGGTTGATGGAGGAGGCGGGCCTCAAGCCGGGCGACTTCGACTACGTGGTGTTCCACCAGCCTAACGTCAAGTTCCCGCTGAGGGCTGCTAGGATGCTGGGCTTCAGGGAGGAGCAGGTGAGGCCCGGGCTCCTAAGTGGCCAGATAGGCAACACCTACGCGGCCGCATCCCTGCTCGGCCTAGTCAGGGTCCTGGACGTGGCTAAGCCGGGGCAGCGCGTGCTCGTCGTCTCCTTCGGCTCCGGCGCGGGCTCCGACGCCATCAGCCTGGTCACGACCGATAGGGTGGGGGAGAGGAGGAGCTCCCTGGAGCGGCTGCTCTCCAGGCGGGTCTACATCGACTACGCCCGCTACGTCAGGTTGAAGAAGCTGATAGAGGTGAGCTGAGGTGGCGAGGGTATTCATCATAGGGGCTGGCGCCACCAGGATTGGGGAGCACTGGGACAAGTCGCTGCGGGAGCTGGCTACTGAGGCCCTGCTGGCGGCTGTGAGGGACGCGGGCGTGGATAAGCGCGACCTGGAGGCGGTCTACGTCGGGAACATGTCCTCGGGGGCGCTGCAGGGGCAGGAGCACTTGGGGTCGCTGATAGCCACGTGGGCTGGGCTCGCGGGCGTCGCAGCATTCAAGGTCGAGGCGGCGTGCGCGAGCGGCGGGGCTGCGCTCCACCAGGCGTTCCTGGCAGTCGCCTCCGGCTGCTACGACTGCGTGGCGGTGGTGGGCGTCGAGAAGATGACCGACGCACTACCCCACGACGTGACGGCGTCGCTGGTGACGGCTGAGGACCAGGAGTACGTGGCGTTTACGGGCGCGACATTCGTGGGCCTCAACGCCCTAGTCTACAGGGCGTACATGGCTAAGTACGGCGTCAAGCAGGAGCGCGTGGCGGAGTTCGCGGTCCACTGCCACAGGATGGCCGTCGCTAACCCCTACGCCCAGTTCAGGCGGGAGGTGAGCATCGAGGAGGTGATGAGCTCGCCGCTGATAGCTGACCCCATACGCCTCCTGGAGTGCGCCCCGGTCGGCGACGGCGCAGCAGCCCTCGTGCTGTGCAGCGAGGATTACCTGAGGAGGAATCCCCGGGACGAGCTGGTTGAGATCGTGGGCAGCGCGGCTGCTACCGACGTGTTTAGCGTCCACGAGAGGCGCGACATGACTACGCTGGCTGCGTCGCGGAGGGCGGCTGAGGCCGCACTTAGGCAGGCTAGAGTCGAGCCACGTGACGTCGATGTGCTGGAGGTGCACGATGCCTTCACTATACTGGGCGTGATAACCCTGGAGGACCTGGGGTACGCGGGGAGGGGGGAGGGTTGGCGG
>Ga0180301_10003307_pt1 | contig 12619 bp, 11 predicted proteins | sample GuaBasSediGuay16_FD_121797 | JGI IMG/M metagenome (GOLD analysis project Ga0180301, IMG submission 121797) | Subseafloor sediment microbial communities from Guaymas Basin, Gulf of California, Mexico - Guay16, Core 4569-2, 12-15 cm | ecosystem: Environmental > Aquatic > Marine > Hydrothermal...
AGATAATAATGAAAAAATAATCATTATTAATTTTGAAGATATTCCAATTCAAACTCCTACAAATTTTAAAATAGTAAGTATAAATTTAATAAATAATTTAATAACTGAAATTTCAAATTTTTTATTTGGGTAAGTGAATTATGGAAATGATAGAATTTGAATTAGAAACTATAACACCTTTATTTATTGCTGGCGCAGATCAAAGGAACATAGAAAATGAAGGCTTACGAGCACCGAGTTTGAGGGGACTATTGAGGTGGTGGTTTAGAGTGTTAGCGGGAAATTATGCAGGAAATGATATTGTGTCTCTTAAAAGAGCTGAAGATAAGATATTCGGCTCTACTACTTCAAAATCCAAAGTCTCTTTGATAACAAGTGGTGAAAATGAACCTACACAGATTACAAGGGAGTGCGGATCGTGGAATGAAGCTACTGTGTGGAGTAATTGGGTAGACTATTTCTTTTTCTCGTGTTTAGATAAACGAAAAGACAGAAGGAAAAATAGAATTAAAGTAAACTCTAAACCCTTCTATCCTGAGACATCTAAATTTAAGATTATTATGTTCGGTGAAGAAAGCAAGTTAAGGATATATTTGTCCTCTTTTTGGGCTTTAGTTTACTTGGGTAGTATAGGTTTTAGGGCAAGAAGAGGTGGGGGCTGCTTAAAGATCACAAATGTTAAAGGAAATACTTTTGGTTTAAATTTCATCTGCAAAGATCCAGACCAACTTGAACAATTTCTGAAAAACAACATAGAGATTACTCTCAAACTAGTAGGAGAATTGTTTGGGCATAAACATACAAACTTATCTTCATTACCAGAGTACGCTGTATTAAATCCTTCACACTCAGCCCTGTTTATAAGGAGAATAAATGGAAAAGACTGGAAATCTGCTCTTGATGAAATAGGTAGATGGTATATCGGTGAAAAAAAAGGGAGAAAATTTATTGGTGGATTTAGAATGAGATTAGCAGATAACGGATTTTCTCATGAAATAAAAGATGCAAATAGAAATGGAAATCTTAAATCAGATAAAGAAAGAAGACCATATTTAGGTTTACCCGTCACATACGCCACTTATAAAGCCACATTAAAAGAGGAGAAGTTTGAGAGGAAAGCTTCACAATTAATTTTCGGTGTATATGAAATAAATGGTAATTATATTCCAAGAATTTTGATTTTTAGATCAATGTTCCTACCCGACTTCAAACGAAATTTTGTAATAGAGAAAAAGATAAAACGCAACAGAGAAGAGGTAAGAATTACTTTACGAACTCAATTACCTAGTAATGAACAATTAATCAGGAACTGCTATCATGATTTACTTGAAAATCGTTGGCAAGTTGTTTGGGGGATGATAAAATGAGCGAATTCTGGCAAAACAAGATCAAAGCATTTCTGCACGATCCCCCAGATAAGGCACTTATCCTTTGTACAGGTGAGAAGCATGAGAAATTTGCTGCTAAATTATGGGAATACTTAGGTTTTGAACATGATGCAATCAGCCTTGAAAGTCAAGGATTGAGAGATGCATTTCCAGATATCCATAGAGCAGATATAATAGCATCTACAATGCAAAGGCTTGACCTACCCAAAAAATTAAGAGGTTTTACAGTATGTTTTACAAAAGAACCTGGGCAAGCAATGATTAAACATACTGTTTCTGGAAGAGAGGAAAAAACGATAAGCGAATTGATAGTAACTTGTGGTTATGAGCAATTGAAAATAGAAAAGTGGAACGATGGGAATGTAATAGAGTTTTTGCGAAAGTTGAAGGGAGATGATTGGAAGAAAACGTATTTCTTGCTCTGGAGATTTTTATCAGACCAATACGATCTCGGACACATCTTGCCAGCAGAAACAAGAATTCCAGATCATAGCATTTGGGACCATTTAGATGTCACTTCTGCAATTTTCTCTATCTTAGAAGAGGGTCTATGTTTGTTAAGTGTGAAAATTCCAGCAGTTCAAGAGTCCATTGCGCATTCAAGAAAATTAGCTGATTTATGGGCTTCAAGTCACATTTTTTCAACGATAATTTTTGAGGGAATAAAAGTTATTGCTAATGAACTTGGTCCAGATGTCATTATTTATCCTCAGTTAAGAGGAAATCCAATGGTCGATTTGGAAAAGTTTAATAGGGAAAATGGTGATTTTATTCTATATGACGAAGGTAAAAAGTTAAATATTTTAAAAGAAAATCCTAAAGAAAGACTACATATTGCCAATTTTCCAAATACTTTCCTGTGTTTTGTCCCATCTTCAGAAGCGAAAGAGATAGCTAAGGAAGTAAAAGAAAGGATAAAGAGTAAATGGAAAGAAATAGCAAGAGAAGTCAAAAAATTGCTTGAAGATAGGGCAAAAATGTCAATTGATGAAGAATTATGGAATAAGCAAATTGACAATGCAATAGAAATAACTTCTGCATGGCTCGAATTTTTTAATTTTGATAAGTTTAATAATGTAAAAAACGAGATACCAAATGATTTAAAGAAAAGGCAAGAAGATTGGCTTTATTTTACAGAAGGTTCAAAAAGCTATGAAGGTTTAAAGGTTGAGAGGCATGGATTAAATCGATACAAAATATTTGAGGGAAATGTAAAGAAATTAGATGTCATTGCAGATAACCAAGAAGAGTTTGTAAAAGAATGCGTTAAAGTATTTGATAACGAAAAGGTAAAAGTTCTCAAGTCCCTGTATGAATGGCTTCGTAAAGATTCTTCACACTTCTATTACACAACTTATGAACTTCTTAGAATAATCTTAGTACAGAAATCAAGATTTTGGAATGCTTGGGAAGAAAAGCCAATAACAGGTAAAAAATGTTTAATGTGTGGAAGAAGGAATGCTCTCTTGTTAAAGGATGAGAATGGGAATTATAAAGTGTGGAATGGGGAAGATTGGATAAACGCAAACATTAAAAAATTTTATGAACATCTTTTGAAAGAAAGGGAAAGACTTTGTGCCGTTTGTCTTGTTAAAAGATTATATAGAGATGTTTTTTGTGAAATTTTTAAAGGTGCGAAACTACCACCTTGGGAATCTGTTTCAGAAATCGCTGCAAGAGATTTTATTGAAAAGATTGTAGATACTAAAGTTTATAAGGAAATCAAAAAAAGAGATATTGAATTAATCTACAAAGAGGAGTGGGATTCTAAAGATAAAGTAAAGTTAAAATACATAAGAGAGTTAGGAGGAAAAGAGGGTGAGACTTACAAAAAGCTTGTTAAATTATGGGAAATCTACGGAGAACCAAATAAATATTGTGCAATCTTAATGATGGATGGAGATAGAATAGGCAAATGGCTTTCTGGGGAACGATGGAAAGAGGATGGTGAAGAAAAAGGATTGCCTGACCTTGGGGAATTTTTACATCCAACCTTCAAGGATAAAATAAAAGAATGGAAAGAAAATGATAAGAAAAGGGGTGAAGAATTAACAAAAATAAAAAGAATTCTAACACCTTCTCATCACATAGCAATAAGCAGAGCAATGAAGGATTTTTCCCTTTATAAAGTGCCTGAAATTGTTGAGAAATTCAATGGATTTCTTGTATATGCTGGAGGAGATGATGTTTTAGCTTTATTTCCAGCGGATAGAGTTTTAGATGCTGCTTATGAGATCCGGAAGTTTTTCAAAGAAGATTTCTATGAGATTGAAACCAATGGCAAAAGAAGAAAAATTATGGGATTGGGAAGTAAAGCGAGCATAAGTGCCGGCATTGTTTTTGCTCACTATAAATGGCCATTGTATGATGCAATAGAGAAGGTTAGAGAAGCTGAAAAGGATGCAAAAGGCAAGTATGGAAGGAATGCATTCTGTATAACCTTCATAAAGCGTTCTGGTGAAATTCTAACAGCTGGTGGGAAATGGGAGTTTAAGGAATATTTTGACAAAATACTGAGTCTGTTGAGTCCGGAAGAGGATGAAAAGAGGAAACTTTCCCATAGATTCATTTATGATCTCATCGAAGATATTAGAATTTTAGAAAAAGAAAACAAATGGAGGGAGCCATACATAAGTATGCTTAAAGCAGAAATTAAAAGACTCTTGAAGAAGAGGAACTATAAGAATAGACTAACAAAAAAGGAGATCGAAGATTTCCACGAAAATGTGTTTTCTCCATTAATTGGCGAGTATGTGAAGAAGCAACTACCTCTTGAAGATATAGGGATGATGCTAAAGATCCTATACGATGCTTATAGAGGTGAGGAAAGATGAAAAGATTGTTCATTGAACCTTTAGATGTTCTTATGTTTAGAGGTGAGAGACCATTTATCGCAAGGGAATCACATGTAGCAAAACTTGGTGTAATCTCTCCCTTGACTTTCGAAGGTGCAATAAAATCTAAAATCTTTTTAGAGTTTTGCAAAAGAAAGAATTATTTGCCATCTGATTTTCAAAGGAAGAAAAATGAAAATAAGAGTAGTTTTGAGGAAAGAGTAAAAAACATATTAGAAAAAGATGAAGAACTAAAAGGAATTTTGGAGACTATCGGGCATCCAGCAGTAAATTCTGAATCTTCTACCCAAGTCTTAGGAGTTTTCTTTTCAAAAAAAGATGAGAAAGAGAAATATTTCCCAATTCCTAACGATATAGTGAGAAAAGATGATAAAAGTGGCGAAATTTTAAAATTGACCCCTTGTTTGAAAGAGGAATTAAAAATATCCGACACAGAAAATTATGCATGTTTTTCCATTCATTCAAAAATTAAGGAAATGATGGGTTTGATGTCTTTTAATGCATTAAAAGACTATCTTTGGGGAGGAGAACCGAATAAATCGCAAATTATAGAGAAGCCCTATACAACAGAATTAAGAACGGGTATTCGACTGGAGAAAAAAACTAAAACGACTGTTGAGGGGCATCTATATACAGCGGAATTTCTGAGATTTAAAGATTGGAAGGAACGTTGGGGATTCATAGTTTGGATTGAGGACGAGCATGGGCTTCTTGATGAATATCTGAGTAAAAACGAAAATGAAGTTATAAGACTTGGCGGAGAAGGAAAAGGAGCAACATGCACGAAGATAGACGAAATAAATCTTGCTGATAAACTTAGATTTTTAGAATTGATTGAAAAGATAAACGAGGAAAAGAGATTCAAACTTTATCTTGCTTCTCCTTCCTACTTTAATAGATATGAACCTCCAAGAGATAAGCTTGAAAAGGAACTTGGGATAAAAGAACTAAAGTTGAGAGCAGCGTTTCCTGGAAAACCAATTTATATTGGAGGGTATGACTTTGCCATGAATGTAGAGAAACCATTGCGAAGGTGGGTAAATGCTGGGGCTGTTTACTACTACGAGTTTGATGGGGAAATTAAAAGTGATTCAATGCCTATAAAAATTATTGATGAAAATATTGATATGAGATGTGCATTTATAGGGAGGTGGTAAGATGTTTGAGAAGGCTTTGGTGATGTATATATATGCTGAAACACCGATACATCCAGGAAGTGGAACGGTAATTAGTGGAGCGGTTGATTTACCAATACAGAGGGAAAGACATACAGAGTTTCCAATGATACAGGGTTCTTCGCTTAAGGGTGTATTGAGGAATGCACCCAAAGGTGCGAAAAAGGGCAGTAGTATTGCATTAAACGATAAGTGTGAAAATTGTCCAGATGAAGAGGGAAATGAAATCTGTAAAATCTGTGGAGAAATATTTGGTACACAAGAAGGCATTGGCGGTATATCTGTAACGGACGCAAGAATTCTAGCTTTTCCTGTTAGAACACTAAAAGGCGTGTTTGGCTGGATAACTTGTCCACTGGTTTTAAGTAGGTATAAGAGAGATTTAAGCTTTATAAAGATATCTCCTGACTGGGATCTGGAACAATTAAACATTGAAGATAAAAAAGCGATAATCCATAGCAATTCGAGCCTTAAAGTGGAACTTAATGGAAAGAAATATGTATACATTGAAGATTTACAATTAGAAAATGAAGAGAAGGATAATGATAATTTATTGAAGAGTATCACAAGTGAGATCGTAAAGGCACTACCTGTTAATAATGCATACAAAGATATTAGAGAAAAACTTGCAAAAGACTTGGTTATAGTTTCAGATGATGTTTTCAGGGATTTAGTTTTCCTAACAACAGAAGTAGTTACGAGGATTAAAATAGATCCTCTTACAGGGACTGTTGATAAGAGAGTGGGTGGATTATGGTCCGAAGAGTACTTACCAACGGACACAATAATGTATTCTTTGATTCTAATCCCAAGCAGATTAATCAATCTAAAACCCGAAGAAATTATTGAAAAACTCAAGAAATATGATGAAAAAATCCTGCAAATAGGAGGAGATGAGACTGTTGGGAAAGGATTTGCACTGATAAAGCTGGTCGAGGGAGGGGGTAAAAATGTTGAGAAGTCTTGAGCAGGAGAGAGCAAAATATGCTTGGGAGTGTATTCAAAGTGTAAAGGGTGCATCAAATCCAGAGTTAGAAAGTAAGTATAAATCATATGTTAGAAGTTCAGCATCATATATCCAAATAAATGGTTTAGGAAATACAATAGCATTTTACAAATCAAAATTTGAGGCAGATTTTAACAAATACGTAAATGAGTTAAAAAAGAAAAGTTTAAATGAAAGCAAAGTTTATGAAGAAGCCTTCAAGAAGTTAAGCAATGATAAAAAAGCCTATAAATTGCTATATGATCATCTTAATGGATGGTTTAAAAAGCATTTTGGAAAAAGCAAAGACATTATTAAGTGGATAATCTCCGAGAACACATCTTCAATTGAGGTTTTCCAAGTTACTAAGGAAATTACCGCATTGCTTAATTGGATGAAAAGGTTTGCTGAAGCGGAATTAAAGGATAAAGAAGGTGAAATAGAATGAATAAAGGATTTTTTGTTACTAAAAAATTAGGAGAAAAGCTGATTAATGTTATATCTGAAGCGGTGAGAAGTAAAAAATTAAATCTTGGATTATTCTTTGACAAGTATGTATTGTGGTGGAGGGAAGATATATGGAAATGTAGTCCTGAGATTCAAATTTCACTTCTCAGAAAAGTTTATAGTAATTCTCAGGAGATAGAAAAGTTTTTGGATCAAAATCTATCTGGGAAAAAATTTAGAGAAAAAATAACAAAAAATGTTAGACTAAGCGTGCCTTTTGAGATGATACCATTTAGCGAGTATAAATTTTACAAGAAAAGAATGACTATGTTGTTTAGCACATTAGAACAAATGGGATTTTACATTAAGTATTTACCTAATAATCAATCAGGGTTATCTCTTAACTGGCGTTTAATAATAAATCTTGGTACTGCAAGCGTGTATGAAACTTCTTTACTTTTTCACAGAAACTATTCAGTTCCCTATATTCCTGGAAGTGCTGTAAAGGGAGTTACGAGGCATTGGGCAATTTTGAAGTTTGCCGAAAAACTTCAAGGAGCGAGAAGTTTTTCATTTGAAGATGCTATCAAGGAGATTGATAAAGCTCTTGAAAACGGAAAAGATTTGGGAATGGAAGTAAATGGAGTTAAATTCAGCGAGCTGATAGAAATATTCGGAACACAGAACAAAAAAGGAGAAGTGATATTTTTCGATGCTTTACCCATTATTGAGCAGGAAAAGGATTTTATTGTCCTTGATATTATGAATGTGCATTACAAACCCTACTATGAGAAAGGAGAAACCCCTGGTGATTGGCATAGTCCTACTCCAATATTTTTCTTAGCAGTAGAAAAGGGAACGAAATTTAGATTTACTTTAGCTTCTAAAAATAAAAATGAAGATTCTAAGAATAAAGATTTAGTTAAAAAAGCAAAAGAACTGCTCAAAGAGGCGTTAGAGAACATAGGTATTGGTGCAAAAACTTCAGCTGGATATGGATATTTTGAATAGGTGAGAAAATGGGAATTATTCATTTTGCTGGTTTAGGCAAATCGCCTGGAGCCGTGACAGCAGGTTTATCCTATCTTAAAAACGAGATTGGAGACCATCCAGATTATAGGAAGATAGTAGAGGGAGTTGTTATATTCACATCTCAGGAAATAGTAAGTGGAGATGAAGAAGCTTATCAATCAGTTGATAACGAGTATATGAGAAAAAACGTTCGTAAAACTTGGACAAAAGGCTTAAAGAATTCGTTGGAGATCGTAAGAAAATTTTTGCATCGAGAGTTTGAGGGTGGAGATTTTTATTTATGCATCGTGGATGTTAACGACTTTGATGAATGTTTTGAAACGATTGCAAAGGCTTTATTGAGGTTTCATCCGCGGGGAGAAGTAGGAAAACACATTTGGGCAAACTTAACTGGAGGTACAAATGTATTAAATGCTGCATTAATGCAAGTAGCGTATTTGAGTGGACTCATTCCTGTTATGTACTATACCTTTGTGGCCAATATGAGGGAGAATGGTAAATACTTAAATCCATTTAGCAGGAACGAAGATGAATTTTACTTTAGAAGAATAGATATGTTCAAAACGACATTTGATGAAAGGTTTTTATACATTCTTGAGAAATTAGAAGAGGCTGGAGATTTCATAAGCAGTGAGGAAATTCTGAGTAGACTTAAAAAAGATTACCCAAATTTGTTTGGAGAATTTGATCTAACGATATTTAGAAGGGATTACCTTAACATCATGGATGGGTGGTGCATAGAACGAAGAAAAAAAGAGGATCTAAACAGGCTAAGCAAAAATGGAAAGAACTTGTTAAAAAGAATTCGCTCACCGCTAGTTACTGCATTAATAGGATGGGAGTATTCGGAAAAGGTCGACGAATTAACCAAAGATTTAAAGATAAAGAAAATATAAAGAGATTTAGAAAATGATAGAATTTAAGGTGGAGGAAAAAGACGAATACTCGATCGTCTTTTTCGAACTTAGTAGCGTTATAACTCCTGAAGAGTTGGCATCTCTTGAACCGCCAAAGGTAAATTCTACAAAAGGAGTGATATTAAGTGGTCGCGGTCCAATATGGCTTTATTGTTACCTTACCCATTATTACCATCCAACTAAGTTTATAGCGACTTATGATCCGAGATTAGGAGGTGCTGTAATAATAGAATCTCATTATCAAAATTATAAAGTAGGGGATATTTTAAAAATGGATATTAACAAAATTTAAAAATGCAACCACATACATTTTTAATTTCCTTCTTTACAGCACACTTCAGGAGACATGAAACAAAAAAATTTAGATCAAGTTATTTTTTGCCTCCGCCAACAGTTATCTGGGGGATTATTGGGGCAATTTTTGGGGTTGAAAGGGGAAAATTAGAAGAATTTGCAGAAGAAAACAATCTTATTGTAGGAGCAGAACTGTGTGATTTTAAAGGACTTGCTACTGAAAAAGCAACTTTAATGCCTTGGGACAATGGAAATAGGATGTTTATAAAGACTGTAGAAGATTTTGAGTTTCTAATTGAACCACACTACAGAATTGGTATTTGTGCAAAAAAAGAATTAATTAAAGAATTAAAAGAGCGAATCGAGAAAAAAAATTTCAAATTTGATATTTATGGGGGAATCTCTGATTGTTTTTTAAAAGACATAAAAAATGAAAACAAAGCTGAATTTATAGAAAAAACAGAAGCCAAAGGTATGATTCCTGTAGATTTATATGAAGGTGTTTTTAATCAACTGCCAGAAGGTGGGAGAATAATAAGAGTTTTATGTTACAACACATTCTTTTATCAAGGTTTTAAAATTGAGTTTAAAGTAAAAGAGCCAATAAAAACAGTAAACGGCATAGCTGTATGGAGTGTTGATGATATTGAAAGATTTAGAAGAGGAAATTTGGAATAAAGAGTAGCATGAAGGAAAGAAATTAGGTGAACATATTGAAGAATGTAAGAAATTAACTAACGAATTTCTCAAATTTTATAATTTAATAAAATACAAAGAATTTGCTGAAATTCTTTGCTATTATCATGACTTAGGAAAATTGAGAGAAGATTGGAGTGTATGTAAATTAAATAATCCCCCTCATTCTAACTTTTCCACTTTCATGTTTTTTGAAAAAGAAAACATACAAAAATATATCCTGATTCCCTTTTTTATACTCAAGCATCATGGAGTCCTTGATAGTGACATCAATATAGAAAGAATAGTTGGACTTCTTCCCAAGGAGATATCGAATGATGTAAGAAAACGATTTGAAGATTTGTTAACTGAATGGAGAAGAAACTTCTACTTGAATATAAAAGAAAATAAAATTGATAATACAATAAAATTTGACCTTACTGACACTTATGGGCTTTTTAAATTTGCGGACATACTTTCAGCAAATAATCTGACAAATTATAGGATAAGCAATCCAAATAAAAATGTTGAAGATTTAAAAGTATGGATATTAGGAAAAATCCAGAAAAAAGGATTTGAAATCAGAAATAAAGATCTCCAAACACAACTAAATTTAAGCAAAATAAAAGAGCATTTGCTCGTCAGAGCTCCTACAGGATGGGGGAAAACAGCTGCATCACTTTCATATGCTATAGGAAAAGGTTCAAAAATAATTTATGTTTTACCAACAATCACCTCAATAAAGAGTTTTTATGATGACCTTTGCACTCTTTTTGGGAAAGAAAATGTTGGAGAATTTTTTTATTATGCTGATGTTGAAGCAAGAAAAAGAGAAGAAGCGGATTTTAAAGAATTGATGTTTTCTTCATATTTTGCCAAACCTGTTATTATTACTACACTTGACCAGTTGTTATTAACCTTCCTTCAAGTTGGAAAATACTTTTTAAAACGCCCTCATCTGAGAAATTCAGTGATTATTCTTGATGAAGTCCATACTTTTTCCCAAAATATGCTATATATTCTTTCTTATTTTCTTGAAAAATTTTCTAAGATTTACAACCTAAGATTATGTATAATGTCTGCCACTTTTCCTTCAGTACTTAGAAAACATTTTGAAAACCTCTTGAAGAAAGTTGAGAAATTGTGGCTTAATGAAGAGTTTAAAAATATAAGAAGAGTTATGTTTAGACTTAAAGAAAATGATATTCTTGATGTTATTGAAAAGATTGTTGAAATTTACAGAGCAAGTAGAAAATCATTTAGAATGGCTATAGTATGCAATACAGTTGAAAAATCCCAAGAAGTATTCAAAAAATTGCAGAGTTTACTATCAGAGTTGAACTCTAAAATAAATGCAGAATTATTACATTCTCGTTTTATTTACAAACATCGATGTGAAAAGGAAGATAGAATCAATAACTGGATAAGAAATGGAGAAAGTTTTATTCTGGTTGCTACACAAGTTGTAGAGGTCTCTCTTGATATTTCGTTTGATTTTATGATTACCAAATGTGCACCTTTAGAAGCCCTTGTTCAAAGATTTGGAAGAGTAAACAGATATAGAAATAAAACAGAAGAGATAAATGTTTGGATTACTTTTCCATCTGAGATGAATATCAAAAAGAGGTATCCATATGAAAAAGAAGATATTACAAATACATGGAAATTATTGAAAAATTTAGAAGAAGATAATCTGGAGAATGAATTTCAATTAATCGAAGAATATGATAAAGTAGCTAATCTCTCACAAGTAAAACAGAGGGATATATATAATTTATTAGAAATCTGGAACGAAAACACAAATTTCTTATATTCTTGGCGTGTAAATGATGAGTTCGCTCAAAAACTTTTTAAATTCAGAGAAGAATTCACGCAACTTATTATACCAAGTCTTTATAGGGATTATGTAGAAAAATTATACCAAAAGATGAGAAAAGAAAAATCATACACTCAAAAAAGAAAAATATTTGCTGAAATAAAAGAACACACCGTTCCTGTTCCTATTTGGATGATTAAAATGCCGAGAGAGGAAGGCTTTCCTATTGTAGATGTGTTTTATGATGAAAAATATGGTGTAAGAAAAGATGTAAATAATATAATATGACACCGCTAAGCTAACTCTCTGCTTTCCTATTAATACACTAAAAACCTAAATCTTTAAACAAAAAATTACAAAAAAATTGCTCAACTTTCTTCGAGCTTCATAATTTTTAGATATAAATTTGAGAAAATGTTTTTATAAAAGCTTGTTGAAATCTCAAGCTAATGTAGCAAAAAGCAATTTTATAAATAAAAACAAGGAATGAAGGCTAATTTTGTAGAATTAATTTTTTTAACAGAAAATTCTGAAAAATTTAAATTTATAATTACTGCTTTTTAGGCTTATAGGTCCTTATAAAACTATATAAACTTTTTTCTATTTTTGGAGTAATTTTTACTTCTAAAGGTGTAAGTTTAAGTGTTTTAAAAAGGTAGTTTTACCACTTTGTCTTGGTCCTTTAATAAGGATTATCTCCTCTCTATTAATCCATCTTTCCAATTTTTTCTCTATTTTTCTTGGAAGATAGTCCATAAAATTTAGCCTTAAAATTGGGGTATAAAAATCAAGGATAAATTAGTAAAAATCTATTTGTATTTAGGTGGTGGTGCTTGCTAAGTATAATTTTAATCTTCTGGAAAAATAATAAATTCTAGTGGGATGGGATCTGAAAGATAAATTTTAGGAGCTGCTTTAGTGAAAAAGATCCCACTTTGATAAGCCTCTTGAGCTCGTATTTTCAATATTACTGGTTTCTCATCATGACGGCGTCCTACTTCATAAGCGGTCTCCCAATCAGAAGAAAGATGGACA
>Ga0180301_10003308_pt1 | contig 12617 bp, 10 predicted proteins | sample GuaBasSediGuay16_FD_121797 | JGI IMG/M metagenome (GOLD analysis project Ga0180301, IMG submission 121797) | Subseafloor sediment microbial communities from Guaymas Basin, Gulf of California, Mexico - Guay16, Core 4569-2, 12-15 cm | ecosystem: Environmental > Aquatic > Marine > Hydrothermal...
AAGATGTACTGTCTCAGATCAAAGCAAAACTCGCCGACGGACTATGCGCCGATTTTATTACGTTCAGCGGTTCGGGCGAACCGACTCTCAACAAAGACATCGGCAAAATAATTAACGGCATACGAAAGCTTACCGACATTAGGATCGCCGTCATCACCAACGGCACGCTGTTAAGCGATCCGCAGGTTCGCGCCGACTGCTGCAAGGCGGACGTTGTGCTGCCGTCGCTTGACGCCGGCGACGCGGAAACTTTCGAAAAGATCAATCGCCCCCACGCCGATATTCGTTACGAAACATTCATCGACGGTCTGTGTCGGTTCAGGGACGCCTGGGACGGACAGATATGGCTTGAAGTTTTTTTTGTCGCCTCCGTTAATACAGGCGCCGACCAGATCGCCAGGATGAGCAGGATCATCGAACGAATACGTCCCGACAAGGTGCAGCTCAATACCGCCGTCAGACCGGCCGTCGAAGCCGCCGCAAAACAGGTCGGCGAAGAAGAGCTTCGCCGGATAGCCGGCAGGCTTGCGCCCAATGCCGAGGTCATTGCCGACTTCGCCGGCGCCGGCGAGTGGCCGGGCATCCTGCCGAACATCGACGGCGTACTTGAAATGCTCAAACGCAGACCCTGCAGCCTGGAAGATATCTGCAACGGCCTGGGCATGAGCCGCCGCCAGGCGGGAGGACATATCGCAGCTTTGGAGTCTCAGGACAAAATCGCCTCCCAAATCAGAGACGACAGAACTTTCTATACCCTTAAGGGTAGTAAATTCCCGCGAGTAAAAAGGTAAGTATTGATTTGAAAACAAGTTACCGCGAACAAAACGGGAATTTTCAATTGTGATCAGTATACCTGCCCAAATGAATGCCGCAATCGGCATTGGGTCCGATTAATCCCGGCGTCCTCGGCAACCGTGTCCCCCCGGACAGTACTAACAAACGGCTTTTGGGGCCCTTATTACAGGACCGTCCCATAATTCGCCGTACCGGAACAACTTCTGCCTGAATCAGCGGGCCCTAATTTTTCATCTCAAAAAGTTAAGCCATTGCCGGCAACGACCGATATCTTTCTAAGCCGACGTTGCTGAGCCGTATTTTTATCGCGGAGTTTTTAAAAAAACACTTTAGAAAATCTAAACCAGCCCGATAACAATAACAAGAGGTGAATTTTCGTTTGGCGGGCATTTACTTTCCGGCGGTCTATAGATGAGAAAAGGCAAAAAACAACTTGTTCTGAGCAAAGGTTCACAGAAGTATATCTTCAGGTACGACAGCGGCTGCGAGGGACAATTGCTCGATTGCCTTGCCGACCAGGCCGCCGACAGGAACACCGAATTCGACTGGTTCGATGCGGCCGTGTTGAGTTTCAAACTGACACAGACACTCATGGGTGAAGCCGACGAGATCCTTGGCAAAGGAATTGCCGACACCATACAGTCATTCGCCGAAGAATAAAAACAAGAAGCAACGGCGTCCTCCGGCAAGGAGCAGGACAGGCACGCAAGACGTTGCGGTTGAGAATATATAGAAGGGTAAATCATGAAAGAAGAGAGTGCGGTCGTTTGCGAGTTTTTGAGTTACTTAAAGTTCGAAAGACATTTTTCCGTCCATACCGCCAAGTGCTATGGTGCCGATCTGGATCAGTTCACAGGTTTTCTGCAGAACGAAACCAATGCTTCGGCCGACCATGACGCTTCCGGCTCGTGGTCTCAACACCCGGCGGCAACGGCAACGGCAATGGCTACTCAAAGCCAAACCTCGGTGGAGCAGTCGATCTTCGCCGCCGACGCCAATACGATTCGCAAGTACATGGCGAACCTGGGCCGGCAGGATTATTCCAAGGCGACCATCGCCCGGAAGCTGGCGACCCTGCGAAGCTTCTACAAGTTCCTGGTCAAACGCAACTACGTCACATCCAATCCGGTCATAAGCATCAAGACCCCCAGGCAGGATAAGAAACTGCCGCGTTTTCTCGAATACGAAGAGGTCCAGCGTTTGTTGAATGCACCGCCGGCCGGCACATGGCTCGGCGCGCGCGACAGGGCGATACTGGAGACTCTCTACAGTACGGGAATGAGAGTCAGCGAGCTGGTCTCGCTTAATATGGAAGATGTCGATTTCCTTGGCGAGGTGATTCACATTCGCGGCAAGGGCAAAAAGGAGAGGATTTCACCTATCGGCACCAGTGCTCTTCAGGCGATTCAGCATTACATTGAGTTCCGCAACAAGAGAATGGCCAACGACAGTTCGTTCGACGCCAGGGTTCTATTCGCCAACAAACATGGACAACGGCTAAGCACACGCAGCGTGCGGAGAAAAATGGACAAGTACCTCAAAGAGGCCGGGCTGGACCCCAACATAAGTCCGCATACGCTCAGACACAGCTTTGCGACGCATATGCTCAATAACGGCGCCGACCTTCGCAGCGTCCAGGAGCTCCTGGGCCATCAGTCGCTGTCCACGACCCAGGTTTACACCCACGTAACCACATCGAAGATGAAGCAGGTCTATGACGATGCTCACCCGCGGGGGGCGATGACGGAACAGTCGGAATTCTGACAGCGACCAACATACCCGATCAAAGATCAAAAGCCCGCCCGAAAGCGGGCTTTTTTATTTGCCGATTGCCGATTGCCGATGGTCGGGTATGGTCAGCCGTAGAAGGCCTGGATTTTCTTCATCGTCAACTCGTCTTTTTCTTCGAGTCGGATGAGGTTTTCGAAGAGTTCTCTGATGCGGTGCTCTATGGGCTGGCGGACGATTTGGCGATACATCCGGATAAGGTACTGGTTGAACCTGACGGCGGCCCGGCAGACATCTTCGACGCCGGCTTCGGGGGAGATTTGGATCTCATCGAAACACTCAGGTCCCGGCAGATCCGGGCGATATCGCAGCCGAACATCCCGGGCGTGTCGCAACTGGGCCGGCGGCAGTTTGCTCAGCGCCTCTATCGTCCGACGCCGGTGGCGGCTTATGTAGTCTGACACCAGGCACACCGCCGCCTGGTCTGTCTGCTCGGATAAGTTGGCGTAATAGGCGGCCAACATGCGCTCGAAGTCCTCGACGTGAGCCAGGATTTCCGATATCGTTATGGCAACCATCTGTAATACCCCGCATTCTTCAACAGCAACGGCAAACCGCCCCGATCGCCCGAATAGTTTATCGGCAAAGGCATGCGGCGAATTAGCACAATTATAGCGACTCGCTCAATCGTACACTGTGACCGCCCGCTTTGGTGTATGGGACGCACATGGCATATTGTCCAACGTAGTAATAATGGAAAGTTTTCTCCCCTCCAGGAGGGGGGTGTCCGGCTCTGTCGGCGCCCCCCTTCACTTCATGTGCTCCGTCTCATTGACGAGTGCTTACAGATAGTATTGCCGCTTGATATTTTGAGCACTCCCGGTGTGATGTTGTGTCATCTAACAACGTGATTGACTATTCTGACAGCAAGGCATTGATTTTTGCCGTTTTTTTTTGTGGAAATGACCCCTCGGAGTGAGTTACTATAGAGCCTTGTGATTTCAGGGACTGATGGTTTGGCAATGTTATTTGACGGAGATGTGCTATGAATGCAATATGGATAGTGGTAGCCGGTTTGGTTCTGTATTTTGCGGGTTACAGGTTTTATGCAAAGTACCTTGCGGAAAGGATTTTTAAGCTTGATCCGAATGCGCCCGTGCCTTCCCGTGAAATGGAAGACGGCGTCGATTACATTCCGACGAACCGATATGTGCTGTTCGGTCATCATTTCGCCTCCATTGCCGGCGCCGCCCCGATTGTGGGTCCTGCTATCGCGGTGATATGGGGCTGGTTTCCGGCGTTTCTGTGGGTGGTTCTCGGGGCGGTATTTCTGGGCTGTGTGCACGATTTCAGCGCGTTGATCCTTTCGGTGAGGCGCCGCGGGCGCTCGATCGGCGATCTGGCCGGCGACATAATCGGCAAAAAGGCGACGACCGCCTATCTGGTCATCATGTTTTTCGTCGTTGTGCTGTTGATGGCAATTTTCCTCCGCCTCATTGCCGGGCTTTTGATGAGGTATCCCGAAGTTGTAATTCCCGCCGCGGCGCTGATCGTAATCGCCATAGGCATCGGCCTGCTCATCTACCGCACAAAGATCGGACTTGGCGTCGCCAGCATTGTGGGGATCATCCTGATGCTGCTGTCGATATGGGTGGGCACGAAGAACCCACTGGTGCTGTCGGAAAACCTCGCTGTCAATACGCCGTTCTTTACATGGGTAGTCATGCTTGCAATCTACAGCTTTGTAGCCTCGGTGCTCCCCGTGTGGTTGCTGCTGCAGCCGCGCGACTATCTCGAATCCTTCAAGCTCTATGCAGGGCTGATCCTGCTCTTCGTGGGCATCATAGTTACACGTCCCGAAATAGTGGCTCCGGCGATCAGGCCCGTGGTGGAGGGTGCTCCGCCGATCTGGCCGTTCCTTTTTGTGACTATTGCGTGCGGGGCGCTTACCGGTTTCCATTCCATCGTCGCTTCCGGCACGACATCGAAGCAGCTTGCAAAAGAAACCGACGCCACCTTTGTCGGCTACGGCGCGATGGCCGCCGAATCGGCACTTGCGCTGTGTGCAATCATCGCCTGCACTGCGGGCTTTGTCGCCGTCGGGGGCAAGACGGGACGCCAACTATGGATGGCGCACTACGGCACATGGGGCAGCGCCGCCGGACTGTGGGAAAAGGTCGGCGCTTTCGTGGACGGCTCGGCGTATTTCATGTCGTCGTTAGGGATCCCGGAGACCCTGGGCAAGACATTCATGGGCCTGATGATTGTCGCCTTTGCGATGACTACGCTCGATTCGGCCTGCCGATTAGGCCGCTACATCCTCGCTGAATTCGGCCGTCGGCGTCGAATGCCTTTCCTTACGAACGGCTATATCGGCTCGGGCCTCGCCGCGGGTATCGCCTTGCTGCTGGCACTGATGCCCGGCACCGAAGGCAAATCCGTCGGACAACTGCTCTGGCCGCTGTTTGGAACGACCAACCAGCTTCTGGCGGCCCTGGTTTTTGCAACCGTAACCGTTTATCTCGTCAAAAGAAAAACCGCCCACTGGTTTATCAGTATCCCGTTGGTGTTTGTCGCCATCACCACCATTTCCGCGATGATATGGAATATCCGCCAGTATATTCGAAAGGAAAACTGGATTCTCACGGTCGTCGGCAGCATAATCCTCTTAGCCGCTTTTTACCTCATTGCCCTGTCATGCGGCTCGTTTATGCGGGTCAGGGCCCAGGTCAAAGCCGAAGGCGAATCGACACAGGTGTAATCGGAGGCAAATCCGGTATTCGAGGCGGTGTGGCCGTGAGATTTATCTTGAACCGGGTCGCCTGCCGATTATAATACGGAATCGGTTGAAAATGGAATTTCAGTTATTTCGGTAAAAAAGATGGCTCTATCAAAACTACATGCGCCTCGCAGGCCGGGCGCCGCGGTCTACGAAGTTATTACTCCGCCGAAAGGCACAAGAGCGCCTGTTTCCCGGAAGAAATACCATTTCATCGGTGCAGGCGGCGTCGGGATGAGCGGGCTGGCGCGGCTGATGCTCAAGAACAATGCCGCCGTCAGCGGCTCGGATATGGAAGACTCGGACATCATTGACAAACTTCGCAGCATGGGGGCTAAGATCAAGACCGGCCACGACACCGATCATCTGCCCGATGCGCTGGAGGCGGTCGTCATATCGGCGGCGATTAAGGAGGACAATCCGGAACTTGCCGCCGCACGCAGAAGGGGCTGCAAGGTCTATAAGTACGCCGAAATGTTAGGCGAACTGATGGACTGTTACGACGGCATCGCCGTATGCGGCACTCACGGCAAGAGCACGACAAGCGCCTGGCTTGCGCATCTTCTGACGCTGGCAGGCGCCGACCCGAGTTTTATCGTCGGCGCCCAAATTCCGCAGTTTTACAGTTCCAGCGGCGTCGGCGACAGCGACATTTTCGTCGCCGAAGCCTGCGAATACGACCGCAGCTTTTTGAACCTGCATCCGGAAATCGGCGTTATTTTGAACATCGAGCAGGACCACATGGACTACTACAGGGACGAAGCCGAAATCATCTCGGCCTTTGCCGACTTTGCCGCCGGCATGAGGCCGTCCGGCACACTCATTGTCAACGGCCAGGACGCCAATGTCGCTAAAGTTCTCGATGCGCTGGAAGACGACCGCGCCTGCGTTACTTTCGGGCTGGATGCCGCCTGCGATTTCAACGCCCGCAACATCACGCTCAAAGACGGGCTCTATGAGTTCGACGTGCACCATCAGGACAACCTGCTGGGAAGAACCGGCATCTCCATGCCCGGCGAGCATAACATCTTAAACGCCCTTGCCGTTATTGCCGCCGCGGCGACAGCGGGCACAGACGCCGACGATATCCTGCGGTATCTTCGGCAGTTTGTGGGCATAGATCGAAGGCTCATGTTCAAGGCCCGTTGCAAAGGAATCGCGGTGCTCGACGACTACGCCCACCATCCCACGGAGATAAAGGCGTCGCTCAAGGCGATCAGGCAGCGGTATGAACCGGACCGTATCTGGTGTGTTTTCCAGCCGCATCAGTACAGCCGGACGCGGTTTCTGCTCGATGACTTTGCCGAAAGCTTCAAACTTGCCGACATTACCCTCGTGCCTGAAATATATTTTGTGCGGGATACCGCCGAAAGCCGAAGAAAGATTAATTCGGGCGTTCTCGTCGACCGGATCCGGGAAAGCGGAAGCGAAGCGATGTACATAGATGATTTTGCGGGGATTTGCCGACATCTCAAGACTCACGTCCGCCCGGGTGATCTCGTGGTGACCATGGGAGCGGGCACTATTTGGAAGGTTGCAGATGAGTATATTCAGTGGCTTGGAGAAGATAGTCAGGACTGACAGTCACCTGTGCAACTACACGTGGTTCGGGCTCGGCGGCAGCGCCGACTATGTTATCACGCCGCACACGGTCGACGAACTCGCCGTCGTGATCAAAAGGTGCAACGAAAACGATCTGCCTTTCAGGATTATCGGCTACGGCTCGAATCTGCTTGTCAGGGACGAGGGCGTACGCGGCGCCGTTATTAAACTCGAAGGCGACGAGTTTTCGCGTGTCGATTATCAGGGCGAGACGGTGAACGTCATGGCAGGCGCCGGCCTCAGCAAGCTCGTCCTGGAGCTGGTGCGAAAGGGACTTGGCGGACTGGAGGCGCTGACCGGAATACCAGGCTCCGTAGGCGGCGCCGTTATGATGAACGCCGGCGGGACTTTCGGCGACATCGGCGCCGGCGTCGAAAGCGTTACCCTTATGGACAAAGCCGGCGCCGTTTTTGAAAAGGCCAAACCGGAGCTTGTCTTCGACTACCGTCAAGTCAATATCACCGCAAGGATGATCCTGGGGGCAAAGCTCAAACTGGTTGAGACGGACCCCGAACAGATGCTCCGCACGACCAAGGAGATCTGGATTTACAAAAAGAACTCCCAACCTCTCAACACGCGAAACGCCGGGTGCATTTTCAAGAACCCGCGGGGCCTGTCGGCGGGGGCGATGATCGACCGCGCAGGACTAAAGGGCGCACGCGTCGGCGGCGCCGTCGTCAGCGAGAAGCACGCCAACTTCATCATCGCAGAAAAAGACTGCACCAGCAGCGACGTGCTCGAGCTGATCGACCTTATTCGCCGGCGCGTCAAAGACGAATTCGATATCGAGCTGGAACTGGAACTCGAAATCTGGTAGGCGGTGGCATAAGTTGAATCCTGAGTTGAAAGTCGCCGTCCTGATGGGCGGCATCGGTTCCGAACGACAAGTCAGCCTTCGAAGCGGCGCCAATATCGCCTCGGCGCTGAGACAGGGCGCCACGGACGTCATTGCCTGCGATATCACACCGGACGACCTGGGCATACTCGACGACGAGAGCATCGATGTGTTCTTTCTCGGCCTGCACGGCCGGTTCGGCGAGGACGGCCGAATACAGGAAATCCTCGAACAGAAGAACCTCGCCTACACCGGCTCGGATTCGCGAGCCAGCCGGTTGGCCTTCGACAAGACAGCGGGCAAGAGCGCATTTCGAAACGCAGGTGTAAACGTAGCCTGCGATGTAACGGTGACCGCCGAAACCGACCTCGCCGACCTGGCCGAAAGACTCACAAAAGTTGGCGAAAAATTCGTTGTCAAGCCGATAAGACAGGGGAGCAGTGTCGGCGTAACTATCGTCGAAGGTCCGCAAAAAGCGGCCCAAACGGCCCGAGAGTGCTTTGGGCGGTACGGCGACTGCATGGTCGAGCGGTTCATCGAAGGCAGGGAGATCACAGTGGGCATTGTCAACGGCCGGGCTTTGCCGATAATTGAGATAAGGAGCAGGACACCGTTTTATGACTACCATGCCAAGTACCTCGACGACGCGACGGAGTACCTGTTTGGCACGGTTGACGATCCCGATGTCGTCGCCCGTGTTCAGGCGGCGGCGGTTGTCTGCTTCAATTCGCTTGGCTGTCGGCATCTGGGCCGGGTGGATATGATGTTGACCGACGACAACGTCGAGTATGTTCTGGAGATCAACACGCTTCCGGGCTTTACGAGCCATTCGCTTTTGCCGATGGCCGCCGCCCGGGCGGGAATGAACGCTAATCAGTTGTGCATGGAGATTATCCATGCCGCACTGGAAGATTTCAGAAAGCATTAGAGCATGACGCCCCGGAAGAAGAAGAAAAAAAAACAATCGTGGTTCGGATTCGGCTCGCCGCCGAAACGCAGGAAAAAGAAACACCTGACCAAGGCCGCAAGGGCCCGGTCGGCGGCGTCTGTGAGGAAGGTCGCCGGGGTTATAGCCGCAGTGGTCGCCCTGGGTTGCACGGCGATTGCATTTGGCTATATGGATCGCTATGTCCATACCCTCTCGCCGGCCACAGAACCGCTGGGCCAACTGGAACTGGTCGCCCCGCCTGAGTGGATCAATCCCGAACTGCAGGCCACAATCGCCGCCGCGGCGGGTGGATATTACTTCCCTCTCGAGGAAGGCATCGCCGAAATCATTGCCGCAAGACTTCAGGGCCTGTCATGGATTTACAACATCAGGGTCCGGGTTACGAGCAAGACCGTTCATATTTACGCCGGCTATCGAAAGCCGACGGCGATGATAATGAGCGGCTCGAAAAAATACTATCTGGCCCTTATCGCACCCGACGATCTGTCTTACGAGCAGGGCAAACCCAAAGTCATGCTGCTGGATTATATCAAACTCGATACCCTGCCTGTTGTCGAGATAAAAGGGCTTTCGCTGAGGAGGCTTCCCGTCGCCGGCGACATCCGGCAGGGCGCCGACATTACCTCAACCGTCGAACTGCTGACCGTGCTTGGGCGAATGGACGAGATATCCTGCGCCGGCGCCCCGCTGCTCGATCAACTTGCAGGCATCGACATATCGAACTTCGCCGGGCGGAAAAATAAAAACAGTTCGCACATAGTCCTCAATGCCAAAGACGGCACGCCGATCTACTGGGGGGCCGCCTACGGCGATTCGGCGTTGTACCTGGAGGCGACCGAGCAGGAGAAACTCGCCACGCTGTACACATTCTACAAGGAACACGGCAACACCATCCAGTGTGTCAAAAACGCCATCTGCAATTCGATCGATCTTCGCTACGCTCAGACGAGGATCCCCCGCCCGGAAGAGTCGCTCGCAAACGGCCCAGGCGATTAGTAGAATCTCTTGTCGTCAGGGCACAGGGCACAGGGCACGGACGTGCTTGTGGACGTATTTCTGGACGACAGTGGTCGCCAAAAGTTAAGATGCGAAACATAGGCAACGCAGAATCGGGTGAAATGCGCGAATAATCGGTGATTAGCGGATGCGATGGGGCGGAAATATTTTTTTTGAATTTTTTACGAAACATATTCTGCTGCCAAACGTCTAATTTATTGAAAGCAGAAAATTACAGAATATTATTTGGGGTCCATAAAATCCAACTTTACAATAAGTCTTTTCATCACCCTCCTCCGAAGCCAGATCCTGCTTAGTAACGGGATCTGGCTTTTTTATGCGCCGCCGTCGCCGGGCCCGGCCTTGACAAACTCGTCTGAGTGCTGAATAATCAACTCGGATCGAAATAATTCCGGTCCTGTCGCGGGGAAATAATGATATAATCTTGTCCGGTCTGATATGATTGCACGGATAGAGGGAAAACTTGTTGCTCTTGACGACAAAAGCGCACTTGTGCAGGTGGGCCCTGTATGTTACGAGGTGCTGCTGCCGGGCTATGCTGTCGGTATGCTCAGCGGGCGTATCGGCGACGATATTGTGCTCTGCACAATGGAGTATTACGAAGGCGCCCCCGGCGGAGGCAACCTGATCCCGAGGCTGGTGGGGTTCCTGAGTCAGGACGAGAAGGACTTCTTTGCAAAGTACACCGGCGTAAAAGGCATGGGCGTCAAAAAGGGCTTGAAGTCGCTGACGATTCCCATCGCCACAATCGCAGGCGCTATCGAAGCCGGCGACGAAAAAATCCTTCTGTCTCTGCCGGCCGTCGGAAAGAGATTTGCACAGCTCATTATCGCCCAACTGAAGGGAAAGCTGGGCGATTTTGCAGTTGGCCCGGCGGCGGGCGGCGGCGAAAAGTTCGAACTGTTCCAGACCGAAGCGCTTGAAATCCTGATCGCCTGGGGCGAAAAGAGAGCCGAAGCCCTGGAGCTGATCACACTTGCCTCGAGAAGGCATCCGGACATAAAAACGGCCGAGGAACTTGTCCCCCTCGTTTACCGGATTAAACAGGGAATAGAAGTCTGACGGGTGAATCTGATATGGCGATCGACCGGGTATTAAGTTCCGATTCCAGCGGGGAGAAAGAAGAGACGTTCAATCTCGCCCTGCGTCCCGAGACGCTCGGTGAGTGTGTCGGCCAGAGCAACGTAAAGGAAAAACTCGCTATCGCCATACAGGCCGCCAGACAACGGGCCGAGCCGCTGGAGCATATCCTTTTCCACGGGCCCCCGGGCCTGGGAAAGACCACCCTTGCCAATGTGATTGCCCATGAGATGAACGCGGCGGTGCGGGCCTCGTCAGGGCCGGCGCTGAGCAAGCAGGGTGATGTAATGGGCCTTTTGAGCAATATCGGCACCGGCGATATTCTCTTCATCGACGAAATTCACCGTCTCAGCACTCCCGTGGAGGAGTTCATCTATCCGGCGATGGAGGATTTCAAGGTGGATTTCACCGTCGACAGCGGAATGCATGCAAAGACCATTAATTTCCCGCTAAAACGCTTCACGCTCATCGGCGCCACCACACGAGCCGGCCTGCTCAGCGCTCCGTTGCGAGGACGATTCGGCATGATGTACCATCTGGAGTTTTACAGTGCCGACGAACTGACGGAAATACTCGCACGGTCCGCAGGGCTGCTCGACCTTGAAAGCCGCGACGGCTCTCTTGAGATGATTGCGGCACGATCCCGCGGCACACCCCGTATCGCAAACCGGCTTCTCAAGCGTGTTCGCGACTATGCCCAGGTCAAAGGCACAGGTTCGCTCACCCCGGATATTGTCCGAAACGCACTGAGGATGGAGCAGATTGACGACCTCGGCCTCGACGAACTGGACCGCTCGTTCCTCAGAGCACTCATCACCGTTTACGACGGCGGACCAGCCGGTATCGAAGCCATCGCCGCCACCCTCGGCGAAGAAAGAGACACGCTCGAAGACGTCGTCGAACCATACCTTCTGCAGGTCGGTTTCGTCAGAAGAACAAAACGCGGCAGGGAAGTAACAAACGCCGCATACAGCCATCTGGGCATGGAACAACCCGCAAAAAAATCGCCGCCGGCGCAGCAACCGTTGTTTGATGACCCGTAGCCGCAATTCTGTCGCAATGCGCGCCCAACCCGGCTAAAATGGCAACCCTCGCCCGGCAAAAAAGCGTATCGCGTATCAACGTCCCGAAAAATCTTCTTTCTTACCCTGGATTCGAGAACTTCCTTGACAGTTGTCCCCTATTAATAACAATCGCACATTACACAAGCAGGCGTTTCGGTCGATAGTAAGTGATATGCTTGCGTAACCCTTAACCCGCTATTGGGAGATTGAGATCATGAAAAGATTGATTAGTGTACCCGCTTTACTGTTGACAGTAGCTCTCGCCGCCGGAATACTCATGGCCAAGGAGACAAAAAAAGACCCCCTGGGCGGACCAAAAGGCGACAAAACGCCTCCGCAGCGGTCCATCGACGCCGCAAAACCCGCCCGCGACGCGCGCATCATAGGCCCAGATATGCTCGATCCACGGGGCCCCGTTCGCCCCGGAGCCGGACGAGGTATGCCCCACATGAGCCGCCCAATGATGATGCAGCAACGGCGGATCAAGGGCCTGGAGGCACAATTAGACAGGAAGAAACGGGCATTCATGCAATACTCCGGAGAACTCAAGGCGATCAGGAAACTCGCCCTGAAGGAAGATGCAAAGAAAACAGTCGAATATATTAACAAGCTCATTGCCCGCAAGGAAAAGGCATTTGAAATGTCCACAAAGGATACCGCCGACAGGATCAAGGAGGCTCGGGCGCAGATCGAAAAACAGGCCAAGACCAAAGCCGAAAGATACCGGAAAATGCGCGATCCCCGACCCACTCCGCCAAAACCAAAACC
>Ga0180301_10003309_pt1 | contig 12617 bp, 10 predicted proteins | sample GuaBasSediGuay16_FD_121797 | JGI IMG/M metagenome (GOLD analysis project Ga0180301, IMG submission 121797) | Subseafloor sediment microbial communities from Guaymas Basin, Gulf of California, Mexico - Guay16, Core 4569-2, 12-15 cm | ecosystem: Environmental > Aquatic > Marine > Hydrothermal...
ATGTATCATAGTATCCACGATGAAGAAAAAGTCGTTACTCTTATCTTTAACACAAAAGCAAAATTGAGATTCTCGTTAGAATAGTAAATCTATTATCAATGAACAATTTTTGCCAAAGTTAAAATATATTAAACAATATAACCAGGATAATCTTAAAAGATGATAACAATATTAATTTAAAATTTGTAATTTTGCTCAATAATAATTATATTTGGAAAATTGAAAATTTAAAAGCGTAAATTAAAATAAAAAAGGAGTTTGTTGATGTTAAAGAGAAAATGTTCTTATTTGCTTGTTCTGGCTTTTGTTCTGGTAATTATTGCATTTATTGGTCTGGAAAATGGTTATATAAAAGCTCAGACTGATAATATATATATGAAAATTAAAGTAATAGGTGAAATTCTTAATGCTGTAAGAAACAATTATGTTGAAAAAGTAGATTCAAATAAATTGCTGGAAAAAGCCATAAATGGAATGCTTGAAGGCCTTGACCCCCATACTGTTTATGTTCCACCGGAAAGATTCACAAGAATGAGAGATAATTTTGCTGGATATGGAGGAATCGGGATTTCCTTTCTCATTGTGAGAAATAAAATAACAGTAATGAGTGTTATGGAGCACGGTCCTTCAAAAAAGGTTGGTATAGAACCAGGTGATAGAATTATCAAGATTAATGGAGAATCTGCTATTGGCATAAAAATTGAAGATGTCCCTAAAAAACTCAAAGGAATCCCGGGCACAAAGGTCACTGTTACCATTGAAAGAGAAGGTTGGGATAAACCGAGGGATTTTGTTATTACCAGAGCCCATGTCGATGTTGAATCTGTGCAAACAGCATATATGATAGGAGATGATATAGGCTATATTAAACTGAATAAATTTTCCAGCACAACCGCTGAAGAACTTGAAAAAGCACTGAACAAATTAGAAAAACAGGGAATGAAAAAACTTCTGTTTGACCTAAGAAACAATACCGGTGGATATCTAAACGAGGCTGTTGCCGTTGCAGACAAATTTCTTTCAGGAAATAAAAAAATCGTTTACACCAGAGGCAGAATCAGAAGCTCTAATCGAGAAGAATACTCTACTGATGCGGCAACTCATGAGAAATTCCCTTTAATAATTTTAATAAACAGGAATACAGCCAGTGCCTCTGAAATAGTTTCTGGTGCTGTACAGGACTGGGATAGAGGACTTATTGTCGGTGAAACAAGTTTCGGTAAAGGACTGGTTCAAACTCAAATTAAATTGAGTAACGGTGGAGCTCTTCTATTAACCACAGCTAAATATTTTACACCAAGTGGAAGACTCATTCAACGACCTTATAAAAACAAAACAAGAGAACAATATAGAAGAGAAGCATACAACGATTCCCTCAGAAATGCTCTAATCCTAAAAGAGAAAAGACCAATGTTTAAAACAAATGGTGGAAGAGTTGTTTATGGTGGTGGTGGAATTACACCGGATGTTTTTATACCAGCCAGTAATGACACTGTATCATTTTTCTTAAGAAATCTTCTTTCATCCAATGATATACCAATACAAACTTATGCTGATAAATATGCAGCTAAGTATAAAAATTTATGGATAGATGCTGATACATTTATTAAAGAATTCAAACTCATTGACCGGATTCTAAACGAATTCAAAGAAACACTCAATGAAATTAACTATAAGTTTGACGAAAAAACGCTTCAAACCTATAGAGAAGAACTGGAATTCTGGCTCAAATCCGAAATTGCATACCAGTTATGGGGTAATTACGGTAAACAAAAAGTATTCAATGCAGATGATATACAGCTAAAAAAATCTCTAAAATTGTTCGATAAAGCTAAGGAACTTATGATTAAATACGGATATAAATAAAAACTATTTTTTGTTCAAAAAATCTGTAATATCTTTTCCACCAGCGAAATCATCAAGCATTTGCAGGACTTTTTCTTTTGTTTTCTGAACAATTTCAGGTAAAGAACCACCGATAATATTTTCTACATCTTTATATGCTTGATTAATAATTTTTTTTACCCGATCAACAAATACTTCAGGGTCTTCACCATCATACCTTGAGAAAAAAATATTTAAAATTCTTCTTGCTGTATTTTCAACATTAAAATATTCAGGAATTTTACCCTGTTGAATCTCTTTTAGAGCTTCTGGATTTTTCTCAAAAAATCTGGCAAGAAGCTGTTTTGTTTGCTCTAAAATTTCATTTTTAATCTTTTCTTTCTGACTGAAAATAAGAGATGGTGTGATGTCTTTTTTATTGATGGGTTTTTCAATCTGGTCAGAGTTTTTCTCTTTTCTATAAGTTTTGTATTGAAACCTGATATCAATTTTTTCATATCTATAACTTATAGATATTTCTGAACCAGTTGATTTACTTTCTTTTAATTGGGGTCTTCTGTTAAGTTCATTGTAGTTTTGCATCTCCTGATAGGGTCTGACCTGTGAAATATTCATAAAAATTCCTCCTTGAATTTAATGAGTATAACAAATACACAGTGAACTGCCCGGGATGTAAATAAATGGAATCCTTTCCTGAAAAGGAAGGGAAATTGTTTCTCTATTTAATTTTCGTCATTTCTCAAAAATAAGTTTAATTTTAAATACTCCATAATTAGGAGAAAATCTAAAGAAAAACTGAAATTGTGTCGATTTTTAAGTGAGGAAGTAAATTTCCAAAAGGAGGTGGTAACTTTGTATGATTTAAGCGAAATTTTATTTCCTTACAGGGTTACAAGAATTAAACCAGACTTCAATCGATTCAGGAATAATAAAAGAAACAAAGAAAAAAATTTCAAGGAAAAACTGAATAAAGAAATCGAAAAAGAAATAAAACAGAACAAAAACACTGAAAAGAAGATCAGTTTGATGGCATAATCTATTTCCTTTTCTTTCTTCCACCTATTATAAGAAATATAACAGATAGAAGGCCAACAAATAATACAGCAGCCGGTAAAATTATTCTACGATTGGATAATATATCACTCTGGTTCTTTCCCTCAGAAAAAACATTTAAAATATAAATTATAATGAAAAACAGAATAATTACAACCATTACCCTGTTATTTCTTCTTCGAATTCTTGAATAATCATCTTCTTTTCCTGGAACTTTTTGACGGAATAACAACAGTATTCCAAGCACAAAAACAATCAAAAAAACAAGAATTACTATTATTAATGACTCTGTATTTAAAACCAAATTCCCAACAATAAATAAATATTAATAATAAAGATAATAAACAAAAATATAATTAGCAAAAAATAATATTTTATATTGACAAAATAAAAATATTTAGTTAGTTTTTAAGTTTAATTAATCTAAAAATCGATGAAATGGTAATATTAAGGAGGCTGTATGCAGGAGTTTCTTGATAAGCTGTTGATATTTACCACAAATGCAAGAAATTTTATGTGGAGTGAGTGGATGATTGTTCTTCTTGTGGGAACAGGTATTATATTTACATTCTTCACAAAAGGAATTCAGGTAAGAAAGCTGGGGCTGGCACTAAAATTTGTCCTTAAAGGTGCAAGAAAAAATGAAAAGATTGAAGAAGCTCAGGGTGATATTTCTCCTTTTGCTGCTTTAATGACAGCCCTTGCAGCCACTGTTGGAAATGGAAATATAGCAGGAGTAGCTGCCGCTATTGCTACAGGTGGTCCAGGTGCTCCATTCTGGATGTGGATTTCAGGATTTTTTGGAATGGCTACTAAATACGCAGAATGTTTTCTCGGGGTAAAATACAGAAAAGTAGCTGAAGATGGCAGTATGTCCGGTGGACCTATGTACTACTGCAGATATGGATTAAAAAATAAAACCTTTGCTAAAATCCTCGGGATGACCTTTGCTATCTGCGGAGCTATGACCGCACTCTTCGGAACAGGAAATATGATGCAATCAAATTCTATGGCATTAGCATTCAAAACTCAGTTCAACATACCCACTCTTTTATCATCAATCGTATTAACAGTACTGGTGGGAATGGTTATACTGGGAGGTATTAAAAGAATTGGAGCAGTTGCAGAAAAACTCGTACCTGGAATGATTATCATATACCTTTTAGGTGCGATAACTATCCTTCTTGTCAGATTTACACACATAGACGATGCAATATTACTCATTGTAAAATCAGCATTTTCATTAAAAGCAGCAGGTGGTGCTGTTATTGGAATGTCCATTAAAAGAACAATCAGTCTTGGTGTTTCCAGAGGTGTTCTGTCTAATGAAGCAGGACTCGGTTCTGCAGCTATTGCCCAGAGCGCAGCAAAATCTCCTGACCCTGCATACAATGGACTCATCGGTATGACAGGTGTATTTATTGATACAATAGTTGTAAACACTCTTACAACTCTCACTATTGTTGTAACCGGTCTCTGGATGAAAACACCGTTCGGGGGAATCCAGATAGCCCAGGGTGGATTAACAAGTACTGCTTTAACTACAGAAGCATTCAATTCGGTTATTCCCTATGGTGGTATCATAATATCTTTTGCATCTTTCCTTTTTGGTTATACCACCCTGATTGGATGGTCTTATTATGGAGAACAATGTCTGCAATATATCTTTGGATTAAGAATAGTTTTCCCTTACAGGATTATCTTTATTATTCTTCTTTTTATAGGTGGAATTTTAACCGGGGAACATCTTAACATAGTCTGGTATACCGGTGAAACATTTAATGCAATAATGGCTTTTCCCAATCTTATCGGTCTGTTATTCCTTATGTTTGCTGTAAAAAGGATTACTGACGAATACTACAGAGAAAAAAAATTCGAAAAGGTAGGATAATATGTCTAACCGAAAGATAAAAACATTTGCACCAAAAGGAACAAGAGACTTTTTACCAGTGCAAATGTTTACAAGAAATAAAATTATTAACTTAATAAAAAAAATTTTTGAAAAATATGGGTATGAACCACTGGAGACACCTTCAATTGAAAGACTTGATGTTCTTACAGGTAAATACGGGGAAGAAGGAGACCAGCTAATATTTAAAATCTTAAAAAGAGGAACAGGACTGGATAAAGTTGGAGTCGAACTGAAAGAATTCACTGTAACAGATTACAAAGATATAATAGATCTGGGTCTCAAATATGACCTTACTGTTCCTTTATGCAGAGTAATTGCAATGCATAAAGATAAAATTACTTTCCCCTTCAAACGATACCAGATACAGCCTGTATGGAGGGCAGATAAACCCCAAAAAGGAAGATATAGAGAATTCTACCAGTGTGATGTGGATGTAGCAGGCAGCTCATCTATGCTTGCCGATTTTGAAATCATATATATGGTATATGAAATATTAAAAACTCTCGGGTTCAAAAATTTCCTTATAAGAATTAATAATAGAAAAATCCTGAATGCAATCCTCGAACATTGTAAAATTGAACAAAATAAAAGCTTTTTTGTTCTTTCAGCAATAGATAAACTTGATAAAATAGGTAAAAAAGGTGTTATTAACGAACTGAAAAAGAAAAATATCAATGAAAAAGTTATTGATAACCTGCTTGAAATAATCCTGCTGGAAGGAACTTTTGAACAAAAATTAAACGAACTCGGTCATATATTCAAAGAAAATAAGATCGGAAATGAAGGAATAGAGGAACTTAAAGAGATTTTCTACTATCTGTCTAAAACAGATATAGATTCGGATTTTTATTCTTTAGATTTATCTCTTTCAAGAGGTTTAGAGTATTACACGGGTCCAATTTATGAATCGGTAGTAAAAGAACCTAAAATTGGAAGCCTGACTGGTGGAGGAAGATATGATAAACTTATAGGTATGTTTCTCGGTGAAGATGTTCCAGCAACAGGAACATCCTTAGGTATTGAAAGAATAATCGATGTTATGACCGAATTGAATATGATACCTGAAACCAAGACAATTACGAAAGTTCTCATAACAACATTTGATGAAAATCTCAAACAGGAAAGTATAAACACAACCTGGAAAATAAGAAATTCTGGAATAAACGCAGAACTTTTTTTTGAACCACTTCGCCTTAACAAACAGCTTTCCTATGCAAATAAAAAAGGAATACCATTTGTCTGTATTATAGGTCCGGATGAAAAAAAACAAAATAAAGTTAAAGTAAAAAATATGAAAACAGGAGAAGAAAAATTAATCGAAAATAACAAAATTGTAGAATTTATTAAATCAATAACTGATTAAATTTAATAAAAATATACTGGAGAAAAAAATGCCTATAACGAACAACAAAGAGATTCAACAGACAGCTCAAAGGGGGAAATACGCCGTTGGTGCCTTCAATACAAGCAACCTTGAAATTACTCAGGCTATCTTAGAAGCAGCAGAAGAGAAAAAATCTCCTGTTATAATTGCCACATCACAGAGTGCAATTAAATATGCAGGAATTGATACCCTCTATCAGATTTTTAAGACCCTTGCAGAGAAAGTATCCATTCCTGTAAGCCTGCATCTTGACCATGGCACCGATTTCGATATAATAATTAGCTATATAAGAAATGGCTGGACTTCAATAATGTATGATGGCTCCCATGAGCCTTTTGAGAAAAATGTTGAGAACACAAGAAAAATTGTAGAAATCGCTCATTCAGTTGGAATCTCTGTTGAGGCTGAACTCGGTAGGCTTGTAGGTGTGGAGGATGAAATTTCAGTAAGTGAAAAAGAAGGAGCTTTTACTGACCCTGATGAAGCTGTCCAATTTGTTGAAAAAACCGGGTGTGATACCCTTGCCATTGCTATTGGAACGTCCCACGGAGCTTATAAGTTTAAAGGAGAACCAAAGCTCGATTTCGACAGGCTAAAAGAAATAAAAACTAAAGTTAACATCCCTTTAGTATTACACGGAGCTTCAAGTGTTATCCCTGAAGTTCTATCCAGGGCAAGAAATTATGGTGCTGAACTAAAAGATGCTAAAGGAGTACCGGCTGAAGATATAAGAACTGCTGTCTCTCTCGGTATAACCAAAGTAAATATAGATACAGACCTGCGGCTTGCTTTTACTGCATCTATTCGCGAATTCCTTACTGAAAAACCTGAAGTTTTTGACCCGAGAAAAATCCTTTCTGCCGGTAAAAAAGGAATGAAAGATGTTATATCGAAAAAAATAGAACTTCTGGGTTCTGAAGGAAAAGCTTAAAATATTAAACAATATACAGGGGTAAATATGGAAATAAAATTTGATTTTAATAACTTTATGGCAGAATTCATAGGAAATAAAAACGGTATATCAGAATCTGAAGTTAATAATTTTAAGAATAAAGCAAAAAAAATACATAAAGACCTGATGGAAAAAAGAGAAAAAGGTGAACTACCATTTTTTGACCTACCATATCAGGATAAACTGGCAGAGGAAATTGAAAAAACAGCAGATGACATCTCAAAAAGATTTGATTACTTTATAGTCCTCGGAATTGGTGGTTCTGCCCTGGGGGGAATTGCCCTTCATACAGCAATAAACCACCCATATTATAATCAACTATCTAATGAAAAAAGAAACTTCAGACCAAAAATTTATTTTCTTGATAATATTGACCCTGTATTTATATCATCCATCTTTGATGTCATAGACCTTGAAAAAAGCTGTTTTAATGTTATCAGCAAATCAGGAGGAACAGCAGAAACAGCCTCTCAGTTTTTAATCTTCTTAAATAAGTTAAAAAACACTCTGGGAAATGCTTCCTATAAAAAACATATAATTACAACAACTGATGCTAAAAAAGGTAAATTAAGAGAAATAACAGATAAAGAAGGATTCTTAAATTTTGTTATACCAGCGGGTGTAGGTGGAAGGTTTTCCGTTTTCACTCCTGTAGGTTTACTTCCTTCAGCGATAACCGGCATTGATATCAAAGAACTGCTGAAGGGGGCAGCAGAAATGGATAAAAAGTGTCAGAATGAAAATATCTGGGAAAATCCTGCATATCTTAATGCCATTTTTCACTATATTTTTGATATTGAAAAACAAAAAAACATATCCGTTATGATGCCTTACAGCAATTCTTTAAAAGATATAGCCGATTGGTATAGACAGTTATGGGCAGAAAGCCTCGGTAAAAAATTCAACCTTAAAAATGAAATCGTTAATACAGGTCAAACACCGGTAAAAGCACTTGGAGTAACTGACCAGCACTCTCAACTTCAACTCTATGTTGAAGGGCCTGATGATAAAGTAATAACTTTTCTTACTGTTGACAATTATAAATCTATTATGGAAATTCCTCTGGAATATAAAGAAATAAAGGATATTTCTTACCTATCCGGTCATACTCTCAATGAACTGATTAAAGCAGAAAGAGATGCAACAGAACTAACACTTACAAAAAATCATAAACCTAACTGTAATATAATTTTTCCTGAAGTAAATGAGTATACAGTTGGTCAAATCCTGTATATGTTTGAGGTACAAACTGCATTTGCAGGCGGACTATACAACATCAATCCTTTTGACCAGCCCGGTGTAGAAGAAGGAAAACATTTCGCTTATGGTATTCTTGGAAGAAAAGGATTTGAACATAAAAAAGAGGAAATTGAAAAAAGAACACCTAAAAAAGATAAATGGGTTATTTAGTATCTAAAACAAAATCTAAAAATGTTTTGCAGATTGGAGACCGGGGTCTATTTTTATGATAGATGAGAAAAAATTTTCTATCAAATTTTATGCTATCAATTTTAACTTCTTTTAATATTCCGAGCTGTAATTCAGTTTCTACTTCCCTTCGGGAAATAATCGATATTCCGATATTAGCCATAATTCCTTTTTTAACAGCCTCAGAACTGCCTAATTCACACACAACATTAAGGTTATCAGGATTTATATCATTATGAAGTAAAACATTTTCAATAATTTTTCTTGTTCCTGAACCTTCTTCCCTCATTATAAATGGTTCTTTCAATATTAAAGATAAGGAAATCCCGGTATCAATTTCTGCCCAGGGATGATTATTATTTACCACGAGAATTAAGGAATCCTCTCTAAAATCGAGGCAAGCTATTTTATAGTTTTCAGGCTTTTTACCAACAACCCCAAGTTCATAAATTCCAGAGTTAACCCCATCAATTATCTCCTGAGAATCACCAAGTTTCAAAACAATATTGATTCCTGGATGAAAACTTCTAAATTTTCCTATTAATTCAGGCATAATGTGTGTACCGGGAATCGAGCTCCCACCAATAGTTAAATCACCTTTCTCAATTTCAAGGAATTTGTTCATTTTTTGTATTAACTCACTTTTTATATTCAGAATTCTTTTAGCATAATAATACAAAATTTTCCCGGCTTTTGTTGGCATAATTTTTTTACTTCCCCTATCAAGCAACTGAGTGTCAAAAACCATTTCCAGAGAAGCTATTCTTTCGCTAACAGTTGGCTGGGTTAACTTAACTTCTTCAGCAGCTCTTGAAAAACTGTTTAATTCTACTATCTTGCAAAAAATATCAAGTTGTTTCAAATCAAAATTAACTTTATAATATTTCATTTTATAGTCCCCTTAAGATTAATTTTTAAACTTCAATAACTGAAGATTCTTCAGATACTATTACAATTTCATTCGTTGGTTTATCTATAATCTCACCAATAATACTCGGAAATTCAACACCCTTATTTTTTAATTTATTTAACAAGTTATCTGCTCTGTCGGGCGAAACAGAAATTAAAAGCCCCCCCGAAGTCTGTGCGTCAAAAAGAATATCCTTTATTTCAGGTTTTAAATTTCCGTCTTCTCTGACAATATGCTCGTAAAATTTCAAATTTGCTTTTGTCCCTGCAGGAACTAACCCAAGAGATGAATACTCAATTGCTTCTTTAAATACAGGAACATTCTTCAAAAATAATTTCATTCCTGTTCCTGAAGAATTTATCATATTATAAGCATGCCCTATTAATGAAAAACCGGTTATATCAGTACAGGCATTTACACCAATTTCAATCATAGCTTCCGCTGCATACTTATTCAATGTGACCATACTTCTTGTTATTTTATTTACTGCTTGATTACTTGCGATTTCTCCTTTCAAAGCTGTAGCAATTATACCTGTTCCTACAGGTTTTGTTAGAATTACCGCATCACCTGGTTTTGCACCTTTAACAGAAATTATTTTATCTGGAGACACTATTCCTGTTATAGAAAGCCCGTATTTAATTTCATCATCTTTAATACTATGCCCACCTACAAGAACAGCACCAGCCTCATGAATTTTTTCAATTCCACCATTAAGAATTTCCTTTAAAATACTTTTATCAAGCTTCTTTGACGGAAAAGCAACAATATTCATTGCAGTCAAAGGTTTACCACCCATTGCATATATATCACTCAATGCATTTGCTGCAGCGATTCTCCCGAAATCATAAGGGTCATTAACAACAGGAGTAAAAAAATCCAGAGTCTGAATTAATGCTATATTTTCAGATAATAAATATACCCCTGCATCGTCAGGCTGCTCAAGCCCGATAAGCAGGTTCGGGTCTGCTTTAAGATTTAACCCGCATAATATTTCCTGTAAGTCCGACGAACTTATCTTTGCAGCTCAACCAGCAGCTTTAACTTTTTCAGTAAGTTTTATTTTTTCATTCATATCTAATAAACCTTCCGTTCTTTTGTAAGTAAATTCCTTTTACTTCAAACTTATAGGTAGAAAGAACATTTTTCACAATATCCATTTCCATTGATTTGATACCGATTGCCATACCACAACTGGAGTCTATCTCTTTCGGAACAGGAACAACATCATAAAAAATATTTTTACCTTTAAGAATTTTCTCAGCCTTTAAAACAGAATGAATATTCTGGAATATTAATATACTATCAAATGAATTACTATCCATATTTAATTTTTTGAAATTTTATATAATGCTTCAATGGTTTTATCCACATCCTTTTCAGAGTTAAAAAATCCTGAAGAAAATCTCAGCGTTCCTTCAGGAAAAGTTAAAATTGTTTTATGTGCAGCAGGTGCACAGTGCAATCCACCTCTGGTCATTATATTAAATTCTTTATCAAGTTTAAAACAGAGTTCAGAAGATGTTCTATTTTTCATATTAATGGATATCAGAGGAACTCTATTTTCTATATTTAAATCTCCATATATTTTAACTGTTTCAAGTTCTAATAGTTTATTGATAAAATATCCGGAGAGTTCCTTATCTTTTTCTCTTATATTTTCCACTTTTGTTTTCATTAAGAATTTTAAACTCCCACATAATCCTGCAATACCAGTTACATTCAGGGTTCCACTTTCAAACTTATCCGGGAGGAATTCCGGTTGTTTTTCCAGTTCAGAGTTACTACCGGTACCACCCATCTTTACAGGTTCAAAATCTATATTATTACCAATATATAATCCACCAATACCAGATGGACCTAATAGTGATTTATGCCCTGTGAAAGCAAGTAAATCTATTCCAGATTTCTTAACATCTATGGGAATACATCCAGCAGTTTGTGCAGCATCCAAAAGAACAGGAATATTTCCGACAATTTTTTTTATTTTTTCTACAGGAGTAATCACACCGGTTACATTAGAGGCGTGATTAATAATTATCAATTTTGTATTTTCTTTAATAAATTCTTTAAAGTGATAAGGGTTAATTAATCCATCTCTGTTTGCTTTTACAACATCAATTTTAATATGCTTTTTTCTCTCGATGAATCTAAGGGGGCGCATCACTGAATTATGTTCAACAGAAGTAGTAATAATATGGTCGTTTTCTTTTAAAAAACTGTTTATAACATAATTTATACTTTCAGTAGCATTGCTGGTAAAAATTATTCTGCTTGAATCAGATATATTGAATAATTCAGATAGAAGTTCTCTTGTCTCAAAAACAAGTTTACCTGCTTCCAGTGAAAGTTTATGCCCGGACCTGCCAGGATTTGCTGCATACCTGGATAAATATTCAGTTATCTTATTTATTACTTCTTCTGGTTTTGGAAAAGAAGTCGCAGCATTATCAAGATATACTAATTCATTCATCTTCAAGGGGAAACAACTTTATCTACTGTATGTAATGTATTCACTATTTCATACATATTTGTAACCTGCCCTACTTTCAATTTATCTTTTACATTATAATAATCAAGGCAGGTTCCACAGGAATAAATTTCAATTCCATTATTTCTCAGTTCAGTTAAAACATCAAAAAAATCTGTTTCCAGGGTAGTTAAAAAAACACCACTATTAATAAACAAAATCTTTTCAGGTTTTGGTTTAACTTCAATAATAGTTTTAAGGAATGCTTTCATAAGTATCTTTCCAAGTTCATCCTCACCATTCCCAATTCTGTTAGAATTGATATAAATTGCCACTCTTTTATTTTTCTTTTCTGGTTCTATTTCACCCATCCCCGAAGGTAAATCATTCACACTTTTTGATATTAAAAGTTTAAAATTATCTTTAACCTTTTCAATCTTCACATTAAAACCCTGTTTTTTAGCAAACCGCTCAACATTATCTCTTGCAGTTTCATTATCGGTAATGACTACAAGTGCGTTACTCCCGATCTTCTCAAGAGCTTCTCTTGTTTTTAATACAGGTCCGGGGCATTCAAGACCTCTTACATCAATTTCTTTATTCATACTCCACCTTAAAATATCAATATTATCTATTGTCTGATAAAATATAATAGATATTACC
>Ga0180301_10003310_pt1 | contig 12615 bp, 7 predicted proteins | sample GuaBasSediGuay16_FD_121797 | JGI IMG/M metagenome (GOLD analysis project Ga0180301, IMG submission 121797) | Subseafloor sediment microbial communities from Guaymas Basin, Gulf of California, Mexico - Guay16, Core 4569-2, 12-15 cm | ecosystem: Environmental > Aquatic > Marine > Hydrothermal...
CCGCGCCGGTCAAGGTGACCTGGTTCGAGATCGACACCGACCAACAGACCACCATCCCGATCAAATTCAGGCAGCCCTGAACCACCGCCGCCCGCGCTTAACTGAAGACCGAAGGGGGAGCCTCGACCATCCCTGGTAAAGGGCTCACTCTTCCTCATTTAGGCCCGAAAAAAAATCGCCGAAGTGTTCTTCGAACGATATTTTAATCGGCAAATCACCGCTTGGGGTGGCGGTTTACGGTCCTCTGGATTCAAACCCAGCGTTTAAAAGACGACGTGGTCAAATCCATTCGTCCTTTTCCGGCGAGTTTCCTGTCCGCTCAGTCCGGTTCGTCGCTTCCGAAAATTTCCTTTACCTGCTGCGAAATGAACTTGGCGAGAAACTCAAGATCGACGGGCTTGGTAATATAGTCGACAGCACCCATAGTGATCGCCTCCTTTGCCATTTCAAGATCGTGCATACCGCTTATCATAATCACTTTCGACTTCTTATCCATATCTCGAATTCGCTGCAGGACGGCGATCCCGCTCATTTTCGGCATAATCACATCGAGGAGCGTCAAGTGAGGAGCAAAGGTCTTATATAGTTCCAAGGCATCCTTGCCGTTCAGTGCATACCGAACCTCATGACCGATGTTCGTGAGGAACTGTTCCAGCAGTTCGCAGACGATCTGTTCATCGTCGATCACCAATATACGCGCTTTATTCATATAATTCCCGAGAAATTACTGAATTGCAACAGCCGTGGAGACCGCCGTCCCCGATCGCTCGCTTCGTTTATATCATCATAATAATAAATCGTATCAAATGCAAGCATTAAGCCGCAATCCACCGGGCGGCACACGAAGGTTAAGGGATTGGGTCCCGGAACCTGGAATCGGATCCGCAAATTTAGGTATAATTCGAGTTAAGGAAGGATTTTCGTTGACAAGCATCCGTTTTGAGTATATATTCTTGACGAAATCAGTTAGACCTCGATCCGTCGGTAGGATCGGGGATTTTCATACTATGCCCGACTTAACAAACGGCTCTCCCCGACACTCATTTGAGCGGTGCATTTCCGCCGAGACGTTCGGAGAGATACACGTCTTGAAACGTGAGGACGGCTTAGCAAGTTGAGGCATATACCATTCGTCATCCGAACCGGAGCGTAGTGCTCCGGTGTTTTAAAGGAGCGTTTATGTCAGAGTTCGTTTCGTCGATTATGGAATGGGTCAAGGCGAAAAATCCCGCCGAGCCCGAGTTCCATCAAGCAGTTGAAGAGGTGGTCGAATCGCTGGAACTGGTGATCGAACGCCATCCGGAGTATCGGAAAGCCAAGATAATAGAACGGATCATCGAACCAGAGCGGATCATTATATTCCGCGTCCCTTGGGTGGACGATCAGGGCGATGTCCAACTCAACCGCGGCTTCCGCATCGAGATGAACAGCGCGATCGGTCCCTACAAGGGAGGCCTGCGTTTTCACCCCTCAGTCAATCTCGGCATCCTGAAGTTCCTCGCCTTCGAGCAGGTTTTCAAGAACAGCCTGACCACGCTGCCGATGGGCGGTGGTAAAGGCGGCAGCGACTTCGACCCCAAGGGCAAGAGCGACAACGAGGTTATGTGCTTCTGCCAGAACTTTATGAGCGAACTGTTCCGCCACATCGGTCCCAACACCGACGTGCCGGCCGGTGACATCGGCGTGGGAGGACGGGAGATCGGCTTCCTGTTCGGACAATACAAAAAACTGCGCAACGAGTTCACCGGTGTGCTGACCGGCAAGGACCTGAACTGGGGGGGATCGTTGATCCGTCCCGAGGCAACCGGCTACGGCGCGGTCTATTTCGCCGCCGAGATGCTATCCACCCGCAACGAGACCTTAGAAGGCAAGACCTGCTTGGTTTCGGGGAGCGGTAACGTGGCTCAATACACCACCGAGAAGTTAATCCAACTCGGTGCTAAAGTGGTCACTATCTCCGATTCCAACGGCTACATCTACGACCCCGAAGGGATCGACGAGAAGAAACTCGCTTGGGTGATGGAACTTAAGAACGTCCGTCGCGGCAGGATCAAGGAATATGCCGAGCAGTTCAAGAGCGCGACATATACCCCGACCGACCCGAACCTGGGGCATAACGAACTGTGGAATCACAAGGCACAGTGTGCGTTTCCCAGCGCCACTCAGAACGAGATCAACGAACAGGACGCTCGCAATCTGGTGAATAACGGCGTCTACGTGGTTTCCGAGGGCGCGAATATGCCCACCACCTATGAAGGAGTGAAGGTCTTCCAGGACCACGGGATCTTGTTCGGACCGGGAAAGGCTGCGAATGCGGGCGGCGTTGCGGTTTCGGGGCTTGAAATGTCCCAGAACAGTCTGCGCCTCTCTTGGACCCGCGAAGAGGTCGACCGGCGCCTGCATGGCATTATGAAAAGCATCCACCAAGCTTGCGCCGCGGCTGCCGAAACTTACGGCACGCCTGGCAATTACGTAAATGGCGCCAACATCGCGGGATTCATCAAAGTAGCCAACGCGATGCTCGACCAGGGGGTCGTGTAGTCATCTCTGTGGTTCTCTTAACGAATCGGGCGGAGCGGAAGTGCCGTTCCGCCCTTTCTTTTCAAGTTCCAACCTTGAAAACACCATCCATAAGTTAAAGCCCGAGATCAAATCGGTTGAATACTTGCTTTAAGATCGAATTTCAACTATATTTATGCTCGTTATATTTAGTTTATGTCTTAACGAGCCTCGCTGCACGCATAATCGCGCGCGAAATCGAGCACGATCAGGTGTCTTCACCGATGGACGAGGACGTCCGCCTGCAAGCGAACCGAGATTAGGACGGTTGTTTCTTTCTCTGGCCTAATAATCCCGACCCTTGGGCTCTATGAAGTGTTCCGAGTGCCATCGGCCTCGTCCGCCCTCGGGCGGTGGCTGATAGGTTCGAAGATCCATTACATTCGGGGAACGGCTTTGAAAAGGTTTAAATATCCAACGCTCATACTCATATTCAGCATATTGAGCATCTCGCCGGTGCACGCCGATGAGTTGCAGATTGAACCGGGCAACCTCGTCCGCATCACGGTGCTCGGCTATCCGGAACTTTCACAGGAGGTTCTCGTCCGTCAAGACGGCAGCACCGATTATCCTTTGTTAGCCGGTGTTCCGATCGACGGAATGACCATCCATCAATTGCAGGAGGTGTTGCAACCCATCTTGGCTCGGTTTGTCGAACGGCCCAAACTGTTCATCAGCATCGCCGAACACCTTCAACTTGAGATCACTGTTGAGGGACAGGTCAACAGGCCCGGGAGATATACGGTCGAGGGACCGGTCAACCTGCAGGGTGTGTTATCGATCGCCGGCGGCACGACCCAAGTCGCCGATCTGCGAAGCATAACCATCAGCCGGCGGGGTTACCGAGAGACACAAGACATAACCGTCGATTTGCTCCGGCATCTCACGGAACGTGATGGAGCTCCGCTGCCCGAAATCAATGACGGCGATATCATATTCGTGCCGATAATATCATCCGCCTCCACGGTTCGGGTTATGGGTGCTGTTAGATCACCGGGTTCTTATATACCGATCAAGGATGAGAATATCGTCGATATGATAAATATGGCTGGGGGACCGTTGCCCGAGGGGAATATGAACCGCATCATTTACATTACCAGTAATGATGGCAGGCATAAAACCGAGGTGATCAAACTGAAGACATTGATAAACAAAGGCCTGACTGACCAGATCCCATTGGTTCATCCCGGCGATATTATCGTGGTTGTAGAATATAGTCAGTGGCAAAGAACTTCATGGTGGGTCAATATAATGCGGGATTTTGCGTTGGTGTTGTCGTCTATTGTTATCCTTTCCAGACTTTGAGTAATACGTTATTTTCATAGGTTCAATTCGATTTAACTGTAAATCAAGGAAATAAAGAACGGTATCATGAACGACAACCATTTAAATGCGGTTCAAAACCAACCATCAATCAATGAGCCCGGGGCGTCATCCGACACCATAACCTTGATGTCGGCCTTTTTAGCGGTACTGAAACGTCCCTGGATTTTGCTCCTGAGTCTGTTGATAGTTTTAGTCCCCCTGTCATATTATCTTTTCACCAAAAGCACGGTTTATAAATCATCGTCCACCGTGATGGTCTCGATCAAGGAATCGTCGTTTCTGGACGCGGTTTCATTGGTCGAAGGGTCGCGTTCCGATGTAAAATCCGCGAAATACTACACTTCAATTCTCGACAGCCGAGCTTACCGCGACGATGTCGCAGAATACATCGTAAACTTGTATCCGGATTTACCAAGAGATTCGGTGGTAAGTATCGTCCGTTCAGACATCGGTTATAAGGTGAACCGCAGCGAACCGGGTTTCATCGAAATCTACGCCACATCTCAATCCAAGGAGTTCGCGTACACATTGGCTAAGATCGCACTTGACAAGTTCAAGTCACGGTCCGTGGACCTGCAAAGAGAAGACGCCCTTCACATCTCAAATTTCATCAACAACCAGATTAAGAATATCTCCAATAAACTCGAGCAGGCGGAGGAAGAACTACAATCCTTTCTCACCAAGAAAAAACTGTTGATGGTGGGAATTGAAAGAGGGATCACCCAAGAACTGTTCGAACTCGAGCGAAAACTCAACGAAGCCAAGGCAAACCTGGCGATGGTAGATATCAATATAGATTCATACGACCAGCAGATGAATGAACTTTTGAGCAGATTGACAGCAGAATCAAAAACCGTAGACGAGGATAAAATAACCAAGTTGAAAAACCGATTGGCCGAAATTCGAAGAACAATCAACAATTCGAAATCTCTCAACTTAAGCCCGGCTGAAATACAAGTTTTAACTGTGGAGCGGGACAAGATACGCGGTGAATTGATCAAGTTGGTAACCCCCTCCGCTCCCGAAGACAATGCGGGGATCTCCAACGTGGGGGTCACCATACAGCGACTCGAACAGGAACTTGAAGCGGCTCTGCTCAAACAGACCGATTATCGAAACCAGGTGCAGTTTTATAAACTTCAGATCGAACGGTTCAGAAATGACCATCCCAACCTCTCCGAAGACGTCCTGACATTTGCCAGCCTCAGCAGAGCCAAGGAAGTTCTGCAAAAAACCCTCGACATCCTGTTGGAGAAACGCGAGGAAGTCAGAATTCGACTGGAGTCCGAGATGGGGGGGGTGAAGATTATCGACGACCCGCGGTTACCTGATCGACCGCTCTCCCAAAAGAGAAGACAAAGGTTGATAATCGGTATTATAGCGGCCATTGTTTTGGGTGTTATTCTTTCCGTTGCACTGGACAGATTTGATAATACAATTAAAAGTGAAAGTGATATTCACTCTTTATTCGGACTTTCCGTATTTGGAACAATTCCCTCCTTGGATTCTGACCGATACAGCGGGAGATCGATCAGACACCGGATTAAGAAAGATAAGGAAGGGAGAATTGTTAGTAGCAAGAATCCGACATTGAGCAGCAAACTGTTGACATCTTTCTCCGAGAAGTCACCCGCAGCGGAAGCCTATCGGTCCCTCAAAATAGCCATTCACTTCTTGGCATCCGACAGATCAAAGAAAATGTTCGTCATATCGAGCCCTTCCATATCTGAAGGCAAGTCATTAACTACCGCCAATTTGGCTATTTCCTTCGCGCAGGGGGGAGATCGGACGTTGATCATCGACTGCGACTTGCGGAAAACCATCCAGCATAAATACTTCGAAGTGGACCGAAAACCCGGACTGACAAACTACCTCTACGGTGAAGCAGAACTGGAAAACATCGTCCGAAATACCGGCGTTGACAATCTATCTCTCATCACATCAGGAAGTTCACCCTCCAACCCGGCAGAGTTGTTGGCGTCGCAGAAGATGAAGGATTTATTAGAAGTGCTACGCACGCAATACGATTTCATTTTAATTGACACACCGCCTATTTTAGTTTGCTCGGATTCGAGGGTCTTGGCGGAGACCGCTGACGGCATGATTCTGATCGCCAAGGTCGAATCCACAAACATCAAGGCACTTGATCATGCCATCAATCTGACAAAGCATTTGAACATCGATATCTTAGGCGTTATTCTCAACCAGGTCGAATTCCGATTCGGCCGCGCATATTATTATGCCTACCGCTACTACAGGCCTTACAGTTATTACAGCGGTTACTACTACAAACGCCAGTATTACGATTATACTGAAACCGAGACCGGAGAAAAGGTCAAGATTCCCCGAGGCGAAAAGAGGGTTAGAAAGAGACGAAGTCATTCCAAACGGGTATGACTTAACATAGATTGGCCCAGCAATCCTTTGTGTCTGGTTGCTGAACCTTTGATTAAAGTGAACTATCATATTATATTAACAATAACTTCGTGAAACGAAGCGTGCGGCTGCGCAATTCACCGACCCACCCCTCGGAGACCGCCCGCTTCGCTTGAAACATCGCCATAGTTTGTGAGGGTGTTATGAATCGAACCATTCGTTTACTGCACCCGTTGATCCTGACCTTGATCGCACTACTATCCTCATTACCCTGCCACGTCCGAGCCGACGACATAATCACGCCTCCCGATCTATCGGTGGACCCCGGCGAATTCGACATCGAATTGCCGCTGGACGCCACGCTGCATCTTCCGCTCACGGTGCACAACGACGGCGATGACCCTGTGGAGTTCGGTTTTCTCGGCGGCGGCGGTCAGGAGGGTTTCCTGGGGCGATACTATCATTCGGGCAACCCCGGTCAACACCATCCCCAATTCGGACAATTCATTATGGAACGGGTCGACCGCGTGATCGATTTCGACTGGGGTATGGGGGGACCCGGCAACGGCGTTCCCAACGAGAACTTTATGGCGCGGTGGACCGGTTACTTCCTGGCGCCGGTGGACGGCGAATACAACTTCCATACCGACACCGACGACGGAATCAGGCTCTACATCGACGAGGAGTTGATCATCGATTTCTGGAACGGTGCCGGACGTAACCAGTATGCGGACATCGAGCTCGACGCCGGCTGGCACGCGATGATGATGGAATTCTACGAACGAACCGTGACGGCCTATGCGCATCTCTACTGGACACCGCCCGACCAGGAGGAAGAGGTCCTTACCGGTTACACCGACTTTCCCTGGCTGGACATCGAGCCCCGAGCCGCCGAAATCGAAGGTGGTGATGAACTGGAAGCGGTCATCACCGTGAACGCCGGGGGTCTCGAAGTGGGCGAGGTTTACGAGGAATCATTGACGCTTCAGCCCCGCGACCCCGATATGGACGATATCGAGATCCCGGTCAGCCTCACCGTCCTCGAATGGCAGCCGGGCGGCATCGCGATCGAGCCGGAGTTATTCTTCATCGCCCTCGATCCCGGAGACGATGAAGACACCCTACTCACCATCGAGAACACCGGCGAGGGCAATCTCCCGTTCGAAATCAACCAGATCGGTGAAGAGGTTCGGTGGCTCGAGGTCAATCCGACCTCCGGAGTCATTCCGGTGGAGGAATCGCTCGATATAACCCTATCGTTTGACACCGGCGATTTCGAAATCGGAGTCTATTACCAGGAATTGTCGATCCACACCAACGACCCGCAGAGCCCGGAAGTTCGGGTACCGGTAACGTTCTCCGTCGGAACCGCATTTGGGTCGGTCGCCGGCCGCGTGACCGATGCGCGCACCGACGAACCAGTGGAAGGCGCCCTGGTCAGGCTGCAGGGACAGGCAATTTTCGGCTTGACCGACGAAGACGGCAACTACACCCTCGACCAGGTTCCCGCATTCAGATATCATATCCAAGTGACCGCGGAGGACTATCTGCCTTGGCTGTCGGACGAAATCGAGGTTCGCGAAGACGAGAGGACGGTGGTCGATCCCCATCTGTTGCACTCCGAGTTCGTCCCCGAGCCCGACCGCATCGAACGACAGATGCCGCCCGATGACCACGCCGAAATTCCACTCACCATCCATAACCCCGGCAACGGCCCCCTCACTTGGTCGGTCGAACGGGTCTTCCCCGGCGGTGGAAACATCGCCCCCTGGGAATACCGGTGGGAGTTCGCCGCCGGTGACAGCGTCGACGACGGCCGGATGGGAGGCATCGAGTTCGTCGATGATCACTTCTACATCGCCGGCGGTTGCGGCGGCGCGATGGAAAACGTAGTCTACATCTTCGACCGCGAAGGAAACTACATCGACCAATTCCCCCAGTTCGCCGAGTCGCGTTACGGGATGCGCGACTTGGCATTCGACGGTCAACTGCTGTGGGGTATCGACGGCAACACGGTATACGGATTCACTCCACAAGGAGACCTTGTCCGACAACTGGATTCGCCGGTTCGGACGGCGCGTTCCATCGCTTGGGACGCTGGACGCGAACTGCTATGGATCGCCAGCGTCACCACCGACATTGCATCCATCGACCGCGACGGGGAGCGGGGGGATGTCATCGATCGTCCCGACGGGGTTCATATCTATGGGATGGCGTGCTTCCCCGAAGCCCCCGACGGTTTCAACCTGTATCTGTTCACCAGCGACGGCGATTACCGCCAGCAGGTTCACAAGGTTAACCCCGCCACGGGTGAGAGTGTGTTCGTGCGCGACCTTCCGGACGTGGAGGGTGCACGTGCAGGGGGACTGTGCATCAGCGGTCTTTGGGACCCGTATAGTTGGGTGTTCATCAGTATGCTGGACAGCCCGGATGCGGTGGGGGTGTGGCAACTTGCACCGCGGACGGAGTGGCTGAGAATTGCTCCAGTGGAAGGGATAGTAGCGGACGGCGGGGAGCAGGAGTTGACGGTCGCCCTCGATACTCGAGGTCTGCCGGAGGGGGAGGATTTCAACGCCGACCTGGTGTTCACACATAACGGCGTAGGAGGGCGAACCGAAGTTCCGGTGACCTTGCGGACGACCGGCGCCGGAGGAGTGTCGCAACGGGTTCTGCGGTTGGTCTTGGGGTGGAATATGGTATCCTTGAACGTCGATCCGCCCGAGGACTCGGTAGAGGTGATAATGCGCCCCTTGGTGGATGAAGACCTGCTGCTGTTGATGAAGGATGGCGCGGGACGGTTTTACAATCCGCAGTTCAACTTCAACAACATCCCGGGCTGGAACGTCGCCGAAGGTTACCAGGTGAAAGTCGAGCGGGCGTGCGAATTTGAGGTCGAAGGCGAGGTGGTGGCTTGGGACACCCCTATCGCGCTGGAGCGGGGTTGGCAGATAGTCGCCTATTATCCACGTCGTTCGGTGGACGCGGTGGTCGCGCTTTCGGGGATCGAGGACCATCTGATACTGGCGAAGGACAACTGGGGACATTTTTACAATCCGGAGTTCCATTTCAGTAATATGGGTGATATGAGCGAGGGTCAGGGCTACCAGTTGAAGATGGACGCGGACGACGAGTTGGTGTATGTTTTGGGTGAGGAACAGGCGTCGGAAAGGGAGATGCACCGGAAGTCGCAGCATTTCGGTGCGGTATCGCCCACCGGGAGAAATATGAGCCTTTTGGTCACGGCGGACGAAAACTTTGCCGGTTGTGAGCTTGGAGCATTCAGTTCAAGGGGCTTGCTGGCGGGTTCGGGTGTATTCGGTGCGGACGGACGCTGCGGGATACCGGTGTGGGGCGACGATCCGGCGACGGATGCGGTCGACGGACTGCTCGAAGGCGAGGCGTTCGAGTTGAGGTTGTGGGAACCGGTTCGGGGGGTCGAACTGCGCCTGCCGGCAACCCGACTCTTGGAGGGTGACGGCCTGTATTACCAGCCGGACGGTTTCACTGCCTTGGAAACGTCCACCGAGCGAGCCACTCCGCGGGATTTTTACCTCTCGCCCAACTACCCGAATCCATTCAACTCGTCGACCAGGCTGACATACGCCCTGCCCGTGACCGCACGGGTAACCATCGAGGTTTACGACCTGTCTGGACGTCTGGTCACTGCGCTCGTCGACGGTGAACGGAAAGCCGGGCGTCACAGCGTTGTTTGGCGAACCGACGACGTTGCGGCGGGGCTTTACCTGATGCGTATGGAGACGACCGGGTTCGCAACCGTTCGCAAGGTCGTTTTGGTCAGATAGATGAAACTCCGCATCATCCTCCCCGGAAAGTGAAACCGAAAACCCCGCAAGTCTTAAGACGACTTGCGGGGTTTTGCTGGGAGACAGGGATTCGAACCCCGATTCCATGGTCCAGAGCCATGTGTCCTGCCGTTGGACGATCTCCCAATGGAATTTAAAATATAACAATATCGACACCGAATATCAACCCCTTTACCATTTCCCTATTGAACTTCACAATATCTCTCTGCGGACGCCGAGGAGTTCGCGATAAAGTCTCGAGGTCTCTTCGCCCATCCGTCTGCTGCTGAACCGAACAGCCGCTATCTTCGCACCGGCACGAGACATCCGCCGCCACAGAGCGCGCTCTTTCGACAGGAACTCTATCATTCGGGCGGCGGACTCCGGCCGGTCGATATCAAACAGTAGACCGTTCACTCCGTCCTCGACCACGTCCCGGTTGCCGACCACATCGGTGGCGATGACCGGTATTCCGTAGGACATCGATTCCAGAACCGTCAAAGGCATACCCTCCCACCGCGAGGTCGACAGGTAACAAAAGGCGGTCGAATACACGGGGTCCATATCGTCCAAAGTTCCGTGAAAAACCGTGTGCTCGCTCAGCCCCGCCGATTGGAGCCCGGCTTCGACCTCCCGCCTGCCCTCACCATCGCCCACGATGTGAAACCTGAACCGGTCGAGTTGGTGCGCATCCCGGAGAGCCTCCATTATCGGTATCAGCAACGAGGTGTTCTTGGCGTAATCGAACCGGCTCACCGTCAAGACGTCCAACTTCGAGCGGGAAAACACATCATATCTTCCCCTATTCCGGGGAGTTACGCCGTTCTCGATGACCGCGATCTTACCCGGCGAGGATATGCCTAACGCGACGATACGGTCGAATTCCCCCTTCGAAACCGCGATGATTCGGGCGGTGAAGCGCGCAAGCAATCGTTCGAGTGCTATGTATAGCCGCTTTTTAACCGCGCCGTAAGCCCCTATATGGACGCCGTGAAAGGTGTGGACGCAAATCCTGCCGGTGAATACGCCCAACAGCCGCCCATAAATCCCGGCACCCTTGCCGTGGGAATGAATGAGGTGGATCCGTTTTTCGCGGACGAATCTGCCCAATCTCAACAAGCAGCGCAGCGAAAAACTGCGGTGCGGAACTTCCACCAATGAATCGCCGCCGAGCAGCGCGGCATATCTGTCCCAGTAAGGATGCTCCTTGGGAGAGGCGATTGAAATCTCGAACTCGTCGGCAAGTTGTCCGACCAGTTGGCGAATATGCTCCGGGCCGCCACCGTGATCGGCTCGCACGGTTATCATCAGGATGCGGGGACGGGCATTCGGGAATGGTTCGGGATTTTTTCGCCCCGCTCGATTTCGAGAAAGATTTGAGGTTGGAGATTTCATCCCGGAATGCGAAACTGGACCGACGAATTCTTCCGATGAATATAACCTACAAGCCCAGAGAAAAAAAGACCCGCACCTTTCAGCACGGGTCTTGTGGTTTGAGTTTGTGGGGAACACAAGCGGATTTACCGCCCGTGCAACTCCAATCGGATGCGGGTCACCTGGTCGGCGAGCACTTCGATCCGGTCGCGAGCACGACCTTCGCCTCGCGCCCAAGCGCCAATGATGTAATTGCCGACCGGCACCTCTTCAAACTCGAAGATGCCCTCTTCGTTGGTGCGGGTACGGATACCGCGCGGACGATGGTGACCTCGGCCGTGGCGGTGCCTCATCTGTGGAATCAACACCACTACGGCATTAGCAACCGCATCACCGTCGGCGTTTATCACCTGTCCGACGACCGAACCGGTCTCACGGTCGGGTTGTTCACCGCCCCCACCGTGACGGCCTTGAAGTTCCAGCCGGACACGGGTGACCTGGCCGTCGCGGACACCGATCATTTCGCGCGCCATGCCAAGTTCACGCGCCATCGCACGGATCATATACCTTCCCTGCGGCACCTGGCGGAAGCCGAAAACGCCTTCCTCGTTGGTCTCGGCGCGCGCATGGAACGGACGATGCCATCGACCACGCTCCATCGAGTGGATCACCACCACTGCGCCTTCGACCGCTTCGCCGTCGGCATCCACCACGACACCGGCGACGGACCCCTGAGCGTGAACCTTGGCGGGAACGAAGCCCAGCGCGATGAACGCTGCCATTGCCGTAAGTAGAATCCATCCCTTCTTCATTGCTAACCTCTCCTTTGCTTGATGGGTTTATGCGGATAAATCGAATTCTGGTTATTATACGAGCAACACTCGTGCCAGTTCCTCCGGGCGGTATCGATTCAGCACCAAGTGCAGTTCCTCATACATTCCTATTCGAAACCGCAACGCTTTTGTTCATCGCTATCCCTGCGTTATCCGGCTCACCGCTTTCGGGCAGATCGACATGAAAATATGTGCAACATCGACACCGTTCCAGAAATGGGTTCCTCGCTGAATCGTGTGGGTAGAATTCTCTCCCCCCCGGTTTCCGGGGGGGATACAGGGGGGGTGATGGGCTCCTGATGCACAGCAGTGAAGGCCAACATCGTTGCCGCAAGTCAGTACCC
>Ga0180301_10003312_pt1 | contig 12612 bp, 8 predicted proteins | sample GuaBasSediGuay16_FD_121797 | JGI IMG/M metagenome (GOLD analysis project Ga0180301, IMG submission 121797) | Subseafloor sediment microbial communities from Guaymas Basin, Gulf of California, Mexico - Guay16, Core 4569-2, 12-15 cm | ecosystem: Environmental > Aquatic > Marine > Hydrothermal...
ATCATTCGTGTCTTAGCAGCTCTTGCAACTTTATGTCTGGGAGTAATTCCCGGTTTAATAGTGTATCTTTCGTTCACTATTATCCCCAAGAAATAAAGGGTACTTTAACCTGTTGGAAAGAAATTGCAGGAAAAATTATTATTCAAAATTTTAAAACGGGTGGAAAAACCGGGTAGGTACACGGGGGGTGAACCCGGAACCATAATAAAAAAGTTCAGCCCTGATAAGACGCGGGTTGTTCTTGTGTACCCCGATCTGTATGATGTGGGGATGTCTTATTTTGGCTTCCAGATTATCTATCACATCCTGAACAAAAGCGATGACATTATCGCCGAAAGAGCCTATGCACCGTGGATTGACTTTGAAAAAGAGTTGAGAAAAAAAAGATTATACCTCTTCTCTCTTGAGACCAGAACACCCATCAGGGATTTCGATATCGTAGGTTTTAATCTTTCCTACGAACTAACGTACACAAATATACTTAATCTTCTGGAGCTATCTGGCATAAGCATTTTCAGCAAACATCGAAGAGATGATGAACCTATAATAGTTGCCGGCGGAGCCGGTGCCTTCAATCCAGAGCCTCTTGCCCCTTTTATAGACATTTTTTTCATAGGAGATGCAGAAGAAAGTGTTGTTGATTTCATAAAAACTATAGGAAAGCTGAAACGACAACAGGTGAAAAGGAAAGACATTTTCCGGGAGCTTGTGTCAAAATACTCCAATCTGTACATCCCCGCACTATATAAATTATCAAGAGAAGATGATCAAGGCTACATGGTCCCTATTCCCATTGCAGAGGATGTCCCGGAAAAGATAAAGGCTTCCAAAACGCCCACTCTTAAACCCTTCTACTACCCGGAATCTCCGATCTTGCCAATTGTAGAAATCTCACAGGATCGGCTTACCTTCGAAGTAATGCGAGGATGTACAAGGGGGTGTAGATTTTGCATGGCAGGATTTATCTATCGGCCAGTCAGAGAAAGAAGCCACAGAGACATAATGAACCAGGTAACCAAAGTATATGAAAACACCGGGCATGGGGAAATCTCTCTTCTTTCACTCTCAAGCTCTGATTACACAGGTTTACACCCTCTCATACAGGAACTGTACCCACTTCTGGTCCAAAAGAAGCTGTCATTGTCACTCCCCTCTCTGCGACTTGAGAGCTTCTCTGATCTGATAGCACGAGCCCTCCAAGAAACACGGAAATCCGGGATAACATTCGCCCCTGAAGCCGGCTCTGAAAGATTAAGGCGGGTAGTAAACAAATATTTCTCCGACGATGAAATATTAAGAGATGTGGAGATAGCTCTTTCATACAGGTGGCGGGTACTGAAACTTTATTTCATGATTGGTTTACCCAGTGAAACCTATGATGACCTGGAAGCTATATACACCCTCCTTGAACATATCTTGAAAGCTGGTAAGGGAAAGCTAACGCTAAATGTTACTATTTCAAACTTCATTCCAAAGCCTTTCACTCCCTTCCAGTGGGAAAGACAAAACCCTCCTGAAGAGCTACAAGCGAAGATTGACTACATTAAACCCATGCTGAGAAAGCTGAAAAAAGTGAAAATTATGACCAGAAACCCATACTATTCTCTCTTAGAAGGGGTAATTTCAAGAGGGGATAGACGTATAGCTGACATCATTTATGAAGCATGGAAGCAGGGTGCCAGGTTTGACTCGTGGAAGGAGTGCTTTTCATGGGAAAAATGGGAAACAGCATTCACCAGAGTTGGTATCAAACCTTCAAAATATCTGGAAGAGCGAGATACAAACAGAACTTTACCCTGGGAGGTAATAGATGCGGGAATAAGCAAAAATTTTCTCTTTGCAGAAAGAGAGAAAGCCTTCAAAGGAGAAATCTCCAGGGACTGTAGAGAAGGTTGTATCGGGTGCGGAGTCTGTAATAAGCAGATAAAGATGGTTTATGACAATGAAAAAAAAGTCACCATCACAAAAGGAGAACCCCCTAAGCTGGAAACAAAAGAAAAAGATGAGGAACACGTTTACCGCATCAGGTTTTCACGAGATAAGAGGTATTCTTTCTACTCTCACTTTGATATTACAAAACTCCTTTACTTTGCACTTCGCAGGTCAGGACTAAAACTGTCTTACTCGAAAGGTTTCTCACAAAAGCCCAAAATTTCGTTTGGATTCCCCCTGCCTTTTGGTTGTACATCGGAAGCAGAGTATGCCGACATATATTTGCTGGAAGAGTGTAAAGATATTGAGAAAATTCTTAATAAGTACCTCCCTGATGGCCTGAAAGTGATTGAGTCGGTAGAGATAGAAAAAGGAAGCCCTTCGGTATATTCCTCCGTAAAAGGTTTTATCTATGTGATTAATTTTGAGGGTAAGGTTCCAGAAAAAGTCAGGAGAAAACTGACCGATATCTTATCCAGACACAACTTCCCCATCGAAAGAACTTATACCAAAAAGAAAGGAACCAAAATAATTAATGCACGTAAATTTCTGGGAGATGTGAAAATTGAAGACAACTCCATTCACATAGAACTTAGAGTTGATGGCGGAAGAACTCTGAGAATGGATGAGCTTTTGGATATGTTGAATATTAAAATTGAAGATGTAGACATTCATAGAAAAGAAGTGTTGTTCCTAAATAATAGGTGACAGATGGATAAAGTAATTTTGATGAATAAAACCGTCCAGGAAACAAGAATTGCTATTTTAGAAGATGGCAAGCTGGTAGAAATGTTCATTGAGAAATCAGGCAAAGCCCGGATGGTTGGTAATATCTATAAGGGAAAGGTGGAAAATGTTATCGAAGGTATCAGAGCTGCGTTTGTGGACATAGGTTATGGTGCCAATGCATTCTTACCTTTTTCTGAAATGAATAATCCTGCCTCCGTAGTTTCGATGGTGGAAAGCGTTAATGGAGCAGACGAGGAAGAGGTTGAACTAATACCAAGTCAGCTCAAAGAACCCGAAACCGGGGAAATTAACTTGAAACCAGGGCAAGATATCTTGGTCCAGGTCATAAAAGAACCCTTCGCAGACAAAGGCCCAAGAGTTACCACGGATATTTCCCTGCCGGGAAGATTTCTCGTACTTGTACCCAACATCAGTTACGTAGGAATCTCTAAAAAGATCCAGAATAGGAAGGAAAGAACCAGATTAAGGGAAATAGCAAAGCAGATAAAACCTGAAAATTTTGGCTTAATTATACGAACTGTGGCAGAAGGCAAAGACATCGACACTTTAAAAAAGGACCTTGACAGTCTCCTTAAAAAATGGAAAAAGATAGAAAAAAAAGCTATGACAGAACCTGCCCCTGTGTGCGTTTACGAGGATATCGAAATTGTAAGCTCTGTCGTGAGGGACTTATTAACCCCGGACGTATCAAAGGTTATAGTGGATTCAAAAAGTCTCTATAAAAAAATTCATTCTTATGTAGGCTCCGTTTCGCCCGAGATGGTCAGAAAAATAGAGTATTACAGTTCTCGGACCCCTCTTTTCGATTTTTACGGAGTGGAGAAGGATTTTCGCAAATCGCTAAACAAGAGGGTATGGCTCAAAAGTGGGGGATTTATTGTTATTGAACATACCGAAGCGATGACAACCATAGATGTCAATAGTGGAAAGTATATTGGAAAGAAGGACTATGAGGAAAACGCTTTCAAGATAAATCTTCAGGCGGCACAGGAAATAGCACGACAGGTCAGACTGAGAGATATTGGCGGGATTATAGTGATAGATTTTATTGACATGGGTAAAAAAGAAAATAGAGATAAAGTATTTCACGAACTTCTCAAAGAATTCAAAAAAGACAGGGCAAAAGCAGCCCTTGCTCCCATATCTGATTTTGGACTTCTTGAAATGACGCGACAGAGAACACGACTAAATCTTTTTTATACAGTTAGTGAAGAATGTCCGATGTGCCACGGCACGGGTAGAATAACTTCAAAAGAAACATTCATGACTCAGATAGAAAGCTGGCTACGAAGATTCAGAACAGAGTCAAAGGAAAGAAGACTCGTGCTCCAGGTTCATCCCTATATGGGAAGTTATCTTCAAAAAGAGATGAAAAAAATTCTAAAAAAACTTCAGTGGAAAAACCTCGTTTTGCTAAAGCTGGAAGAAAATTCCTCTCTTAGACTGGATGAATTCAGATTTATTTCTGCAAAAACAGGGGAAGACATAACAGACAAGTTTTAAGTATTTTTCTCAAACTACTGGAACCTCTCTACATGTGCGATTTTTCAAGAAGCTCTCTACCTACTCTTTCCTTTCTGAGTAGTATAGCAAAAATTAGCCCGACTATGCCGGTAATCGAAAATATCCACATGCCAAGTCTATAGTCTGTAACCCCGTTAATAGTGCTAATGTCATTTGCCCATCCGATAATATAATTAAAAAGTGTTAGACCAATGTTCTGTATCATAGTCATAAGTCCATATGCTGTACCGAGATTTTCTTGTTTAACAATAAGTGCCACAGAAGGCCACATGGCGGCCGGGACGAGAGAAAAAGCTATACCCATTATAGAGGTAAGAAATATTGGATGTATTCTAGAATATACAAACAGTATATAAACCGGGACAATAAGCAGGGAACCGATTATCATTACAGAGGCTCTTTTCCCGTATTTATCTACAAATAAACCAAATAAGGGAGTTCCAATCATAGCGGCAAGCGTTATTACGCTCGAGGCAAAACCAGCAGCTTGTCTTGTTAGTCCGTGGTGTTCAATGAAAAATTTTATCGCAAAAGTCTGAAACGGAAAGATCGCAGAGTAAAACGTTACGCATAGAATTGTAATGAACCAGTAAGCCTTCCCAAAGGAGAGTATATCACTGAGCACAATTTTGTCCTGCCGTGGTTCAGGCCCGAGACTAAATCTTTTCTGAGCCCCCGCTTCGATTATAACATACAGTATCAATGTCAGGACAGAAAGAGTAGCAGCTCCCGCGGATATTAAGAGTGGCCCCTTCCAGCTCCAGTAGAGGGATTTCGCCCACGTGGGAGAGTTCAGAGCTGCAAAGCTTCCAAGCCTCGCTATAGTAAGGTTCAATCCAAAGGCAAAGGACAATTCCTTGCCCTTGAACCACTTAGCCAGAATAGTCGTAATAGTTACTATAAGTGTCTCTGCCCCGAGTCCAAATATAAGCCGTCCAGTAGCCATAACAGTGAGGTTGCCCCCACTAAAGGTCGTGATAAAGCTACCCAACATACAGGTTAAAGAAAAAATGATAGCTGATTTTCTGGTGCCAAGCGTGTCAATTATAATGCCCCCAATTAAGACAAAGAAAATATTGGGCAAGCTGTAGATCATGTTAAGAAGTCCTATATTCCTATCGGAAAATCCAAGCTGTTTTTTCAGGATATCGGCAAGGGGACTTATTGAATCATATACATAGTAATTACCAAACATCGCCAGACTAAGAAATACCAGAACCACCCAGCGATAAACTGGGCTTGGTAGGTCATATCTGGATTTTGTTTCTTGAACGGCCATATATACCTCCAGGAGACTTCTCTCTGAATGATATAACGGAAGATAATCTAAGAGAAATTTGGAAAAATTTGAAAAACAAAAATTGCTTAGGGGGTTGTTAAAAAAAAAGGGTATTTTTAAATTCATAACAGGTTTATAATAAGGAGAACAGAAATGGCAATGAAGATTACAGATGACTGCATCAGTTGTGGGGCTTGTGAACCGCAATGCCCTGTGGATGCTATAAGCGAGGGAGACGAGCATTACGAGATTGACGCATCTGTGTGTGTTGAATGTGAAGGGTATGCAGACAGCCCACAATGTGTTGAAGTTTGCCCGGTTGACTGCATAGTTAAAGCGTGAGTGTTTGCTTTAAGCATAGCCCGACCTTATGTGTCGGGCTTTAATTTCTTGCAATAATGTGTAAACTGTACAAACTTACCATTTCAACAATCATAATATACAGCGTGGGCATTCTCATCTTCACCGGATGTAACCGCAGCCAAGTACTAACCGGACTGGATATTCTGGAAAACAATCACTTCGAACCACTGAAAGGAAAACGGGTCGGGATTATCTGCAATCATTCCTCCTTAAACCACAAGGGGACACATATTGTAGATCTCATTGCTGGCTCCGGTTGCTGCAAAGTGAAAGCTATTTTTGCTCCTGAACACGGCTTCAGAGGTGATATCTCAGCAGGAAAAGCGGTTGAGGACAGTATCGATACCAGGACAAGGGTCAGAATATACAGCCTATACGGGAGAATAAAAAAGCCCACAACTGATATGCTGGACAGCATTGATATACTGATTTACGATGTCCAGGATGTCGGGGCGAGGTTCTATACATACATTTCCACCCTGAAGTATGCTATGGAGTCCGCATGTGAGAATGGAATAGATTTTATGGTCCTCGACAGACCAAATCCAATCAGAGGAGATATAATTCAGGGTCCCATCCTGGAAAGAGGATTCGAGTCGTTTGTGGGATCGCTGAACATTCCGATAAGATATGGGCTCACCCCCGGAGAAATAGCTCTTTACATCAACAGATATCACCTTGATGGGAAACTAAATCTGACCGTGGTCCCAATGAAAGGGTGGAAAAGAAACATGTGGTATGATCAGACAGGGCTAAAATTTGTAAAACCATCTCCAAATATACCTGACATAGAAACTGCAACACTTTATCCCGGATTTTGCTTGTTTGAAGGGACTAACGTATCTGAAGGGAGAGGAACACTTTCTCCTTTCAAAATCATTGGGGCCCCATGGATCAACGGAGACACTCTGTTAATTAGTTTATCGAAAAAAACAATTCGCGGTGTTGTATTTCAAAGTGTTAAATTTACACCGATGAGTATTGAAGGGATGGCTGAACATCCAAAATATCTGGGGAAAACCTGTGGGGGGATCAAAATAGCAGTGACCGATAGGGAGGCCTTTGATCCAATAAAATCAGCTATAATTCTTCTAAAAGAGATAAGGATACTATATCCCAATAGGTTCATGTGGAAAGAAAACTGGATAGACAAGTTATACGGATCTGGAGAGCTTAGAGAAGCTATCGACTCTGGCAAACCTTTGAGCGTGTTGTTTGACAGCTGGGAAAAGGAGATAAAAGAATATAGAAAAAAGATAAAAAGCTGTCTTTTGTATAAGTGACAAAGAATAAAAAAGGAGGTGTCCTATGCTGGTATTAGTTACCAAAGATTATGATGAGATGAGCAAAGAAGCTGCAAAAAGGGTCGCAGCTATGGTAAGAAAGAAGCCAGACTGTGTGCTTGGTCTTGCCACAGGAAGCACGCCCATAGGTCTCTACAAAGAGCTAGTAAGAATGCATAAAGAAGAAGGCCTCGACTTTTCGAAGGTGACAACATTCAACCTTGATGAGTATGTTGGACTTCCTCCAGAACATAACCAAAGCTATCATTACTTTATGTGGGAAAATTTTTTTAAACATATAAATGTCGACCCTAGAAATGTCTATATTCCGCAAGGGATGGCCGAGAATGTTGATGAATTTTGTGAGTGGTATGAAAATCGAATCAAGGAAGTAGGAGGAATCGACCTTCAGATACTGGGGATCGGAAGTAATGGTCATATTGCTTTCAACGAGCCTGGTTCATCACTCGGGTCAAGAACAAGAATAAAAACATTGAAGGAAAGTACAAGAAGGGACAATGCCAGATTTTTCAGCAGCATTGACGAGGTTCCTAAGTATGCCATAACCATGGGAATTGGTACCATCATGGAGGCCCAGGAAATTATCCTTCTTGCGAGTGGAAAGAATAAAGCAGACGCTCTGAAAAAAACTGTGGAAGGCCCTATAACAGCTATGTGCCCTGCTTCCACTCTCCAGCTTCACAGAAAAGCAACAATTATCGCTGACAAAGAGGCTGCTTCTCTTCTTGATAAAGAGTTGATAGAAATCCCCAAGTAGAATAACAATTTGCCATCTATTCCTAAAATTCCATTGCTGTGGTCTTTTTTTGATCCCACAATCGGTTGTTAAAAATGCGCTTCAGAACTCTCTCTTAATTCTAAAAGGAAGAAGGGTCAGAAGCTATATTCCACTTTAAAGTATAATTCGTCTAAGTCTCTGGCATGGTAAAAAAATGAACCTGGTTTTGCATCAATTACAAAAAGTCCGATGTTTATTTCAAGAGCATCAGCTGGTCTAAGCTCTAGACCGGGACCTATAGAGAAACCATAAGTATCTTCTACCTTATCCCAATCGGCAATAGATATTATCCCATTTAGAGGAATTAATTTGAAATTCTTATTGGGGAAATCCCTTTCTACTCTGACGATAAAATAATCCTTTAAGTCATCTTTCTTCAATTCGTGAAGAAAACCGTGCAAATATTGTAGATTAAAATAGACATTATTTGGGAAGGTATAATCACACCCTAATACATACTTTGTAAACTTCCCACCAGCAGTAAGTGAAGTTGTTAAAGTAAAAGCAGTTCGTAAATCCGGTGGAGGAATTTGGACAGATCTTACTTTTTTTAGATTATTGTAGGCAAATTCACCCCATATTCCCAATTTCCCTATGGAACCAGCAAAGTCGAAGCCGATAACCTCTTTTTCAGGATGTTCGATAGATACATCGATAGGAGGCCCAGCTTGAGTTAAGTTGATTTTTGAGCATACTACTGGTATATCTTCCCTCCCTTTATAATAGCTTATAGAGAAATCGAAACCACCAAACATCGACGAAAACTTTGCACCATAGCTCGATGTCTTTGTAATCCTATCATCGGGAATATTATGAGAAATCAATGGAAGAAGGGAATCCGGAATGCCCGAGCTACCCATGAAAGCATTCAACCACTCTCCTGAAGGTAGAATTGCAGGAGTAAACACAGGTATGTACACAGCTTGCAGTCTGGACAGACCAAAGTAACAGGTGGCACTTACTGCATTAGAACCGAAGTGATCCCCGAACGCGTATATATCATCCAGATTGTCAGGATTAAGATTATCTGTCGGATTAAATTTATCGGCAGTTCCCCAGGCTATTCTCTGCTTTCCAATTCGTAAATCTATGTTGTTGAGTGGGAAGCCATAAATATCTATATAAGCTTCTCTGAACTCAACATCCCATGGCTGGGTATAAGCAACTCCACTAGAAATATATTCTTCTATATTACCTTTTTCAGATTTTCCAACTGAAACAAACCTTATATCGGCATACAATCCTGCTCTATCAGAAAAATTACTATTGAAAAACAATGAAAGGGTATTTTCATTCCAGGTCACCTCTTTTTCTCCGGTCGCCCGAAACCTGTTGTTAGTTTCCAAACTTCCTGTTATCTCAATCTGAGCAAACGCAAAAGTAAAGAAAAGAAGTGTAACTACAATTGCTGGGAAAGTCATTTTTCTCATGGCTTCCTCCTTTTCATCTCCATCTTATTAATTGCCTCCGAGTAAAAAGTTTGTCGCTCAGGTTCGAATCAAAAGAAACTTCTTCCAAAATCATTTTTGTAGAATGATTTTCTTTTAAATCTTTCATCAGAGCGACTTCAGCATACCAGTACTCTTTCTGTCTACTGATCTTGAGATTCTCAAGAACCTTCGTGAGCGTACCGTTTTTATCATAGAACTCCACCTTGTCGGGATAGTAGTTGTCCTTGCGGACATGCATTATCATTTTACTGTAGCTTTTCTTGACCCCGGGTTTTGGAGTAAGCTCCAGAACCCAGTGAGTCTCATTTTCCCGAATTAGGTCAGCACTGTAGTCTCTATCATACTTCGAGGTACTCAGGTCCTCGTAAGTAAAATCCGTACCAGCAAACTTCGTGTTTTTTATATGTGGAGCTATGCGTCTTACCTTTTTAAAAGCCGGCATATATAAATACTGAATATCACCGGGAAGCGAGAGAAAAGCAATGCCCCGCTGGTCAGCTGGTTCTGTAAACCTTATTATTCTTTTTTCATCCTCTTTTGCATACATTTCAGCCTTCCGATACTTTTTATTTCCTTTTCTGTCTATAAGCACTATGGTCAACTTTGCTTTCATATCCTTTGGAGCAGAAACGGTACTACTTACCTGCTTCAAAATCCTCTCTCCCTTTGCATCAGAAAAAGCCAGGGAAAAAGTAAGAGAAATAATGCTCACTACTATTAGTGCTTTCCTGCTCATTGCTTATCTCTCCTTTTTCTATTTCTATTAAAAAACTTTACAGCACTAAAATCTCCTATGAACTTCGCTCGCGTAGAAATAAGGAGAGCTGGAAGTACAGTTAGGGCTCCGAGCATGCTCACCACCATCGTAATGGATATAAGCCAGCCAAATCGCTGTACTGGAGCCAGCTCTCCAAAAATCAGGACAAGAAAACCTGCGATAACCGAAATTGCATTTACAAGAATTGCTTTACCCGTTGTCAGAAGAGTTGTTTCAAGGATGTTTTCAACGCTTCTGTTATGGGAAAATTCCATTTTGAACCGGTTGATGAAATGAATGGAATAGTCTATTCCGATCCCTATGGCTATACTGGCAATCATCACTGTTGCAGTATCCAGAGGTGTTCCTGTGTAAGCCATTATGGCAAAGTTGAAAAGAATTGTAACTACAATCGGAACAAGGGCAAAAAGTCCACCCTTAAAGGAACGTAATTGTACCATCAGAAGAAAATACACCAATACAATCGCTATTATGAGACTTTTTACCTGACTCTTAACTATACTCTCATCAAGTCTCTTGAAAATAGTTGCTGAGCCCGTTTGCTCCATTTCAAGTTTTATGGGTCTTCCTTCAATTCCATACTTCCTGGCGACAGCATCTGGCAGCAAAATGACATTCTCATTCAAAACCCAGAGGTCAGACATCACATCCTGATAGATATTTTCTGACTCCCCGAAGCTATAAATCTGCCCCAGTTTATGAGCTATATAATCTACTCTTGCCCTATTAAAGAAATCAGTCCAAATATCGTACAAGGATTCAACTGTCAATTTCAACTCTTCCCTATCGAAATTATTGTCTGCACCGGTAGCATTAAAGACGTCCCAGATGCTCTCAATATCTGGAGGAGTCCCCATAGAGATTAGATCAACAAAACCCCCAACGAGCTGTCTGAAAAGATTTTCCTCTTCTACAGCAATAGCCGACTCATACATAAAGAAATCTTCGAGTCTTGTATGTAGCTTTTTCTTCCGCTCTTCATTATAAGGGTAACTCCTTCTTTTTAACCCATTCTCTAATTCTACTTTGATATCAACAAAGTCAGAATCGCCCGCGTAATTATATTCTTCCAAGTCGTACAAAACCTTCTTTGCAGCCTGTTCTATTGCAAGGCTATCAAGAAAAGTTTTGTTTTTAATGATGTCCCTCCTGGCATATACAAGCCTGGTGTTCAGAGAATCCTTAATATAGGCGTTAACAGCATCCACGAGTTTTATTATTTCTCCAGTATCAAGAGTGTATATTCGTGCCTGGACCAATCCTTCTTTATAATCCCTATCCACCATCTGTTCCATTATAGGTTCATTTTCTATGAAAAAATAAAGATTTGCTACACCATCCCTTGACTCTGGTATTGTGTAATGACCATTCATTACTCTGTTCATCTCGCATATGTAGTCTGCTACCGATTGCGCCTTGCTTATGTTTTTAATGGAGTTCAAGTACTTTTCAAGCTCCATAATTTTTTTCAGGACGGCAGGGTCTCTCATATCACCCTTTACCAGGATTTGGACAGTATAAGAGCCACCGAAGTATTTCTTCATAAGATTCTCTGCAACTCGAATTTCGGTATTCTTTTTAAAGTATCTCATTATATTACTATCCCTCTCCAACAACGGTAAACCTGCTATTGAAACAAGAATGATAATTGCAAAAACAATGATAATCCACTTATTATGATGCAGCACAATCCCCTTTATGGACAACAAAAGTTTTTCCAGTGGTTTATCAAGAATGCTTCTCTCATTAAAAGTTCTTCTTGATACGAAATAAAGAAGTATGGGAATAAGTGTAAGAGATATAAGGAGAGCTATTAGCACTCCAATAGCAGAAAAAATCCCAAACTCTGTGATAATAGTGAGATATGAACCTATGAAAGATATAAATCCCACAATAGTCGTGACAGCCGCCAGAAATATAGGAATTCCAACATGCATAAGAGTCGTTTTAATGAGCTCTTTTCTGTCTGAGATACCTCTTCGCAACTCCCTAAAATGTGCGACTAGATGGACACCATATGCTGAGCCGACGGTTATTAATACCACGGGAAGAGCATTAGATACTATGGAAAATTTAACCCCTGATATTACCATTATCCCTATACACCAGATAGTGCTTATAACAACTGATACGAGTGGCAAGAATACACTCTTGAAATCTCCGAAGTTAAGATAAAACATAAGTATGAGAGCGATAATAGCGAAAGGTACAAGTCTGTAAAGATCAATCCTTATTATCCTATTTAACTCGAGCATCTGCATTGGGATTCCCGCGTAATATATTTTTAGCCTTCCCTGATACTTGCTGGCAATTTCCTTTATCTTCCTGGCAACAGATTCTTCATCAGCATCATGATCCAGCAAACAAACTATCATAGTCAACTTACCATCAGCAGAAACAATTCTACCGCTATACATGTCCTTTGAAAGAACATAATTCCTAAGGGAATCGAG
>Ga0180301_10003313_pt1 | contig 12606 bp, 13 predicted proteins | sample GuaBasSediGuay16_FD_121797 | JGI IMG/M metagenome (GOLD analysis project Ga0180301, IMG submission 121797) | Subseafloor sediment microbial communities from Guaymas Basin, Gulf of California, Mexico - Guay16, Core 4569-2, 12-15 cm | ecosystem: Environmental > Aquatic > Marine > Hydrothermal...
AACATTGCCAGGCCTAAAGCTTCGTATTTTTGCACCACGTCTGCTTTTTTTCTGGTGCGCTCAAAGAGCCAGTCAAAAAAGCGCGACCAGAGTTTAAATTTTCTCAGGCGCCTTGAAACCGGCTCTAGTAATAAAAGTAAGGGCGCTACCGGAATCAGATTCCCCAGTACTGCCAGCCAGAATGCCTTGCACATAGGAATCTCCCAATACAGAGCCAGGGGGAGTGCCCCTCTTAATTCGAAAACAGGCAGTGCCCCTATAATCATCACCGCGATTTCTTTAGGAATACCTTCCAACCAACCAAGTATCATAATGGGGACGTTTCTACCTTTTGCAACTTCATATTTCCCAATAAGTTACAGCACAAAAAATTTTGAACTTTAGCATTTTTTATTTATATAAAGTTTTATGATTTACTAAAAAAAGACGCAACTTCAAACAGAAAAATTTGTAACTTCTTTAATCACAATAGGTTCTAAAGGGTAGAAACGTCCCCATCTATTCGGGGTGGCCGAATTTGCCGACCAGGGGCACGAATACGCAGCTGCAGATTTGTTGTGAAACCAACTTGCCTTTTTTCTTGTCGATCGCAGTTAATATCTGGCTGAAAGTATCACCAATCGGAAGTAAAATCCTACCCCCTTCTTTTAACTGTTCGGTCAAAGGCAAAGGCACGCGCGGGCTGGCTGCGGTAATTATAATCCGATCAAAGGGCGCTTCCTCCGGCCACCCCAAAGTTCCATCACCCACCTGAATCTCTACATTTGTATACCCCATTGCCTTTAACTGGTTTTCTGCACTTTTTGCTAAATCCCCGAACCTTTCAACGCTGTAAACTTTCTTTGCCAATTCCGCTAATATCGCCGCCTGATATCCCGAGCCCGTGCCGATTTCCAATACCTTTTCCTTACCGGTTAGACTCAAGGTCTCAGTCATCAAGGCCACCATATACGGCTGGGAAATTGTCTGGCTTTCTCCAATCGGCACCGGCGAATACGCTATAAGCCATGCTTCTTACTTCCTGCGGAATAAATGCGTGGCGCTCTACTTTATAAAATGCAGCCAGCACTCTTGGGTCCATAATCCCGCGCGGAATCAGCTGTTCATCAACCATGCGTTTTCTTAGTACTGCGTAATCCATATATTATTCGGCTTTGGTTTTTTTAGGCTGTTTGCCAAATTCGGAAAGTATGTACCTAAAAAACCTGAAGGTATCCACAAAAGGATTAATTGCGCTGCGCTCTCCGCTGTATACTGACCTGATTCCCACAGATTCAATTTTTGCGCCTACCCGCGCAGCTTTAATCAATAGCTCGGATTCAATTTCATATTTTCGGGTGCTTAAACTTATTTTTTCCAGCACCCACCTCTTTATTAACCTGAATCCACATTGCGAATCCGGGATTTTTTGTTTACAGAGCCAAGAAATAAACCAGGACATAAATTTATTAGTGAAAACCCGAATCAAAGGCATATTTCTTTTTTTTGTCATCCGGTTTCCTACAAGTATATCGCTGTTTGAAGTATCTGCTACCCTTACAAAATAAGGTATTTCTTCAGCTAAATGCTGGCCGTCGCCGTCCATGGTAATTACCGCATCATAATTATTTTTTAACGCATAATCAAACCCCTTTATTAAAGACGCGCCTTTTCCTTCGTTGCGCAGGCTTTTAATTACCACTGCCCCGTTATCTGCGGCAGCTCGGTGGGTGTTGTCCGTAGATCCGTCATCAATAACTAAAACATCCAGGTTCTGCTGGCGGATATTTTTCACGATATCAGCAATTGCTCGAGCCTCGTTTAAAGTAGGTATCACTACACAAATTCTCATCAAAATTAAATTTTAATCCTTCCAGAACTTCCTGAACATATACCACTGGTCAGGGTATTTTCTAATATACTCTTCAAATATTATTTTATATTGGGAAATTACCTTACGCAGTTTTTCATCCCCGCCGTTCTTATTACTAATTGACGGCTCGACAATAATCGGCTTTTCTATCATTAGGGTGAAGTTGTCATCAGGGTTCCTAACTATAAACGTAGGCACAATCGCCGCCCCGGTTTTTAAAGCGAATCCCGCCGGCCCAACAGGAAAAAGCATGGGTTTACCAAAGAAATCTTCCGTAATCCCGCGCTCTGTAAAATCCCGGTCTCCAATCAACCCGAGAAGCTTATTCTCATTCAAAACAGTAAGACACTGCTTTACCGCTCTTTCCATTGGAATAACGTTAATACCCTTATTTTTTCTCTGGTTAACAAAAAAATCATTAACTTTTTTATATTTGTGGGTCATCGCCACCACCCATATAGGGTATCCGGCAAGCGCAACCACTGCACCGCCTAATTCCCAGTTTCCGATGTGCGCAGACAATACAATCACCCCTTTATTCCTGGCCAGCGCCTGGTCAAGGTAATGGCGGTTGAGCACCTTAACATTTTTTGCAACCTCTTCTTTAGTCAATTTTTCAAAGCGGAAGAAGTCCACTAAGTACTTGGCGAAATTACGAAACATCCTGATGCGGATACGCCGGATTTCCCGGACTGATTTCTCAGGGAAAATAACTTTCAGATTGCCCAAGACAGTTGCGCGGTCTTTATTGGCAAAAATAAAGTGCACATCGGAAAAAAATATAGCCAGTTTGTAAGCCAGCTTTAGCGGAATGTGCATGGCAATAAATTTTCCGATTCTATAGAGTACATAATCACCCATATTTTTAAGGCTGGTCCAAAATCAGTTTGGCAATATCAAAACTGGCGTTTGGTTTTGCGATTTTATTTTCAGACTGCGCAATATCATCAATCCTTAAAGGATTATTCAATAACTTTTCTATTACCAGGTTTATTGCCTTGGGATTATCCACTTTGATTGCCGCGTTGTTTTGCGTCAAATAGGCAGTGTTATTTGCTTCCTGCCCGGGCAAAGGCTTTACTATAACCATCGGGATTTTTTTAGCTAATGCCTCTGCGGTAGTAATCCCGCCGGGCTTAGTGATAATAATGTCAGAGGCATCCATTAATTCGTTGATATTATCGGTATAGCCGAAAAGCAGGGTTTTCTTTTTAAACTTTTTAAGTTTTCTTTTTAAAGAGCTGCAGAGCTTACGGTTTGTTCCACAGACTATAAGCAGTTGCAGTTCTTTCTTTATTTTCTCTAAGGACGTTATGATTGTTTTAATCGGGCCCAGGCCCTGGCCTCCGCCCATAATCAATATCGTAGACACCCCGGCGTTTAAACCCAGCTTTTGCTGAGCTTCGGCTTTGTCAATTTTCTGTATGAATTTAGGGTCAAAAGGAATACCAAGGCTTTGGATTTTATCCGCGCTTACCCCTTTTTTCGCTAACCTCTGGCTTATCTCTTCAGCCGGAGTGACATAATAATTTACCGTATCGTAAATCCAATAAGCATGCGGGACATAATCAGTAAGTACTGCAATAAGCGGGATTTCGCTATTATAAGCCCTTTTATAATCTGCTACCATTCCGCAGGGAAAAGCCTGGCTGCAGATTACCACATTCGGTTTGAATTTATCAAAGAGCTTTTTTAATTTCGGAGAATTGAATTTATGGATAGAGCGTTTAATTTTCTCTATTCTTTTAACTATCGCGTAATTATCATAGAGATAGCCCCAGACCTTAGGCGCTTTTTTAATTACACCCATATAAAGCCGGTTGACGATTTTCTCTGATATTGGATTTGTGTAATTGAAAGCGTTGATATTTAAAATTTCCGCATCCGGTGAAAGTATGCGCAAGGCCTTTTCAATAGCCAAAGTAGCGCTATGATGGCCTGAGACTTCGGTGATATACATAAGTAGGATGCGTTTGCCAGCCATTTAATTTAAGGAAGCCTGCCCTCTCTGCAAATTTGAAGGAAAGCGTTTACGACTTGCGGATGGAATTGCTTTCCGGAAAGGTTTTGTATTTCTGCGATTGCCTCTTCTTTGGTTTTGGCCTTGGTGCGGTAGGGCCGATCAGTAATCATCGCGTCATAGCTGTCAGCTACCGAAATAATCGCCGCAATCAGCGGTATTTTATCCCCGGTTAATTTCTCCAAGTAACCTTTGCCGTCGAATCTCTCATGATGGTATTTTACCCCAAGAATCACGTTTTTCAACTCTTTTATGGGCGCAAGTATTGTCTCTCCCATCAAAACATGGCTTTGCATTTTTTTCCATTCTTCTAATGTCAAAGCCCCCTGTTTATTTAAAATAGCCTCAGGAATTCCGATTTTTCCGATATCATGCAGCAGCGCGGCTATCTGCAGGTCATCCATAAATTTGTCGTCGACTTTATAGGAATTGTTCTTGCGCATTACTTTAGCGATTTCCATGCTTAAGGTAGTCACTCGCTCGGTATGGCCTTTGGTATAACGGTCTTTGGCTTCGATTGCCGTTGCTAAGGCAATAGTAGTATTTATAAAAAGGTTGCGGTTGCGCTCTAATTCGTTTTCCAGCTGCCTGAAGAGGTGGGCGTTTCTGATTGCCATGGCTACGTCTGAGGCAAGCGCAGAAAGAAAATCTAATTCATCGTGCTGAAATTCATGGCCGTTTTTTTTGGTGCCCAGCAATAATACTCCCAGCAGTTGGTTGCCAAAATAACTGGGAACACATGCTGCAGTCTCAAAAATCTCCAGCTGGTAAAGGACCTGGTCTAACAGCTCCTTATCTTCTTTTGTAGCTTCACCGTTTAGTAACTTTTTTATTTCTACGTATTGGATTGAACCATCCCTGGAATAACGGCGGTATTTTTTCTCGTTAAAAAAGCGGATTAACGGATTCGAGGCGTCCATACGCGCAAAACCTGAAGGGATTTTTATGCCGCGCGCCCCGCGGGAGATGGTTAAGATGTAGGTGTCTTTTTCTTCCTGATATAATAATATTCCGGCGTGGCTGAGTTCTATTTTACGCACGATCATGCGCACAATCATTTTAATCAGCACATCCGGTTTGTGCACCAGGATCATGGTTTTAGCTGCTGTTTCTAACTCTTTCTTATAATCAATAGCCATTTTTAGTAACGTTTAGGTAGGGATACCTAAAAACAAGCAAAGACCGGGCCTTGAATTTAATTCAACTCTTTGAGCACTATTTTTTCCAGCTCATCCAACTGTAGGGGTTTATGGATGTAGTTGGTGGCTCCTAATTGAAGGCATTTTGCAAAGGTTTCGTTTTCTTCGGGTTTTGTGCCGGTAACCATAATCACTTTGACGGAGCTATCTTTCTGCCTGATGCGCTCCAGGACCTGGATTCCGTCAACCCCCTCCATTTTTATGTCTAATAAAATCAAATTTGGTTTTTGGCCTTCGGCAATATTAATTGCCTCTTCCCCGTTTCCTGCGGTGAAAACGTCAATTTTGCGCCTGCGAAAAAAATTCGCGGCAAATTCCCTCACATCCGCTTCATCGTCAACGATTAACAATTTCGCCATTTTTTTCTCCTTCAATTATTTAAAATAGCACCTTTTTAAAAAAATATCAACCTTATTTATACCGCAATTGGTAACTCTACAATAAATCTCGTCCCTACCTTGTAAGCTGACTCAAAGATAATTTTTCCTTTGTGGGCGTCGGTGATCAGTTTCTTGATTACGTAAAGCCCAAGGCCTGTACCTTTGCGTGTTGAGGTCTTGGTAGTAAAAAAGGGGGTAAAGAGCTTCTTCTCATCTGCGTCCTTTACTCCTATGCCGTTATCTTCAACTAGGATTTCTAGCTTGGTGTCTTTGGGTTGTGCTGAGACCGTGATTTTTCCGCGGTAGCCTTCTTCTTTTAAAGTAGACCTGCGTTCGACAATAGCGTCATAAGCATTATCTATGAAGTTAAAGAATACCTCCTGTAACTGGGTGAGGTTGCCTTTGATTTTCGGGATATCTTTTTCGTAATTGCGGATGATATCGATTTCTGAGAGCTTTACTTTGTATTGGACCATTTCTAATGTGCCGTCAAGAATCTGATCCAGGGTGATTGGCATAAGCCCTTCTACGCCCTTACGGGTATATTTTAAGATGCCTTTGACTACCTCTCCTCCTTGCATGACATTAGATTGGATGCGGTCCAGGGCGTGGGTGATATGCTTAATCATTTCTTTCATTTCTGGGGTGCATTTAGTAAGGTCAGTAGTTTTTATAGTATCAACTGTATCTTCGGCAATTAAGGAAAGCGCATAAAAGCGGTTATTTATCTGATGCGACAGACCGTCTGCCATGGTTCCGATGGTAGCCATTTTCTCTGCCTGGGCAATCTGGGATTGCATTTCCTGGGTTTCAGCATAGAACTGGGCGTTTTCAATGGCAAGCGCAGCTTGACTGGCTAAAACCTGGAATACGTTTAGATCTTCAGGGGTATATATCTGGCCTGAGAGCTTATCTCCTAAGACAATAAAGCCCATGAATTTGTCTTCCAGGAAACTAGGGATGACTACCGAAGCAGTAAGGGTGCGCATGATTTCCTCTAAATGCGCGTAACTTGAAGCCGGATCATGCAGCTCTTGGGCCTGGCGTTTTACTTCTTCATAAATTAACGGCTCGCGCTTATGATCCAGCCAGAAGACCAGCGGATTATCTAATGCTACCTTAGGAATAGGCACCCTGTCTTTATCCCGGCTGACCTGGAGTACGAATTCCTCAGTATCCTTATTGTAAAGATAAATACCCACATAAGAAATACGCACAGTTTTAGTAACTATATGAGCAATCAGGTTAAGCAGCCGGTTTAAGTCGCGGATTCTGGTCATACCCATAGCTGCCTGTTTTAGGACATTCTGGTAGCGCCTCTGCTCTTTAAGTAATCTCTCTTCTGCTTTACGCTCAATATAAATATAAATGAACGGACCAGCGGTGGCTAAAATAGCCATTAGGCCAAGAGGTGCAATCCACCAATTAGGCCCTAAAATACCTATAAGCCAATCTCTATAAGTTAAAGCTAAAGCAAAAGGCGAACCCAAAATTAAGGTGTAAATTATAATGAAAATGCCGGTACGAGTAAGGGCGACCTTAATATCCATTAAGCTATAGCGCACTGTTGTATAAGCAATTATTGAAAGGTATAGAAAAATAGAAATATAACCAAAAGGGTAAATCTCGATGTTGAATGTTGGGAGAAAATCAACCGAGCCTGTGTAGCCAATTAGATAAGCTATTATAATATATCTTATTTGGTTTTTTTTAAGTGGAGTTAAGTTGCCTTTTAAGTAATTCTCAAATAAAATAAAAAAACTTGTTCCCATATAGCCAAAGAATAAGACAAGAACAGGTATACTAAGGAAGCCCCAGCTTGGAAAAAGACCCCAAAAATGTTCTTTCGCTCCCACGACTAACCATTTTGTTCTTAAAGCAATAATTCCTAAAATAAATGCAATAATATATCCTGCTGTAATAGCTTTATATTTTTTTATGCCCAGGACCGCTTTTGTAAAAAATAAAATGCTTACAGAAATAAACATAACACCAAAGTTGTCTAGTTTGAACCAAAAAGACGCAATTTCAATATTTTTAGACGAGACGCCCATAGTGGTTGCTAATAGCCATAATGAAACACTTAAACAAATAAAAAGGAAGGACAAAGTTAACAGGGAATTTCTTTTTCTTAGTCGTAGGAATACCCCACCTATTAATATAAATAATCCAACTAAGCAGATAGGTATAGCGTGTGGATTAAAAAAATAATTAGTTTTCAAAAAGATTTCAGGCATTTATTCCTTTTCGCTTTTATTTAATAAATTGATTTTTTTTCTTAATATTGAAACTACGGTTTTGTTTTTTATAATTTTATCCCGACATTTAAAATTACCGACCCTTACATTTAAAACTTCGCAAGCCGCAGCCATCTTATAGAAATTTTTGAAGTCGACTTTGCCTATAGTAGGAATAAGTAATTTTGAGGGATCTGATGCTAACAAAAAAGTTTCAGCTAAGCAGCCAAAGACATTATCGTCTATACCGAATCCAAAATCATAATGTTGAATTAAGCCAGGTATTTTTAATAAACCACCCTCAATGACTATCTTATTATCAGATAGATTTCTTGGAATAGCTTCAGGCCTAGAGTCATCAATAATAATAGAGTACTCTGGAACATCTTCAGGCTTCATTATGCGTCTTATATTAGACGTAGTACAAACTATTATGTGGCCTTTTGCTAATATTTCTTTTAAAGTGGTAATGCCATTATTACTAGTATATTTATGAAGCTCTGTAACGCTAGGAATGTTTTTTAGTTTCTTCTCTGTAGAGTTTATTCGAAATTCGTTTATATCTACTATTGTTAGTGAAGAAATTTTTCCCCAAAGAATTTGAGCTAAATTCTCACCCATTTTTCCAACACCTAAAAGAACTATTTTGATACGCTCAAGAGGCATATTTACTAACGAAGATATTTTTTTGATTGTTAAAAAAATAGATAAAAGCGTACCAGAATGACCGTTTGTAATAACAAGGTTTTTTTCTTTGGCATAGTTCTTCAAAGTTAAGCCTCTTCTGGTAACCATTGGCCATAAACCCCCTAAGCCAAAAACACTGCGTTTTTTAGTTATTTTAGAAGCAAACTGTAGGCCTTTTAAAGCTTCTTCCATTGTTTTTTTTCTGTCCTTAAAAAAGATTTGAGGTAAAATCGGACTTGAAATAACTAAACCATTGACACCATTTCGTGTTTTAAGGGTACTTAGTAAGAATGGGGGGAATTTAAAAAAAACCTTTAAAAAAAGCTTTCTACCAAGGAATCTACGCATTAAAAAAGAAGGTGGAAAACCGATATAAATATCTTCAGTACGTCTTGGATGAACAAAAAATATAAATTCAGGGATAACCCCGTATAAAAGCTTAATAATAAATGAAGGGAATTTTCTAATTGGTAAAGATAGAATTATTGATTCTCTTATAAGGTGAAATAATGATACTGTAACATTTTTATACCAAGTTCTGCCGGAATTTTTTTTTACATAAAATTGCATTTTATATCTCTCCCTTAAAGCTTTTTTATGTAAGCCTCTTTTTATTCCCCTTAGTACTACTGAAATTATACCCCGACTTTTCCTGTATCCATCTCTCGATGTGTTTCTTGTGAAAGCGCCAGTCTGTGCCGATGCGAAAGGCGGGAATCTTGCCTTCGCGGGCATAGCGGTTCACAGTAAGAGGATGGATATGCAAATACTCGGCAACCTCTTTGGTGGTCATGATTTCTTTTTCTTTGAACATATTATCACCTTCCTTGGTATGTTTATAGGAACTATAACTATACTAGTGAAATTGCGGCTTGTCAAGAGATATTTTGGCAAATAAAAAAGGACGCGTATGCTCGCGTCCAATTCTGCTCCGTACACCGTACTCTGTACTTAAATTGCCTCTCCCCTTCCCTATTCAGTATCTTTATTATTTACAATTACTTTGGTTCCTCTTCGATAATCCCCAGGGTTTCGCCAACGTGCGCAACCTGTCCTTCAGTCATCAGTACCTCTTGCAAAATTCCTGTGCAGGGACTGGGAATGTTGAAAGTTGCTTTATCCGTAGTCATCTCTACTAAATCGTCTTTTTCATTAACCTTATCCCCTGCTTTAAAAAACCAGAAGGAAACAGTTGCCTTTTCAATATTTTCACCTAACGGCGGTAAAACCACATTAGTCATGAGTTACCTCCTTATATCCGTGTAACGCACGGAAGTGAAATTAAAAATCTCCTTAAACTTGACAATCAGCTCTTTTTTTACCTCTTCTATATCAACTTCTTTATTTAATTCTGATTCCAGTGAAGTCATGCGGATATCCATGCCGCAAGGCCGGATGAGTTGGAAATTATCCAGATCATCTTTTTTTAAGTTGATGCTCAGGCCGTGAAAGGTGATCCAGTGTTTAATGGCAATCCCGATAGAAGAAATTTTTCCTTTTTCAAGCCATACGCCGGTTAAATCCGGATTTTTTTTGGCCTGGATTCCGAAAGTAGCTAAAAGGTCAATCACAATATGCTCTAATTCCCTTAAGAACCAGTGGATATCCTTTTTTAGGCGCGCCAGGTTGAAAATCGGATAAGCAATCAATTGGCCGGGGCCGTGGTAGGTTACGCCTCCTCCCCTTTCTGTTTCGTAAACCTCTATGCCTTTCTTTTCTAATTCTAATTCGGGAAACAGGATGTTCTCCCGCTTTGCTGTCCTTCCCAAAGTAATTACCGGGTTGTGATTACACAGGATCAGGGACGGGCCCTCTAAGCCTAAATGGACCGCTTTAAAGACTTCTTTCTGGAACCACAAGGCGTCTTTATAATTCATAAGTCCGATATCGAATACTTTAAATTCCATGATTTTCTTTAAAACAGTCGCTGACGGATTCAGATACGCTGGGGTGGGCGAAAATTGTGTCCCGGATTTGAGAGGCCTTCATTCTGTTTGTTACGGCAAGAGATAAAATTGCGATCAATTCCGTTGCGCGCGGCCCGATAATAGAAGCGCCGAGCACTACGTTAGATTTTTTATCGGAAACGATCTTTATAAAACCATCTGTTTCATCTATGATGCGCGCCATGCCCGATCCCTGAAAATCGTATTTTCTTATTTCTGTTTCCCGGTTCTGTTTTTTTGCTTCTTCTTCCTGCAGGCCGACTGCAGCAATCTCCGGGTCGGTAAATATGCAGCTGGGTACAATCTGGTTATCGGCTTTTTGCGGCTGGGTGGGATTTGCCGCGTTAAAACCTGCTATTTCGCCCTGGTAGGCAGCGTAATGCGCCAGCATAATTTTGGCTGTAGAGTCCCCGGCTGCGTAAATATTAGGGACGCTGGTTCTTAAATATTCATCAACAATAATTTTATTTTTTTCTAAAGCAACGCCTGCTTTTTCAAGGCCCAGGCCCTGAGTGCTGGCAGTTCTTCCCACGCATAGCAGGGTTAATTCATAATCATTCAAATCCAGGGTGTTGGCGTTGGTATTAGTATTGACTTTAATGCGTTTTTTCTTAAAAATAGTTCCCAGTTTTTTGGCAATTTCTGTGCCCATACCCGGCAGAAGCTGCGGGGTAAGTTCGACAATTGAGACTTCTGTGCCGAAAGTTGAAAATAAACACGCAAATTCGCATCCAATGACGCCTCCTCCGATGACCAGCAGGGATTTGGGGATTTCTTTGAGGCTGAGGATATCGTCGCTGGAAATAATTTTTTTGTTGTCAAATTTTAAAGCGCCTATTTCCATCGGCCTTGAGCCGCTGGAAATGACTATAGATTTAGTTTTTATTGTTTTATCTGCGGCTTTTATTTCATTCGGGGAGAGGATTTGCGCTTCTGCCTTGAGTGTGTCTATGCCTCGGAGCATTAATTGCATGCCGCTTGCTAGCTGCTGGATGATTTTATTTTTTCTTTCTTGGATTTTGGCGAAATCCGGCCTGGGGTTTTCCAGGTTGATGCCGAAATTTGTTGATTTTTTTGCCTGAGAGAATATTTTTGCAGATTGGATCAGTGCTTTGGTGGGAATACAGCCGCGGTTTAAGCAGGTGCCTCCGAAATCCTGTTTCTCAATAAGCAGGACTTTTAGCTGCGAGTTTTTGGCTTTTTTAGCAGCATTAATGCCTGCCCAGCCTGCGCCGATGACTGTTAAGTCGTAATCCATATTTAAGTAGAGTGTACAGTTTACAGAGTACAGAGCGCTGTGGTTCGTTTATAAAGTTCCTTTTAGTACGGTGTACGAGCTACCGTGTTTAGTTTATAGCTTTACTTTTTAGCAAGGTGAAATATTTAACTATATGATTTTTTACTCTGTACTGTGTACTCGGTAGTCTTTACTAAAAACTATTTTTTATCCCTTGGTATTGTTCTTTAAGCGATGAAGCGGTTTTACTAAGCGCTGCTTTTTCCTCTTGGTTTAGTTCTAATTCTATGATTTGCTCTATTCCCTCTTTTCCGATGCGGCAGGGAATGCCGATAGAAACATCTTTGAGGCCGTATTCTTTGTTTAGGTAGGCGCAGACTCCTAAAATGCGCTTTTCGTCTTTTGCAACCGCGCGCACCAGCTCTGCGATTGCCGCCGAAGGGGCGAAATAAGCACTGCCGCTACCAAGTAAGTTTACTATTTCCGCACCCCTAAGGACGGTTTTTCGGGTAAGCTCTTGAATCTTTTCTTTGGAAAGAAATTCTTCTAAGGCAACACCTTTGATTTTAGTAAACCTGGGTAGCGGCAGCATCCCTTCGCCGTGGCTTCCAATTACACATGCCTCAATGTCAGCGTGGGGGACATTTAATTCCTTGCTAACCAGATTGGCAAATCTTGCCGAATCTAAGGTCGGGCCCATTCCGATTACTTTATTGGGCTTGAAGCCGGTTGCATCCAGCGCCAACCGGCACATCAGATCTAAAGGATTGGTGACAATAATGAAAATCGCATCAGTTGCAAGTTTTTTTACCTGGCCTGCGATTTCTTTAATTATCCCGGCATTTTTATCACGCAGCTCTTCTCGGGTCATCCCGGGCTTACGTGGTAACCCCGCAGTATTTATTACAAGGTCAGAATCTTTTATTTCCTTTATGTCCTCGCTGCCTTTTATTTTATAAAAGCGTTTTAAAGGGCTTGAGGCGTCTTCCATGTCCAGGGGTTTACCTTGCGCCAGGCCTTTAGCAACATCAATCAGGGCAACTTCCTC
>Ga0180301_10003314_pt1 | contig 12604 bp, 11 predicted proteins | sample GuaBasSediGuay16_FD_121797 | JGI IMG/M metagenome (GOLD analysis project Ga0180301, IMG submission 121797) | Subseafloor sediment microbial communities from Guaymas Basin, Gulf of California, Mexico - Guay16, Core 4569-2, 12-15 cm | ecosystem: Environmental > Aquatic > Marine > Hydrothermal...
TATAGATCACTTAATATCAATTAACTATAATTAATAGGGACAATGATGTCAAGGTAATAATAACCTTAGCCTCATGCCGTCAGTCTATCCACCTGAGCCTCTGTAGTTTGCCACTCAATAAACCGAGGGGATGCGCGAAAACACTCCCTGCATAGAACATGTCTTATATTAGATTTGGAGAAAAGACTCAAATATATTTGTGGCGTGATATCTTCAAAGCAAGATCAAGATACCCTCCCAAGACATAAGAATGAGAATAATATCTTGATTTTTTTTAAAACTTCTCTATGGTATTTTGTGTTTTTACCCCGTAGGAATGCCCCGTGCGGGAGCACGGGGATGGTAAATAAAGTTTTTTCCGCTTTTTCGCACCGGGTTCAATGCCTCGTGCGAAGTTCCACAGGGTTTACTAATAAAAAAGTGGGAGCCTTCCGTAGAAACAGCAAGAAATGGAGCCCCTGGTCAAGGGGCGCATTGCTTTGGAAGGGAATTGTCGTCGCTGATCTACTCATCACACAGGAGGGAGAAATGCCGTTTAATTTAAAGGGGCGAAACCTTTTGACACTCAAGGATTTTTCTAGCCAGGAAATTGAGTTTCTGATCGACCTTTCGATAAAGCTCAAACAGGACAAGTACTCTGGCCAGAGGGGAAAAAACCTGGAGGGGAAAAACATAGCCCTTATCTTTGAGAAAGCTTCCACCAGAACTCGCTGTGCATTTGTTGTAGCATGCGCTGATGAAGGGGCGCATCCTGAGTATCTTGGCATCAATGATATTCAGCTTGGCAAGAAGGAAACAGTGAAAGACACTGCCCGAGTTCTGGGGCGGATGTTTGATGGAATCCAGTTCAGGGGTTTCAAGCACGAAACTGTGGAAGAAATGGGCCGGTTTGCAGGCGTGCCCGTGTGGAACGGACTCACTGACAAGTATCACCCGACCCAGGTCCTTGCCGACCTCATGACAGTAAAGGAGCACAAAGGATATTTGAAAGGTATCAAGTTCGCTTATGCTGGAGACGGTAGAAGTAACATGGCTAATTCCCTTTTGATAGGGGCTGCAAAGATGGGTATGGATTTTAGAATCGTCTCTGCACAATCTCTTTTTCCTGAAAACACTCTTGTGGATGAAGCCAGGGCATATGCTGCTGAATCGGGAGGCAGCATTTTGCTAACCTCCGATGTGGGAAAAGGCGTGAAGGGAGCCGATGTTATTTACACGGATGTGTGGGCTTCCATGGGTGAGGAGGACAAGATTGCTGAAAGGATAAGGCTTCTTAAGCCCTACCAGGTAAACAGGCAGATGCTGGACAAGACAGGAAACGGTGAAGTCATCTTTATGCACTGTTTACCCAGCTTTCATAACACGGATACCGAGGTCTCAAGAAAGTACCCCGATATTTGCGAGGTTACCGAAGAGGTCTTTGAGAGCAAGCACTCGGTTGTTTTCGATGAGGCTGAAAACAGGGTACACTCGATCAAGGCGATCATGGTGGCTACCCTGGGCAACTGAGGCCTGCCGCAAGGTATTAAGGGAATTTCACGCTTGATCAATAATTTCAAGGAAGGACGGTGTTTGTAGAATGAGTGAAAAAGTGGTGCTGGCATATTCAGGGGGCCTGGACACATCTGTTATTCTAAAATGGCTCCTTGACAAAGGATACGAGGTAGTCGCCTACATGGCTGACGTGGGCCAGGAAGAAGACTTTGAAGCTGCCAGAAAAAAGGCGCTTGATATCGGAGCTGCTAAAGTTTACGTGGAGGACTTGAAGACCGAGTTTGTAACGGATTTCATCTTTCCCGCAATAAGGGCTAATGCTGTCTATGAAGGCAAATACTTGCTGGGCACCTCGCTTGCCAGGCCCCTGATTGCAAAAAGGCAGGTAGAGATTGCGCGCAAAGAAGGAACCACGATTGTAGCGCACGGGGCAACCGGAAAAGGGAACGACCAGGTCAGATTCGAAATGAGCTATTATGTTTTGATGCCGGATGTGAAAATAATTAGCCTGTGGAAGGACGAGGGATTCCTTTCAAGATTTCGCGGTCGGACCGATATGATCAACTTTGCAAAGGAGAAAGGAATCCCTGTGCCTGTGACAGCAGACAAGCCTTACAGCATGGATGACAACCTTATGCACATAAGTTATGAGGCAGGGGTGCTGGAAAACCCGCGCTATGAACCCCAGAAGGACATGTTTAGGAAAACAACGGACCCCGTTGAGGCACCTGACACTCCGGAAGAGATTATGATTGAATTCCAGCAGGGAAATCCCGTGCTGGTGCGAAACCTCTCGGACAAGACTGAAAAAAAGGGAGCCCTTGAGCTGTTCCAGTATCTTAACGTTCTTGCAGGTAAGCACGGAATCGGGCGTGTGGATATGGTGGAAAATAGATTCGTTGGTATGAAATCCCGCGGCGTATACGAAACACCTGGTGGCACGATTCTGATGCAGGCCCACCTGGATATTGAAGGGCTTACCATGGACAGGGAAGTTAAACTGCTGCGTGACAGCCTGATCCCCAAATATGCTCAGCTCATATATTTTGGGTTTTGGTATAGCCCTGAGATGGAAGTGCTCCGCGCATTGATGGATAAAGCCCAGGAACATGTAAGCGGAAAGGTATACCTCAAGCTTTACAAGGGAAATGTCATTATCCAGGGACGGGAGTCAGAGGAGTCTTTGTACGATGAAAAGACAGCATCCATGGACATTCATGGGGGCTATGATCAAAAAGACGCCATCGGATTTATAAGGTTAAATGCGCTAAGGCTCAGGGCAAGCGCCAAGAGGCTAAAGTAAGCCGGAAATGATCTCCACGGGCAAGAAGGCGGCTTCCCCTTTCTTGCCTTTAAACTCGCTGCCGTCCACGATAACTCTTCCCCTCTGCATAACAAGGGTGGGCGCGCCCAGGCACTCAAATCCCTCGTAGAGGGTATACGGTGCGTTGGAGTGCTGCGTCGCCTTGCCTATTGTGTGTTTCCTGGCTTGGTCAAATACAACCAGGTCTGCATCCGAGCCTTCTTTTATTGTGCCTTTTCGGGGGTAGAGTCCGAATATTTTTGCGGGTGTTTCGCTCATTGATTTTACAAGAGTGCAAAGATCGACTCTTCCCTCATTCACACCCCTCTGGTAAGTAACGTTGAGCATGGTCTCTGAGGAGGGAGAGCCAAAAGGGGCTTCGAAAAAATCGTCGTTGATTTTTTTGTCTTTCGGCGCATGATCGCTTGCAATAACATCAATCACCCCTGCCTTAAGGGCATCCCAGAGAGCCTGGTTATCTTCTCTCGTCCTCAAAGGGGGGCCTATTTTGGCCAGCGGCCCCTTTTCTTGGAGGATTTCATCGGTTAGGCAAAGATATTGAGGGCATGTCTCTGTATAGACCCTTTGTCCTCTCTCTCTTGCTTCCCTGAGAAGCGGAAGGGCGCGGGCAGAGCTAACATGAACTATGTAAAGGGGGCAGCCCATCACCTCCGCAAGGGAGAGGGCGCGGAACGTGGCATCGGCTTCCAGAACCCCGGGCCTGACCTTGAGAAAAACCTCCTTCTGCGGTCTGTGCCTGTACTTGTCTTCAAGATAATCTATGGCCAAACCATCTTCAGCGTGAACCATTGCCAGCCCGCCCAGCCCTGAAATAACATCCATTGCTTTTGCCAGATAATAATCATCCGTCATCCAGCCGAGCTTTGCATATGTCATGAACATCTTGAATGATTTAACCCCTAACTCAATACACTTTGCAATATCCTTGATCTGATTTTCGGGATCAAACATTGCGCCGTGAATCGCAAAGTCCGTGTAAGAAGTTTGTGTGCCCTTTTCAATGAATTCTTCGGCTCTACGGGCAAGTTCCATCCCCGGCCTGGCATAGGCATAATGGATCATAGTCGTAATGCCGCCAAAGGCCCCCAAAATGGAGCAGTCTTCAATCGTGTCCACATAAACCGGATGGACATGGACATCTATCAAGCCAGGGAAAATATATTTCCCGGTGGCATCCATAAGATCAACGCCATCGCTTGCACTGAGCCGGGGGGCCAGTTTGGCTATTACACCCTTCCTTACCCCAATATCGAGCCTGCTGATACCTTTTGAGCTGACTGCCAGTCCTCCCTGAATGATTAGATCAAATTCATTTTGCATACTTCCCTCCTTATCGGGTTTCATTCAACGGTTATCGAGCCATATCTTTTCTAACGATCCAGGTATCTAGGTTTAAGACTGAAGACCGAAGTGTTTCAGCATTTAAACCGGGACTACTTCCCTTTCACAAAACCAAAATAGAGGAACATTATTCTCCCTTCAACCTATCCACTTCAAAACTTACCATCATTCAAGATATTTTTTATTCCACCACCGAGGATTTAAAAATGCACCGCCCTGGTTGTCAAGAAAAATACCTGCTTTGCCCCTCACATTTTCCACTAAGCTCAAGAATGCTCCAAGAGCCCGGATGGTCCATAACTGGAATGAATTATTTTTTTCCTCTATTTTTCGTATTGAAATTTGTTTTTCTGTCTGTTATAAGGCCAAAACGAAACGCAGAATACTGAGAAAGCTTTCTCAAAAGTGAAAGAAAAGACCATTTACTTGACAAGGGTTGGATTGTTCAGCGAAAGCCCCGCCTTTCGAGGCGGGGTATTTTTTGGTAGTTGCAAATGCTAGGAAAAGGGAGGTTCTGGAATGGCAATAACTCGCTTTGAGGAAATTGAAAAGAGGATATGGGAAGAGGAAAAAAAGTACCTCATGAAGCACATCTCTTTAAGCCTTATTCGCAGCAATGCCCTCAAAATCGGAGACTACATTCTTCGCTCCGGCAAAAAAAGCCCCTATTACGTAGACCTCAGACAGTCTATTTCCGACCCGATTGCCATGGATTGGATCGCCAACTCCCTTGCGCGTATAATCATCAATGAGATCGGAAAAGGCAAAGTGGATAAAATAATGGGTGTTCCGACTGCAGGGGTTCCGTTCGCGACCATTGTAAGCCAGAAACTCGCCATCCCCATGCTCTATTACCGGAGGGAGAGAAAAGAACACGGGGTAAGGAAAAAAATTGAAGGCGACATGGAGAGAAACGACCGCATCGTCATGATAGACGACCTGATCACAACGGGTCAGAGTGTTATAGACGCTGCAGAGGCTGCCAGGGATCAAGGAGGCATTGTGAGCGAACTTGTCGTGCTCCTCGACCGCGAACAAGGTGGTCAAGAACATATTCGAAAGCACAGCATTGAGCCACACGTACTTTTTAATATTTCCGAGGCATTTGATTGGCTTAAAGAAGTTGGTCTGCTTGGCCCTGATGACTACAAAGTGATCATGGGCTACATCGAGGAAGAAAAAGCCGGCCTGCCCGGGTCGCAAAACGAACAGGACAAACAAGAAAAGAAAGAGGAGGCAGGCGCCAGCAGTTAAGGCTCGGCAAGTCCTCTTTGATCATTGCTCTTAATGGGGGCGCTGCTTCTTTTTCCCGAGATAAGCGCTTTTCACCTTTTCATCCTCAAGGAGCTCTCCGCTGGGACCTTCGGCAGCAATCCTTCCGGTATCCAGCACATAGCCGTAATGAGATATTTGAAGAGCCAGCCTGGCATTTTGCTCCACAAGCAAAATGCTGATGCCCTGCTGGTTAAGCTTATCAAGGGTCCTGAATATCTCCTTTACAAAAAGGGGCGCCAGGCCGAGTGAGGGCTCATCGAGAAGAAGCAGGCTGGGTGAAGACATCAGAGCACGGCCAATTGCGAGCATTTGTTGTTCCCCTCCGCTCAAGGTTCCAGCTTTTTGATCTGAGCGCTCCTTTAAGACAGTGAAAAGGCTGTAAACCCTGTTTAGAGATTCCTGCAAGTCTTTTTTTCTTCTCTGCCGTGAAAGATTGTAGGTCCCGAGAAGCAGATTGTCCCTTACAGACAAAGGGCCGAACAATTGCCTGCCTTCAAGCACTAGGCTCAACCCGTGCCGGACTATTTTGTGGGTGGGTGAAAGGGTGATCTCCTCTTGGTCGTAGATCACCCGGCCGGAGCTTGGCCTTACAAGTCCCATAACCGTCTTCAGAAGGGTTGATTTGCCCGCACCGTTGGCGCCAATAATAGCCACTAGTCCGCCTCTCTTTGCTTTGACAGAGATCCCTTTCAGGGCGTGAATATGTCCGTAATACGTGTTTATCTCTCTTGCCTCAAGCAATGTCTCAGGCATAGGCCTCCTCACCAAGATAGGCTTCAATGACAGCCGGGTTTTCCTGGATTTCCGCGGGAGGACCCTCTGCGATCTTGACTCCGTAATTCAGAACAAGGATGTCTTCTGCAATGTCCATCACAAGGCTCATATCATGTTCAACAAGGAGAACCGTGATACCCATCTGTTGAATGGTCCTGATCAGAGCAGCCAGTTCTTCCGTTTCCTTTTCGTTTAATCCGGCAGCAGGTTCATCAAGCATAAGGAGTTGCGGCTTGCTGGCGAGGGCTCTTGCGATTTCCAAAAGCCTTTGTTCACCAAAAGGCAGGTTTCCGGCCATTTCCTCAGCTTTGGTGGCAAGGCCCACCATTTCAAGAAACTCGAAGGCCGTTTCCCTGATGGATTTTTCCTCTCTCCTGGCGCTCCAGAGGCCAATCCCCGAGCGGAGAAACTCGCCTCTTGATCGGGTATGCCTTCCCACCATTACATTTTGAAATACCGTTAGATTGTCGAACACGAGAAGGTTCTGGAACGTCCGGCAGATACCCAGGGCTGTTATTTCATGGGGCTTTAGACCTTCATAGGGCTTTCCCCGGAATTTCCTTACACCACTGGATGGCTTTAGGAGACCGGAAATGAGGTTAAATACCGTTGTCTTTCCGGCCCCGTTTGGCCCTATGATTGCTTTTATCTCTCCCGGCTGAACACTGAAGGAAAGATCAACAACAGCCTTCAGTCCCCCGAAGTTCTTACTCAAGTCTTCTACTTCCAACAGCTTATTTTCAGCATCAAAGTATCGTTGCATGATTCAGTTGTTCGCAAAGGATTTCCGGGCTTTTTGAGCTCCCGCGGAGATTAGCCCTGCAATACCTTTTGGCATAAACATGAGGATGAGCAACAAAATAAGACCATAAGTAACTATACTGTAGTCTTCAAATTGTTGAAGAGCGTCAGGTAAAATTGTGAAAATCGATGCTCCGATCACCCCGCCCCATACGGAGACCAGGCCGCCCGAGACAACCATTGTTATCAGAACGAGCGAGAAGACCACGTTGAAGCTTTCCGGGCTGATGACTGTTACGTAATGAGCATAAAGTGCACCCCCAAGGGCGGCGAGAGCTGCTGAAAGCACAAAGACTTTGATCTTGTACCTGGCTACAGGGACTCCCATGGTCTCGGCTGCATCTTCGCTCCGTTTTAAGGCCTGAAGTGCCCTTCCCACCCTTGAATTAGCGAGATTGATCAAGAAAATCACGGCACCTATAACAACCAGCCACACAAAAACATAATAGCTGGTGTCGGTATCAAGGACCAATCCTCCGAGGCTGAAAGTGGGGATCCCCACAAGCCCGGAAGGGCCGCCCGTGAGACTGCCCCATTCTTTGAAAACAATACTTACGATCTCTCCAAACCCAAGAGTTGCCATGGCCAAATAGTGCCCTTTTAATTTCAGGGCGGGAATACCTAATATAAGCGCTATGGCGCAAGCCAACAACACGGCCAGGACTACTGTAACACACGGGCTCCATCCAGTTTGTATTGAGAGTACTCCCGAGGTGTATGCGCCAATACCGTAAAAGGCTGCCTGGCACAGGGACAGCTGGCCTGCGAAACCAATGAGCATGGTAAGCCCAAGGGCTACAAGAACATGAATCCCGACGAAGATCATCAAGGTCTGGTAGTATAAATTGCGCTCCACCAGAGGGAACAAGAAAAGGGCTACGGCAAGGAACACCAGCATGTATAGGTTGTTCTTCGTCATTTATTCCACTTCGTATTTTCCAAGAATTCCTCCCGGCCGTACAAATAGAACCAGGAGCATGATGAGAAAGGCAAACGCATCCTTGTACCCTGAGGAAATAAAACCCGCAGCAAAGGATTCCACTATGCCAATAGCAAGGCCTGCCACTACAGCGCCGAAAGAGTTTCCCACTCCCCCGACAATCGCCGCGGAGAAACCTTTAATGCCCAGCATGGCACCCCTGTCGTATTCCATCAGCGTAATTGGAGTAATGATTGCACCTGCCACGGCGCCTATTGCGGCACTCATGGCAAAGCTCAGGGTTACCATCATTTTCACGTTAATTCCCATGCAGCTGGCGGCGTCACGGTTAATGGCACATGCCCTCAGAGCTTTCCCGGCCATGGTGAATTTGAAAAAATACGTAAGGAGTAACACTACAAGCAGCGTCAGTCCTATCACCCAGAGAATCTGGGGCACAATAACGGCTCCGGCTATATGTATTGGTTTTGCATGGGTGAAAGGCTCAAGGGGATGAGAGTCCTTGCCCCAGGTTATCATTGCAAGGCCCTTGAGGATGATGGACACCGCTATTGTGATCAGAATCATGGTCACAAGCGAAGGGTTTTTCAGTGTGCTGATGGTCAGTCTCTCAAACAGAATACCCACCACAGTGACGAGACCAACGGAGAGGAAGAAAGAGAGGAACATGCTCATGCCAAAGGTAGAATGAAACATGATCATGGCCATGCCACCAATCATGACAAATTCGCCCTGGGCAAAATTGAGCACATCCGTGGCATTGTATATGATATTGAAGCCTACGGCTACCATGGCATAAATGCTGCCAACAGTTATTCCGGTCAAAAGCAATTGAAGACATTGGGCCGAAAGAGTCAAATTAGAAACCCCTCTTGCAAAGGAAATGTAGCGGGCTCAGAGCCCGTATGTTCATTTTTCAACCACAGATGGATCCTGAACCCTTACCGGTTTTGCCTGTTTTCCGTATCCAAGAAACTGATCCATGAACACGATAAAAGGTGTAAGGATATTCCTTTCAGCAAAGACCCTGACCATCCGATGAAGGAAGTTATTCGGCTTGTTCCACGGGCAGACCCTCACACAAACCGAGCAGTGGGTACCGTTCTTAACCCACCAATCGAAACATTTCATGGCATGGATCGGCCATTTCAGCATGCCGGGTGAATTGGAAACATCCCAAGCTTTATCTGTTCTTTCCCCTGTCATAAGAGCGCGGCTGGGGCAATACTTTGCGCACAGCTTACATTTCTCGCAAAATTTCTGGACTCCTATGTCCACGGGAGAATCCGGAATCAAGGGCAGGTCGGTAAACACCTTGCTGATTCTAACTCTTGGCCCGAACTCCCTGGTGATAAGCTGTCCGCTTCGTCCCATCTCTCCCAGTCCTGCATCCACGGCCATGGGAATACTTATTCCGAGCTCATTAACTGCAGGAATGGCCTTGAACCCCAGCTCTGCAATAAAGCTGGCAAGGGAGCTGGCACACCAGGCGGCTTTCGAGTAACCGATGTCGGTTTCAGCCTCCACGTTCGGGGTGTACCGCATACCTTCATAATGCATTTCGCTGGCCAGCACAATCACCATCTTGTACTCGGGAGGGATTTCAATGGGGTCCCCGTCCCCGGCTGCATTCGTATACATCGCGTTGTGCAGGCCCCAGTGAGTGTAAATCCACAGAGGGTTTAACTTTGCAATACCCACAAGGTCTGCACCGATCCACAGCGCCGCCTCCTTGATAATCCTGGACATGGCCTGAGGATCGGGGTCTTTAAGCCTGTATTTCTTGTTGTAAATGGGAGAAGTCTCTCTTGCCAGCGCGTTTTTCCTTAACAGATAGTCAACAGTACGCCCGGATACCCATCGTGCATGATCCAGGATCGTTTTTCCGGGAATTTGCTTTGCGATATTCTCAACACTTCTTTTATGCATAAGGGTGTACTTGTCTGCTTCAACCGCGCCGCGGCTGAAACCCGTGTTGCGCTCGTCAAAACGGACAAGTTCCCCGGTAATATATTTTTTGTAAGTCGGTTCTTTTACTTTTCTCATAGAAAATGATCTTCCGAGTTAAAGGTCTCCTGATCCAATTTTATTCACCAGGCACTGCAAGAAAGCCGATCTCCGCGCACAGAGATCGGCTTCCACCTCTCACATACCCGGGGAGTTAAATCCCCTTGCCAAAATTCTAACCGGACCTACTCCAGCAATTTCCAGTTTCCATTGACCACTTTAACCATCACCACGGATTCTTTTGTCAGGCCATTGTGGTTGGTGGGGGAGTAGTTGTAAGTGCCGACCACGCCAACAAAGTTTTTGAGATTTTCGATATAGTCCCTGATCTTGGCTCGATCAGGCCCCACAGCCTTCAGGGCACTGATAGCAATCCTTATGGCATCATGAGCGTTACCGCCGAACTTGCTCACATCGTGCTTGAACCTAGACTCGTAAGCTTTCTTGTATTTCATCAGGATCGGCTTTTGAGGATCTGAATCAGGGAGCTGGTCAGCGACGATCAATTTTGGAGAAGGGAAGATGATTCCCTCCCCTGCTTTTCCCGTCATTTGGAGAAATTTTTTCGATGCAGCGCCATGGCTCTGGTATAAGGGTATTTTCATTGCCAGCTGCTTCCAGTTCTTTGTCACTATTGCTTCCGTGGGACCAACCGTCCAGCAGATCAGAGCCTGAGCATCAGTTCTCTGGATTCGCGTCAACTGAGCGGTCATGTCGGAGTCTTTTGGACCAAATTTCTCATCAGCCACCACCTGGATTCCAAACTTGGGTGCCACCGCGATCAGTTGTTCCCGGCCACTGTCCCCAAAGCCGTTTGAGACAGTGATAATCCCTACCCTTTTGATGCCGACCTTGGTCATGTACTGGTAAATCCTGGTTACGACGTTGGTATCGGTCTGAACGGTGTTAAAAACCCATTTCTTTGGTGGCTGCACAATCTTTCTGCTTGCGCCAAGAGCTATGTGGGGAATTTTTGCCTTTTGCACAATAGGAATCACTGCCAGCGCGGATCCGCTCGACATGGGCCCAAGAATGATGGACACCCTATCCTTTTTGATCAGTTTCTGCGCCAGGGTAACCGCCCGGGTGGGTTTACCCTCTGTATCATAGACGATCAGCTTGATAGGGTGGCCGTTTATGCCTCCGGCCTTGTTGACTTCATCTGCAATCATCACAAAAGTGTTTTTCCCGGGCTCCCCTAGAAAAGAAAGGCCTCCGGTAACTTCCATGATTGCTCCAATCCTGTAAGGCTGTGCAGCCATACTCGGCGGCACCAAGAAGCAAAATGCCGCAAGCAGCGCAATCCCCATTGCCAGGTATCGTTGAATTGCTTTCATAAATTTCCTCCTCTCCCTGATTGTATTGTTTGTTTCGGCGAATGCTATCATATTTACTAGGGAATAAACCTTACCCTTTTGGCGGTAATTCTAGTTGCCAGCCCTACCTCTAGGGAAGCACAACAGGCTTGCGGACCGACTCCCAAGGCAAAAGGCTGCCTCCTTGTTGTTTCGTGGCTCATAGAGAGCTTTTTATAAATAAAAAGTAGCCTGAGTCAAGGTTTTTTTCACATTTTTCACATTTGGCTTGCTTTTTTTAAAAAATATTCAATAATATGAACACCCCCGGGTGAATCTAGCACTGGAGAGGCTCCCATGTTGATGGTAAAAATTGGGACGAGAATAAAAGAAAATCGGTGGCGACAGGGTCTAACACTTAAGGATCTTTCAGAAAGATCAGGCCTTTCGGTGGGTCTTTTGAGTCAGATTGAGCGTGGAATTTCCTCCTCCAGCATCCGCAACATACAGAAGATTGTGAAAGGACTTGGTATCAGTTTTGCCAGTCTGTTTGATGACACTGATCCAGGTGAAAACGGTGCTCAGATGCACCAAACATCCAGGAAAGGGATCCAAATTTCGGTCGTACGCGGTAAAAAGAGGAAAAAACTTCTCATGCCCTTTGGGGGTTTTATGGAGCTTCTCGCACCGGTTCACAATCACAAGATGGAATTTATCTTCCTTCGCTATCCGGTAGGAGCCAAAGTGAAGGAGCCATTTTCCCATGAAGGAGAAGAATGCGGTCTTGTATTGAAGGGAAAACTTAAGGCTATTGTCGGTGATCAAGAATTCATCCTTGAGGCTGGTGACAGCATCTACTTTGACAGTACTATTCCTCACCGATGGGAGAATATGGCCAAAACTGAAACCACGTTCATCTCAGCCCTCACACCCCCCTCATTGTAATCTCCGGGAGAGCCTTCCCTTTGTTTTTAGTTGACAAGTGGTTTACTTTTGTTTACTAATACTAACCGATTTCAGGGTACTACCAGGGCCCTTTTGCACATGGAAAAAGAAATACAAAAAAGAATAAAGATGTATAGAAAAGACCGGGGCCTTACCCTTAGAGAGCTGGCTGAAAGGGCTGGGTGTACGCACTCCTATATTTCTCAGGTGGAAAAGGGAAAAAGTGTTCCATCTCTATCCATGGTGGGAAAACTTGCTTCCGCCCTTGAAGTTAGCGTGGTGGACCTTCTTAACGGTCTGCCGGGGGTAGAAGACAAAGGCGAATGGTATCTGAGCAAAAATGATCGAAAAACAATAAATTATCCTGACGGCAAAGTTTCAAGCCAACTTCTGGTACCCCGGATTACA
>Ga0180301_10003315_pt1 | contig 12604 bp, 13 predicted proteins | sample GuaBasSediGuay16_FD_121797 | JGI IMG/M metagenome (GOLD analysis project Ga0180301, IMG submission 121797) | Subseafloor sediment microbial communities from Guaymas Basin, Gulf of California, Mexico - Guay16, Core 4569-2, 12-15 cm | ecosystem: Environmental > Aquatic > Marine > Hydrothermal...
ACTAAGTTTAGTATTAGCTATATAGAGCCCATCTCTCTTCAATCCTTTAATAATCATAGGATCTCTGGCTAGTATAGGATCGAGAACTACAACAATATCGGGCTCCTCTATAGGGTAACGATCATGTACGAACGATTCTGTATCGATTCTCGTATATGCTCTTACAGGAGCTCCTCTACGTTCAGCACCAAATTCAGGGAATGCTTGTGCATAATAGCCCTGCATAATTGCTGCTTGTGCATAGAGATCAGCAGCTGTTACTGCTCCTTGACCACCTCTACCATGCCATCTAATCTCAATTCTTAAGGTGGGTCACCTCCAGTATTCTCTTAATCTATACTCTTAGTAAAAAATGTAGGTGCAATAGCTATAAATACTAGTTATTTTAGGTAACTATTGCATACACATATTTACAGAGCTCTCCTCAACATTTCTACAAGATCTTCAATACTTGGTTTTCCCGGAGTATTATTTATCAATGCTGGAAGGTTCTTTAAAGCATTTTTAGCTAGCTCCATTAGCTCATGCTCTTTAATTCCTAAGTCACTTAGATTAATTCTCAATCCTAAACTCTTCAATAAATTTTCTAACAATTCTATAGTTCTTTGTAAAGCTTCATTGAGTGAAATATTTCCTATGGATAATCCAGCTAATTTCGCAATGTTTATGAATTTTTCACTAATCTTTGGTGCTACATATCTAGCCCAAGATAGCAATAATGCTGCAAGTCCTATACCATGATGAACCTCAGGATGAAGAGCACTTACTGCGTGTTCAAGTGCATGTAGAGCACCTGCTCTTCCATGATCTATAGCTATACCCGCACACATACTTGCATATAATAGATGTGAACGTACTTCAACATTATCTAAGTTATTAAGGAGCTTAGGTGCATAAAGTAGAATCTCTCTAATTGCTTCTTCAGCAAATAAATCAACAATTACTGTTGCTTTTGAACCAATGTATGACTCTAGAGCATGTGTAAAAGCATCTATAGTTGTTGCAGCACTCAGCTTAGGAGGTAAGGTCTTAGTTAATTCAGGATCAAGTATTGAAGTTCTTGGATATATAGCTGGACTTACAATAGGTACTTTAGCTAATGACTTAGGATCTGTAAGAACAGCAAATCTATTAACTTCACTACCTGTTCCATGCGTTGTTGGTATAGTTATTATTGGTAATGCTTTTTTAGCTACTTTCTCTTTTCTTAAGTATTCTTCAGCTTTACCTCCCTGTAATGCAATTATTGCTATGGATTTTGCAACATCTATAGCACTACCTCCACCAATACCTATAACTCCATTACATCTATGAGCTCTACATATATCAGCTCCTACATCTGCTAGCTCTGTTGTAGGATTTGTAAATACTTCAGTAAATAATTCAACATCTATATCATTGCTTTGTAAAGAATCTATGACCCTATCAATGTATCCATACCTCTTCATAGAACCTCCTTTGGTAGTTACGATGAGAGCTCTGGTAATTCCTAGCCCAGAAGCTTCATAACTAACCTTCTTTATTGCTCCACAACTGAATATGACTTTTGTTGGTATATGTAGTTCAAAATTAAGGATCCTCATAATAATATCACTCAACTAAGAAATATGTTTAGTGAATTAAATAACTACAAAGCTCTTACTAATTAATAGAGGAACTAAGTAAGCACTAGACCTATTATATTTTAACATAGATTAGCCCTTAGGCTAGAGGTTATAGCATGGTAATTATCAATACAACGCATAATTTAGTACTTGATTATGGATATATCTATGCAGAAGATCTAAGAGCATCTGAAGGAAGTAAATTCCATGCAGCATCTAGAGTCTTTGCACCTTTATACAGAAGGGCTATATCAATCATGAATTTTAGGGATACGAAGTCTGAGTAATAAGGAGAAGTTCTATGAAATATGTGTAGATGCTATAAAGAGTTTCATTCCTAAGATCAATATAGATGATTATCTTGAAGAGATTTGAATGAACTGATCATGGATACTGCTTTTTAACCCCATTAAGTAATTACTAAATGCTGGGGAGACCTATGGTATCTCTAATGAAGTTAAGACTTGGTATGTTTGGAAGTATAGCATTGATAGTAGGTGTTGGTTCATTAGTATTAATGGCTATATTGACTTATCTATTTGGAGGCTTCGGTATAGATATAATGATTATGGCTTTAGCAATTGTTGTTATGTTCAACATTCTGCAATGGCTATTTGCCCCTCACATCATAGATGCAATATATAAGGTAAGACCTGCTGATCCTTATAGAGAAGGTTGGCTCATAAACATAGTTGAACGTATTGCAAGAATATCGGGTCTTAAGAAAGTACCTAAAGTAATGATTGCTGAAATAAATGTTCCAAATGCCTTTGCATATGGATCACCACTTACAGGTCCTAGAGTTGCTGTAACTAGAAGAGCTATTGAGATACTTAATCGTGATGAATTAGAAGCAGTCATTGCACATGAGATAGGACATGTAAAACACAGAGATATGACTGTGATGATGATAATAAGCATAATACCTGCAATAATGTATTGGCTAGGTATTATGCTTATGAGATATGGTATGTTCTCAGCAGCATTTAGATCTAGTAGAGATAGAGGATCTGAAGGAGGACTAATCCTTGTACTTGGAGGATTAGCACTAGCAGCTCTTAGCTTCATATTTAATCTATTAGTTCTATGGTTTAGTAGAATGAGAGAATATTACGCAGATACTCACGCAGCATTATCAGTAAATAATGGAGCACTTAAGCTACAGAGAGCTCTAGCTAAGATCCTTATAGATACAGGTTTCTTGAAGAGAAGAGGTATGAAAGTTGAGAAGTATGAAACATTAAAAGCCTTATTCATAGCTGATCCTGGACATCGAGTAATGGCTAGAGGATATATTAACGTAGATAGTGTAATTGCTGAAATAAAGTCATTAAAGGTATCCATTTGGGATGAACTATTCTCAACACATCCACATCCAGCAAAGAGATTTAGATTCTTAGATAACCTTGTAGGAGTGTAGCTAACTAACTTCTAATATGATGAATTCCCCTTACTGATAATTATGATGAACCGTCGAGCGTCTGATGAATAATTAAGTTTTTCTAACTTGTAGTAAAATAGCTGTTGCCATGAATAGAATTGAAGATATAATTAGCAATATTTCTTCAAGAATTAAGGACTTTGTAGCACGAGTTCCTAAAGGAACAGTTGATTGAATGAGCTTAAATTCCTCTTTGTATTCTATAATGGGTTTATTTGTTGAAGATACCTCATAGTAATAGAATAGTCCTCGAGTTCTAATTCCTAATGCTAAATCATAGACTGCTTCATAAAGACCCACATAGTTATTACCTTCAGATGTTGAGCCTTGGAATTCTAATCTAATTACTAGTGCTTCTGGAAGTGTTAAGTTATTGAAATGAACTCTTCTACCTGATATAATTTCCGGTTTTAAATTAGCAACTTCAATTCCTCTCTTTTTAAGATCATCGGACCATTCCTTTACTAAATTATTTGCAAATTCTGTTAATGTATTAGGAGGTACATACCAAGCTTCCTTACTACTTTTTGGCACTTTATTAAGATCTAAAGTTAATGACGTTTCTGTTCCTGTGCTAGATTTCACTCTTATTTCAACAATACCATTACTTAACTTAGTCACTAAGAAATTCATAACTATGCTCTCATTCCTTATTGGAAGACTTATTCCTAGTGTTGATAAATTCGAAATAGCTATATGAGTATATACTTCATATACATACACAAATTCCGTACCTGGTTTAGTCCATATAGGATAAAGAGGTCTAGATATATAGCTTAGGATAGCTGATGTAAGTAAGAGTAAGGAAGCAATGATCATTATTAAAGCTGATAGACGTAATTTCACTAACTCACCATATGAGATTAGAATTACTTACTTTAATAGCTTTTATTAAGGAATTTCCTTAGAAGAACCAATATCTCTTTTTAATATATCTTCCCCTAATAGGTATAGTATATCCACAATATGGACATTTACCATTCTCGACTTTGTAATAAGTAACTCTATATCTAATTCTTTCAATAAGCACTTTACCACATTTTGGACAATACGTTGTTTCATACTCACTAGATCCTATGTTACCTACATAGACATATTCAATTCCTAATTTAATAGCTAATTTCCTTATACTTAGTAATTTAGATATTGAAGTAGGTGGTTTTCTCCAATAATTTGCTGGGTAATATCTATTGATGTGGAGCGGTACTTCTGGACCTAAATAATCTAAGTGTTTATTTAATATCCACTCAATGCATTCCTCTCCATCATTGAATCCTGTTACTACTAAGTACACTATCTCGACATGACCTCCTAGATCAAGAATTAATTTAGCATTTCTGAACACTACTTCATGATTTATTGATCCTAATGCTATTCTTCTTGATTGAGGACATCCCTTGATATCTATGCTGAAACCATCAACACCTACATTAATTAATTCCTTAAGTGCAGATTTAGTGAAGTACCCATTAGTTACTAGAGTTCCATATAAACCATGCTTCTTACCTAAACTAAATACATCAATTAAGAAGTCGAATTGTGTTGTAGGTTCATTAAAGCTTGCACATAGACCTTCATCACCATTTTTAATAGCCATTTTTACTAAGATCTCTGGTTCAAATCGTTCTCTACTAAGAGGTGGATTTTCAAAACTAAGGTGGTAATTCTGACACCAAGGACAGTAGAAATTACATCCATAATTTGAAAATGTTAGAGCAGTACTATTGGGCCAGTAATGAAAGAAAGGCTTAACTTCTATGGGTCTACTCTCAATAGCACTTAGAATTCCATAACCTATATTCATTAATTTACCATCCTTGTTTTCATAATTTTTACATATTCCTTTCTGTCCTGGCTTTAATATACATAGTCTCTCACATATTAAGCACTGAACTTCATCCTTGTTGTGTTTTCTATATAATTTTGATTCTCTCATGCTACTCCCTTACAAGAACTTCTCTAGGATACTAATTACTGAAATCGGATATACGAATTACTGTTACTTATAGATGATTCTTTATTCAACAATAATTAACGAAGGAAAGATTTTTTTCAGAGAATTATTTAAAGAGGATAGGTAAGACTGATGGTATTAGAAGTTGATATTATTAAATTAGCGCGATTAGCGTTGGGAAATAGAATATCGAGAGCTCTGTTAAAGAGATTAACTAATAAATGCTCACATGGGTATGAATCTAAACTTAAACATATTCTGGAACTTCTAGCATCTGAAGATACTACGAAAGGAATATCCATACTGGGTTGCATTCTTGATTACTACTTATTTAAAGTTCTCTTAGAAATCTCTATAAAACTACTTGGAATAAATAAGGATGAATTTAAAAAAGCATTGAAAGATCCAGCTATTAGGAGAGGAATAGAGGTTGTATTTAGAAGTTTAGTAATTTATGGTGTTACAACACCTCAGAAGCTATATACACCCTTTGTTATAGTTTGGAATTTCACTAATGCTTGTAATCTAAAGTGTAAACATTGTTATCAATCAGCTTCAACACCCTTACCTACTGAATTAAGTTATGAAGAGAAAATGAGAATTCTAAGAGAATTAGATGAGATGGGAATACCTTTAATAGCTCTAAGTGGTGGTGAACCTGCAATACATCCCCACTTCATTGATGTAATTAGAGAAGGTGCGAAGAGAGGTATATACATGGCTGTAGCAACTAATGGTATTCCATTCTCAAATATGGAATTTGCAGAAAGAGCTGTTAAAGCAGGATTACGCTATGCTGAAGTTAGTATAGATTCTATAGATCCTTTAAAACATGATGAATTTAGAGGAGTAAAAGGTGCATGGGATTTAGCAATACAAGGTATTAGAAATTTAGTAAAGCTAGGTATATCAGTAGGTATAGCTACTACACTAACGAAACTCAACTATAAAGAAATCAGAGATATAGTGAAACTAGGAGAGGAACTAGGAGTAACACGTGTAGTCTTCTTTAATTTCATACCTACAGGCAGAGGTAAAGATATAATGAAACTTGATTTAACACCTGAAGAACGTGAGGAAGCTCTTAGACAAATATATTATGAATCAACAAGATCGAGTATAGAAGTTGTTGCAACTGCACCGCAATTGGCGAGAGTATCATGGCAATTAAGTAGTGGTACTGGAGTGACTCCTACACACTTTACGGTTCCTAAAAGTAAATCATTAAAGAACTTAGCAGAATTTGTAGGTGGTTGTGGAGCTGGAGAATATATGCAGCTATACAACCTAATGGTGAAGTAACACCTTGTGTATTTATGCCAATAGTTATTGGTAATTTAAGAGAGGAGAGTTTTAGTGAAATATGGAGAAATAATGAAGTCTTAAATATGCTTAGAGATAAGGATTTACTCAAATCCCCATGTGGTGATTGTCCATATAAATACATATGTGGTGGTTGTAGAGCTAGAGCTTATGCATATTTCTCTGATTATTTAGCTCCAGATCCTGGATGCTTAAGAGCAGTTCTTGCTGAGCCAATACTTAGGAATGTTTATAGAGAGAAAACAATAGTAGTACACGCTAGTAAAATTAATAAGAAATTAATCTAAGTTCCCTTACCTTCTTCATAAATCTCTCTGCCCTTTGACTATCAATGGGATTTCCAGCAATACCATTGGACATGATATAACTTCCAACTATAAATCCATCAGCTAATCCCCAATATGAACTTAAGTTCTCAGCAGTCATATCGCTACCAATAATTATAGGTACTCTTGATTCTTCTCTAACTTCTAAGACCTCTTCTATTAATGGTGCTTCACCTGTTCTTGACCCAGTAACTATAATAGCATCTGGTTTAGCTCTTTCACAACACTCTCTAACTATGTACCTTATTGTTGGAGATCCTATAGGCCATGAATGTTTAACATTTGCATCTGCCAATATCTTTATATCCTTTACAATTCTTGCTCTTAATCTCTCTATTTTAGGTGCTAATGGTTCTAAGAAACCTTCTACAGACCACAGTGGTTGACAATATGCATTAACTCTAATGAAAAGAGCTCCTGTAGCATAAGCGATAGCTAATGCTTCCAAACCTGAATTCCTTAAAAGATTAATACCTATAGGTATATTTACTGATCTAATAACTTCTCTAACAATAACAGTCATTGAAGCAATAGTCAGCGGATTTCTAACTCTAACTAAGTAAGGCTTATCACCAAAATTCTCAATAATTATTGCATCAAATCCTGTTTCCTCAAGTATCTTAGCATTTTTGACTCCAAACCCGATTAAATCTTCTAAAGCACCTTTAAATCCTGGTGAACCTGGTAAGGGAGGTAAGTGAATAACACTGATTACCACTTTATTGGAAGAGGTAAGGTTTAAGCTCACTACTACCACCAAGAATTAAATGGTTTAAGAAATTATAGTTCCATGAGATAAAGCTAGAGAATATAGCTTAGACACTTAGAATTATCTACATGGGTGTACTCTGTGAATTCCCAAATTATTAATGAACTCATAGATATTGCTTCAAAGATTATTGAGAATTCATACTCTCCTTATTCAGGTATAAGAGTTGCTGCAGTTGTTAAAACTAAGAAAGGAAACACATATCCCGGTGTAAATATTGAAAATTCTTCATATGGTTTAACAATATGTGCAGAACGTGTTGCAGTATTCAATGCTATAACTCATGGAGACAGAGAAATAGAATGGGTGATTATAGTAACAGATCTTGAGAACCCAATACCACCTTGTGGTGCCTGTAGGCAAGTCATAGCTGAATTCAATCCAGATGCAAAGATAATAATGTATAGTATGAAATCTAAGAAAATGAAAATAAGTACATTAAGAGAGCTCCTTCCAATGAGCTTTAAATTAACAAAGTAGAGTAATCTACTTAAACAACTAAAATTCAACCTATTACTAAGGTATTCTGGGTATATAATTGGAGAAGAGAGAAAATGAAGAACTTAAAGAAGGATTACTAAGAGCTGTCGATAATGTATTAACATGTTGGCAAATCGAAGAAGATCTCAATATGGAATTCATTTCATGGACATATGAATATAGCCCTACAATTAATGTACCTGGTGTATCTAGCTACTTAGTAATTATAGTTGGTTTTATAAAAAAGATATTTATGCAAGGATTTGTAGGAAAAGCCATAGTTATTGATGAAGGAGCTAAAGCTACATGTACAGAATTAGAGATTCTCATAGAAACAGGTAAGAAAATATATCTAAGACCTGAACTAAAACTCGAAAAATGCCTAAATGGACTAGAAATAAATGAATTATAACTTAAAATCAACCTATGACCCTATAGATAAAGATAGTAAAATAACCTTAATTGTACAAAGTAAGTGTTTAAAAACAAAATATTTCGCTTTCGTTTTAATCTAATTTACTCTGTTTCTATTGTATATGTAAAGTACATAGCCCAGTTTCTACAATTGAATCTTTCTCCTTGTCCCCAAGCAGTTTCCTTGTGTTTAGCCAACGAGATTTCAAGTTCAAATATTAATCCTGCAGGATTACTAAATATCGTTCCATTGTTTTGTCCGTCTTTTGGTCCAAAATATTCGTTTACTGCTATTATTGTTAAATTATTCATACCGTATTTCAGTAATGGTGCTACTTTGTAGTGTTCAATGCTTTGCCATCCGTTTGTATTGACATATTGTTCTGTTAAATCACTTGTATAATAACCTTCACCAAGTTGAGCACTTCCTACAAGTTCATCATTTAGATATACCTCATAACCATTATCAGCAGTTATATGTAGAACTCCTACTAAGGGATATTCATGGTGACAATGACAGCGGCATAAACTCTCTACAATAGGATTGATACTATGATGATGTCTATGACAACATTTCTCGCTAGTACCTATCTCAAAGTCCTTTCTAAAAGTAACTATATCTCCTTTGATAGGGTGCATTACTCGATAAGATTCCCATATCCAATCAGCTCCATTTTTACTGAAGTTATAATCTACATTTTTATCCCAGAATGAAGGTGTATCATCACTATATGGTTCCCATGCATAGACAGCATTATGAGGATATGTAGTTCCATCATCTCCATTACCACTAATTACTAAGGTATCTGTATCACTAACTATTGTTGCTACTTTAGTTAATTCCATTACTACAGCATGAGCAGCTATATATAGCTCTGTACTGCTAGAGAATTCCTCTAATATCTCATCTAAAGGAATGATAAATGTATAGTCTGAAACCATATCTCCTACATCGAACTCTGCTTTGTACTCAAATCTGCCGGGTATTGGATTACCTTTTCTGGTTTGAGGTATATCTTCAAGACTTGTAGCAACTTCTAAATGAATCTCCTTCAATATCCAGCTTTCATTCATGATAAATTCTACAAATAGATGTGTTTCGTTATTCCATACAACAATATCACCAACATCAGTATGACGTCCTGCTATAAGATCAGTTCTAAATTCACCACTATCTTGGACAAATGTTACTGCTGGTAGTAATAGTACACTAATTGCTATTGTGCTAAGAATCAATGTTGCTATTGCTACTTGTTTTATACCTTTTATTATATACGATTTATTCATTTATTACACGACTCGTACCTTTGTCACTCCGAATTCGACCCTCGCCTTTAAATACTTTTCTCTTATTATTGAGCACACCATAAATAATTTACATGATAGAAAATAATATCCTATATTGCTTCGGAATAGAATGTTATATAAGAATAGGAAAGTACTTTCAATTTAATTATGAATTTTTCAAGAATCTCAGTAAAGTAAACTGATTATTAGGTAGAAAATTATTTTCTAATCTAAAATTTTCTCAAAGGTACTAAAGTTCTAGTAACAAAAGTTCGAATTTAATACCTAAATTGTTATGAAATTTCATATGGACTAATAATAAAATGACTATATGCAGGTAATGCAATAAAATTAATCTTAAAAATTTTTTGATGAGAATTCAATAGAAAGAATTAATCTGATGTCTAGCTCTTGGTTTAGTAACCTCAGAGTTGTTTCGGAATTACTTAGTTAGGAATTTACTTAGTAATAATGTGTAAGCTTTAGCTACTTTCATGAATTCATCTATGGATACATACTCGTTTGCTATATGTGCATTTCCTAAAGGTCCAGGTCCATAAGTTATTGTCTCAATTCCTTTCTGTACATAGTAGTGCATATCTAGACCTCCTAGACATACCATTAACTTGGGTTCTTTATTTATGATTTGTCTTATGGAGTCTGTAGCTATTTGTACTAATTTGCTTTGAGGATTACTTAGTGCTGGTGGCATTTTGTTAACAATCCTTATTTCTATTCTTATATCTGGATATTCATTTCTTAATTTCTCTATGAATCTTAGTATTTCTTTCTCTACTTCATCTAAATTCTCTTCCGGTATTATTCTTCTATCTATAGAGAATGCATAATAACCTGGAACTATATTTATCTTAGCACCACCTTTGACTTCACCACCAATAGTAATTATTGGTTTAGCTCCTTCAGGATCTCCATAGTCATAATAACTTCTTTTCTTACTAATAATATCTTTGTATTCAGTCATAAATCTCTCTGCTATTTTAACCATGTATTCAAATGCATTAACTCCTCTCCAAGGTATTGATCCATGAACTTGTTTACCAAATACTTCGATATATGCCCATAAAGCTCCTTTATGACCTATCCATATGTTATCAACTCCACTAGGTTCTGATATAACTACATAATTTGGTTTCGATAATTTTTTCTCAACTAAATACCCAGTACCTGTGACTCCACCTATTTCCTCATCTGGTACTAAGGCAATTTCAATAGTTCCCTCGAACTTACTATGGGTCTCTAAAAATGATCTAATAGCTAATATTGATGCTGCTATACCTCCTTTCATATCAACTGCACCTCTTCCATATAATTTACCATTCTCAACAATGGGCTTGAATGGATCTTTACTCCAGCCTGATCCTGCTGGAACAACGTCGTAATGACCATTGAAATGTATGATGGGTTTACCATCACCAATTCTGCCAATAACTATGTATCGTGGGTACTTAGCATACTCTGGATAATGCTTAGATACAATTGATTTAGGAACCTCAATTACTTCAATACTCATACCTATGCTCTTCAAGATCTCAGAGATATAATTCACAAATTCTTCATAATTCTTTCCAGGGGGATTTACTGTAGGTATTGAAATCATCTTAGTTAAAATATCAATACTCCAACTACGATATTTCTCAACAGAGTTAGTGATGAAATACAAATTAAGATCACCTTATCTACATTATTACTAACTCATAAATATCTTCAGTAATTTTAGAATTGCAAAACTATAGGTATCAAATTAATCTATAAAGATCAATTCTGTTAAGAACAATCAAGTAATAGTGAATTATCATTGGCCTTATTAAGGATTCATTGATATAGTCCTTAGCTTATGATACATTATCTACCATATATTAAATATTCCTAATAATAATCCTATTAGTGCTGATATTGCTAATGAGATTAATGGATGTATTTTGAGTATCGATATCGAGACTATCATGAATATAATTATTGATGTTATTGCTATTGCTTGAGGTACTTTTGGTAATGATGTATATGTTCCTTCTATCATCGTAATTAATGCTAGAATTATTAATCCTATGACAGCTGATTTCAATCCATTTAATGCTGCTTGAACAAATTTGTTAGTAATATATGCTGTAAGTGCATAAGCTATTAATGATACTATTGTAAATGGTGGTAGTACAACAGCTAAAGTAGCTACAAAAGCACCTAATGGACCTGCAAGTTTGAAACCGACATAAGTAGCAGCATTAACAGTTACAGGACCTGGTGTAGAACCAGCTATAGCAACTAAGTTCAAATACTCAGACCTAGATATCCACTTTGCTTCTTCAACAATTTCTCTTTCAATAATAGGTAATATAGCCCATCCACCACCAAAACCAACAATACCAACCTTAAGGAATCTAATGAATAATTCTAAAAGTAATGGAACTCCCATAACCCTTACCCTAGACATTTTATATGTGACTTATACATAAAGTATTATAAAGATTTCCAAGACCAATTTCTCAAATTACGTGAGAATTACTCAGAGCACTTTATTTTAACTCTATTATATTAATCTGAAGTATTTACTATCCTTTATTTAAACTCATACTCATTCTCTAATCATTATCAGAGGTATTTTGATAACAGCATTACCTACTTATATTCATGATTATAACTATGAATTACTTAGGAATCTTCGAAATTTTAAGGAAGGATAATCAATATTTCATTCTATATAGTATCTCTTAAATTATGTACTGTGGATAGTTATATGAGCTTTTAATCTTCTACTCTCTATAAGAATAAGCTAATGTGTTGGGGATTTTCATGCCTCAATTTACAAGTATGGCTTTTAAAAATCCTGATGATATGGTATTTGGTTTAGCTAAGAATACCTTGAGATACGGTCTAGGTATAGAAGTTGGTGCTGGAAAAGTTATTCCTGAACTTAAGTATTGGCCTCTACGTGAAAAAGAGCAAGATCGTAATAAATTATTAGATGAGTATAGAAAGATAACAATAGAT
>Ga0180301_10003316_pt1 | contig 12603 bp, 14 predicted proteins | sample GuaBasSediGuay16_FD_121797 | JGI IMG/M metagenome (GOLD analysis project Ga0180301, IMG submission 121797) | Subseafloor sediment microbial communities from Guaymas Basin, Gulf of California, Mexico - Guay16, Core 4569-2, 12-15 cm | ecosystem: Environmental > Aquatic > Marine > Hydrothermal...
CTTCTGGATAGGCTTAGGAGCAGGGGGTTTCAGGTATACCAAGACGAGGTTTTCGAAGAGGCTCTGTACTTCGTTGTTGAAGGGCCCTATACGGTCAGGGAGTACGGCAAGGAGGTGATCGCGGATAAAGAAGCTGCGGAATCCGTAATGCTAGGAGCAGACCTGTATGCTCCGGGTGTAGCGAAGTGCGACGATACTATAGAGCCCGGGGACGAGATCCTGATCCGTTCGCCCGTTCTACTACCCATAGCCCGGGGAATAGCTAGGATGAGCTGCAGAAAGGCATTGAAGCTGAGGCGGGGACTCTTCGTCGAGGTTACGGAGGCTGTGTTCAGCGCACCCAAGTTGAGGGAGTTACCGGAGTTCAGGGAAGGACTGTTCTACCCGCAGAGCCTGCCCGCGATAGCAACTACCCGGGTACTCGACCCCCAGCCAGGCGAGACCATAGCGGACATGTGTGCAGCGCCCGGAGGGAAAACCGGGCACATAGTAGAGCTTGTGCGGGGCAACGCGAGGATATACGCATTCGACCATTCAAAACGGAAGATCGCTAAGATGAAGGCTGAGCTCGCGCGGCTCGGCCACACCAAGTACGTAAACTTGGCACAGGCAGATTCGCGATACCTACACGTAGACTATCCTTCGCTTAAAGCTGACAAGGTGCTTCTCGATCCGCCCTGCACAGCCCTCGGCGTGAGACCTAAGGTAGTGGACGAGAAGAGCTTCGAGGACGTGATCAACGCCGCCGCGTACCAGGAACAGTTCCTCAGGACCGCCTCCAGGATCTTGAAGAGGGGGGGTGTGCTCGTGTACTCCACCTGCACGGTAACACACGAAGAAAACGAGCTTCTAATAGAAAGAGTAGCTACGAGATACTGTCTAGAACTTGTAGACACAGAACTCGTGCTGGGTTCGCGAGGCTCGCTGGGTACATACCGAGAACTCTACACACGTTTTCATCCACATATACATGACGCGCCCGGGTACTTCATAGCGAAGATGGTCAAGAAGTGCTGAGATCCCGCCCGCACACGGGGCACACCTTCTCATCGCCTCTAAGCTTGGCACCGCAATTGGGGCACCTCAGCTTCCTGACAAGAACCCTTCCTATCCCACGCGACTTAACGCTTCGCCACTTAATCCCCAGTTTCTTCAACACGTTCTGCACGCTGTAGTCGTCCGTTAACACTACCACCTCCCTACCACTACGCCTAAACATCAGTGCTAAGGCTATAACTTCAAGATCCGCTCTGCTCAACTTGTACACTTCGCCCACACTCTTCGCACTCTCAACAGCTTGGTTCAACAACTCCTGCGGAGGCTTCACGATCTTAACTCTGCCCAGAGCTACAGCAGTAGAGAGCCTAGCACTGCTCACAGGATCGAGAACTTCATCTACGACAGAGGGAGGTACCACCATCTCCACGCCGTACACCGCAGACTCTATTCCCGCAAACACTGCCGAAGCATCGAGTACGTATACTATGGATGTTTCCCCCCAAACCTCAGACCCTTGCGTATCTGAGCCGCGCATACGTGGGTATCCTCGTAAACCTCACGATCCTAGCCGGTTTTGGAGCCCGAGTAACAACTATAGAATCCCCGGGTTTCAAAACCTCGATATCCTGACCATCAACTATGCATGCGGCCGGCCCACTATCACTACCAATCTTTATCCTCACTACCGAATCCGCCGGGATGACGACAGGTCTTAGACCCAGCTGCATGGGAGCCAGAGGCGTGATCACCATAACCTTCAACTCGCTATCGATGATAGGCCCCCCAGCGGCTAGGGAGTAAGCCGTTGACCCTATAGGCGTAGCCACTATCACACCATCACCATCAACTGAGCACACCAAGTCCTCGTCTTTGTAGACCGTAAGCCGCACAACTTTGGTTCTGGTAGGACCCCAGCTCGATACCATAACCTCGTTGAGAGCCGGGGGCAGCACAGAGCTACGCCCATCGATCGCCACTTGTATCCTCATGTACTCCTCGATAACAAAACGCTTCTCGACAAGATCCTTCAGCCTACTCCTCGCTTCGAAAGGCGGAACATCGAGAAGGAAACCTCTTCTACCCATTCTAACGGTCATGATAGGGATATCCTTGTCACCGAGCCTGTGAAGGATTCTCAGAAGGGTTCCATCTCCACCAACAACAACAATGAAATCAACATCGTCTACCCCTACAACAAAGCTTTTATCCCAAGAAACCTCATCGATAACCTCCTTGCTAATCAACATCTCAACTCCCAACTCTTGCTCTCCGTACACAAGAAGTTCTTTTGCTATCAAAGCTGCGTGCACACTACCTTTCTTAGGAGCGACACCTATTTTCAAACTCTTTACACCCTCTTATATTAGACACCGAGACCGCTGATGACCTCCAGTAGAGTGCTCAAACCTCACTGCTCTCTCAGGAAATACTGAATATTTAGGCTGAGCGCGGTGAGTGGAGCGCTTGAGACTTATGTAGAAACATGTGCTGCGGTCGTAGAACCTGAACGTACGGCTGAGGTACTTAGATTGCTGAAGAAAAGAGGCGTGCTCAACCGGAGGTTCAGAATCGTCAGACGTGAAGGTTTTATACTGATACCCGTTACAGACCCCATCGAGGCGAGCAGACTAGGGCTTAGGGTTACAAAGACGAGGCTCCCACTCAATTACCGCGGGTTAACATTCAAAGATCTGCTTGTGGAGAGGATCCCCGAGGAGGTGCTCAACCGCATACCGCGTTCTTTCGATATCATAGGCGACATAGCGCTAATAGAGCTGAGTCCTGAGGACGCTAAGATCTACGGAAAGATCATTGCCGAAGCGATAATGAAGCTCCATCCCAACATAAAGAGCGTGTATGCAAGAGGACGTACACTTGGTTTAGAGAGAGTGCGGGAACTCATGCATATAGGCGGTGAGAAGAGGACAACCACCGTACATCGCGAGTACGGCTTGAAGATCTTTGTGGATATAGCGCGTGTATACTTCAATCCCTCCCTTGCCGAAGAACATAGGAGGATCGCTACCTACGTCAAAGACGGTGAACTTATCTTGGATATGTTCGCGGGAACAGGTCCCTTCTCGCTCCACATAGCGTCGATCAGAAAAGCCACGGTTATATCCATCGATGTGAATCCCAGAGCTATAGAGTGCCTTAGAGTAAGCATTATGTTAAACAAGCTGAGAGGAGATTTGCATCCCTTGGTGGCGGATTCCAGTTATGTAGCGTCTATGTTCCTCTCACAGTTTGATAGAGTGATAATGAATCTTCCCCAAAACTCGCTTAATTTCCTAAGCCAAGCACTCGAAATCACAAAGAGGAATGCATACATATACCTGTACACGATAGCCCCGTCATGCAGCGATGCGGTGAAGATGTTGCAGAGCACCATCTCCAAGATCTCTGTGGACAAGAAGGTTAAGGTGGAAAACTGTGTTAGGATCCTGCCTTATTCGCCCCGAAGGTATATATACAGGATTAACCTCTGCACCGTCTAGCTATGAAGATCCCATCCTTACAACTATCAATTCTGACGGTGACGACCCTGCGTCTCAGATCCTCAAAACTCAGACCCACGACCGTGATCAACACATCCTCATCTCTATCAACAGCCAGAACCTCGTTTTTTAACCATCCTGGGGCTATGACCTTCACGGAAACCCTTTCCCCCACACCATACTTTATGGGGATCCTCCTAGCTCTACGAATTCCAAACACCTTGTTTAGTTCGGGGTATCTTAGAGATACTCCAAACCGCTTCTCAAGCTCTTCTAGAAATCTCCAGAACTCGCTCCACGAAACTTCCCTCACTCCCGGCGGTTTACGTCCATGTCTATGCTTCAGAAACTTTTGAATTCCAAAGGGTGGGAACCTCTTACCAGCACCTATGGATAGACCCCATTCTATTATTTTAGGTATATCATCATCATTTAGCCCGGGAAGCCATACAGGTGTTATGTGGAGGTCTATAGAAGTTTCACGAGCTATGAACTCTGCCATCCTAGCTACTTTCCTCACGTCATACCATCTACATCCCTGCAAGAACTTAGCCTTCTCCGGGTCAAGCGTATCTATGCTGAGGTTTATTCGATCCAGCCCTGCTTCTTCGAGAGCCCTTATGTTCTTCTCGGTTAAATTAACACCGTGAGTTTCTAAAGCAACTCTCTTAACAATCTTCTTTAACCCTAGGACTAGTTCGGGAAGCTTACCGTACGTCATGGGATCCCCAACACCATCTATGAGAGCCTCGTCAACTTCCCCTCCTTTGAATTCATATACTTTCTTAACCCACCACAGCAAATGATCTACATCCACAATATACTCACTTTGCCTACTCCTCGAGTAGGGACCCGCATCAACGCTACAGAAGATGCAGTTGAGCGGGCACACCGTAGTAGGCCTTACCTGGAGCACATTGGTACCTCTATCTATGACTCCGAAGGCTATGTGTCCCACCAGCGGGAGATCGTCGACGTAGATGAAGTACCTTCCTCGGAACCTGGCTACGAGTTTCATGAAGTACTCCTCAAAAGTTGGTCTACGTCGATCGCGATGAGGTACACCGTTAACTCTTTACCCTGTCTAAGCTTATTAACGATGCTACGCGATACGTCTCTAGCAGCCTTGTTTGCATATACACCTATCGTGTCACCTGCAATGTACCCACTCTTCCTGATCACCATACGACGCTCATCCGTAAATGTAAGCCTGGGGCTGCCCTGCGCAACAACTAGATCCTTATCGCCCTCTACCTCCAACACCATTATCAACACCGAGAACCTCCTCCGCAGAATATCCCTCAGCTCCTCCGAGAGATGGGTGGCCGCTTTGTTAGCCGATATCCCCACGATGCACTCGCCTCGAGGTGTCAGGTACTCATCTCGCGTAATCTCCAAGGTTGTTCTGTGAAGAGCCTTCACATTCTCGTGCCCGCGCGCCTTCACCACGTCTATCGCTAGCATCCGCAACCCTTCGAAGGTTAATAGTCCCAAAACGAAATAGTTTTCGTGGGTTAGCACTACAATGAATTTTGAGGAGCTCAGAAGAACGCTTGTGAGAACACTAGAACTTGAGGGTATAGTACGAAGCCCCTTAGTAAAAGAGGCATTACTGAATGTCCCCCGCGAAGAATTTGTACCTCCGCACCTGAGGGAATACGCTTACCAAGATTCTCCTCTTCCCATAGGCTACGGCCAGACCATAAGCGCCCCGCACATGGTCGCTATCATGACGGAGGAGCTCAGGGTGCAGCCCGGAAACCGCGTATTGGAGGTGGGCACTGGTTCTGGCTATCAGGCTGCCGTTCTAGCATACATAGCCTCTCGATCCCCACGGGGGCACGTGGTTACGATAGAGCGTATACCGCAACTCGCAGTATTCGCCAAACAGAACTTGGAGCATGCAGGTCTTTACCACTATGTAACGCTGCTTGTAGGAGACGGGAGTGTAGGTGCACCGAGCTACGGTCCTTTCGATAGGATTATAGTCACCGCAGCCGCGCCTAAGATCCCGAGAGCACTCGTAGAACAGCTTAAACCCGGAGGAAGAATGGTTATCCCCGTGGGTAGCCGTTGGAGCCAGGTACTTGCTGTAGTAACGAAGAGTGAGGATGGAAGCATACGCACCGAGTATGGAACTCCCTGCGTCTTCGTACCTTTAATAGGACGTGAAGGATGGAAGCACAACATCATTTAGAAGCATCATTTGATGCTTAATCACTATACATTACTTCTTCCTCCTCCTCAACCACAGTTCTGCGCAACCAGTACTGGAATATGCAAATCTATAGAATGGTTTGCATAATTAAGCTATTGCACAAAGTCAAGAGCAATGGTTCTACTGAGAATGACACACCTCTTGCTACAGTAGAAGTTGTATAGAGTGTGACATCCATAGAAAGAAGCAATTGTATTAGCCGGAGTTCAAGCAGAGGTCTAAAAGCTTGCGGAATGAGCGATTCAATCCTACTCGCATTCCGAAACGCCTGTCTGTGTAAATGTAGATAAGTTTCTTGACTTGAAGCTGCTTAAGCAGCTGTATCAGTTCGGAATAGTCATATCCGAGCATCTTGCTTAGCTGTTCCAAGTACACGTAGCTACTGCCCCACTCTACATAGTGTTTTACGAGTGTTTCGAGCACCTCCTTCTCATCCTCATCAAGCTTATCGTCTAGCAACTTTTTGATGCAGTTCGAGATATTCTTGGATTTGTGGGAAGGTTCTGGGATTCTCGAACCGGTCTTTTCGGCAATGAATGACAAGGATTCTTTGTTTGGCGGGGCGAAGCCTTGCGGAGCTCTGCTGTTTATTGTCGAGGAAACCCGTTCTGAGAGTAGCTTCTGGACAAGTAGTAGGCTCTCGGCAAGTCGAGGATTGTTGCTCTCCTTCATACGCGATATTAGTAGCTTTACGTACTCCTCGCCCTTCTGCGTTAAGTACCAATAACCATTCTCGTATTCAACAAAGCCGCGGGTCTTCCAGTAGCTTAGGTAGCTGCTCACGTACCGGCTACTCCTACCTATGTACTGAGCTATCTCAGCACTTCTCATAGGGCGTGCGTAGAGAAGTAGCAGGATTGCATCTACTATCCGTGAGCGTGGACCTCTTGTAGAAGTCACTGTGCTCGAGTTAGCGTGTACGTCTTTTAGTATCGCTTCTAGAAGCTGATAGTGCTGGTCGCTCACCATGGTTTACTCCATAGCTATGTAGGTAGGTATCACCTATAACACTAGACTTAAGGTTGTATGTAGTGAGAAACTTCGAGTAGGTATTCTTACTGTGCTACCACGTTCTTCATCTCCTCAGATAGATGTCTAATCTCCGCACTCTTCGTTCTCTACGGAGATAATCTTCAAGAGTTTCAGAAGCTACGGGAGAGTTCCTCTTGATAATCTCTACGGCTTCGCGTGTTTCCCTGAGCTTTATAGGAGATGTTCTTAGTGCACGTCTGACGGTCTCCCTTATGTGCCAGTTCCCGACAGCTGCGTAGTACCTAGGCGTGATCTCTCTGATTATCATTATGCGTGCCTGCCTCTTGATCCTATAGAGGTGCTCGAGCACGGCGAGCTTGGCAGCTTCATAACCTCCGTCGAGGAACGAGGGTCTACCGCTCACCTTCTCATGGTTGTAGACCACTACGGGATGCTGGGCTGTTGATGTGTAGGGTGTAGCTGGATACCAGATCTCGATCCAGTGTATCTGATGCTTTCCAGGTTCTATCAAGATCCAGAACCTGTTGCCTAGATACTCAGCGGAGTAAAGCAGAGTCTCGGAGACTGCATCGGCATTCCTTAGTCTTGATAGGAGGTACCTGCTGATCGTTGTGTCGACAGCTGTTATGCTCCACCTCAGGGGCACGAGCCTCTTGCTAAACTTCATACCAAGGAGACCTAGGCTGAGTGCGCGCTGGATGTTGTAGATAGAGACTCCTTTTAAATAAAGTTCCACCATGGCCTGCTGCGCCTTTACATCGTCCCAGATGATCTTGTCTATGTGACGAGGTACCTTCGGGTTTGACACGACTTTAATGTTGTTCGCAGGGGCTTTGGGGGGTGTTGGCTTGTGCAGAGGATTAAAAGAGAGTTTAGGTATCGGGAGTTTCAGTAACTTCATTTCGCTGTCTACAGGTTTCTCAGACACGCCAGCAAGACTTATTTCAAGCTCGTAGAGTTTGTGTACATCTCTTACATTCGTCATCATGATCCCTGCGACCATGTAGCTACGTAGTTCGAGAATTTCATCGAGTTTTTTGCGCCCCCACCACTGCTCTGGATCATCGTACTCCTTTGCTTTGAATCCGGTGATCCCGGGAGGAACGCCGTAGAGTACGGGTACCCGCGGGTACCCACGTTCTCCGACGATCACGGTTGGTGGTGTTGAACCGTCAACTGTAAGGTCCGGTCTGATGGATGTGACGGCTCGAAGAGTGCTTCTAAACCTAGCTACGAGAGGGCATGTGTGTAATCCACACAAGTTCTTTCTGCCTTTGCAGCGTACACAGGCTTCGGCAGACACCCTTATTATAGCGACCACCCTATTCATCAATAGAATGTTGTTGAAGAGTTATAAGCACTCTGTTGTTATGTCCTCGGGGTTGCGGGGATGAGTATTTAGTGAAAAATTAAGCGTTGATAGGAGAACGCTTAGGCATATAATCAGAGAGTTGAAGAAGTGGCGTGCCCACGCTACGGTTCTGCTGAGCCTGTACATACCTCCAGGTAGGCCCATCAGCGAAGTTGTTAATTTGCTTAGACAGGAGTATGCAATTACTGAGAACATAAAGCTTAAACAGACTAGAAATGCTGTCCAAACAGCTCTGGCATCAGCTATAGATAGGCTTGTGAGAATCAGGGAGAATCCGCCAAATGGTTTAGTTGTGTTTAGCGGATACGATGTAGAAACAAGGAGATCGATAACGTTGGTCTTCTCGCCTCCCGATCCAGTGCCGGTGTTCTTCTACAGGACAGACAAAGAGTTCCATACAGAGTTTCTCGAACCCATGGTCGAGGAGAATGATGTTTATGGTTTGATAATAATAGAGCGGGATGCCGCCACCATAGGCCTGCTTAAACCATCGGGAATACAAGTACTTGACGAGATTGAGTGGTATATTCCAGGAAAACATCATAAAGGTGGTCAGAGCCAGCGCAGGTTCGATAGGCTTATCGAGCAGATGGTAGAGGAGTTCTATAAACATGTCGCTGAAAAAGCAAACAAGTACTTTCTTCCACTTATCGAGGAGAGTAAGCTCAAGGGCATTATAGTTGGGGGTCCTGGTTATGCAAAGATTGATTTCGTCAAAGGAGGTTATCTGGATTACAGGCTACGCAAGTTGATACTAGGCGACTTAATAGATGTGTCATATCAAGGCGAGACAGGGCTCAGAGAACTGGTGATGAAAGCTAAGCACGTTCTTAGCAAACAAAGGTACTTCCGCGTTCTAGAAGCGTTAGAGGAGTTCAAGTATCATCTGGCCAAGGATGATGGATATGCTGTCTACGGGGAGAACGATGTGAGGAACGCTTTAACCATGGGTGCTGTCGCCAAACTGTTGATATGCGACGACCATCCCAAGTTCGAGGAGTTTGAGTCGTTATGCGAGAAGACTCGAGCGGAGCTAATAGCAGTACCTCCTGAAATGCCTGAAGGTGAGTGGTTTAGGAACACCTTTGGGTGTATAGCCGCTATCCTGAGATACCCCCTGATTCAGTAGTAGCTCGAAAGGTGTGCGTAGCGAGCTCAAGACTATTAGCCTGAGAGGTTTTTAATTAAAACATTGTCAAGTAGTTGGACTGGGTCTTCATGGGCGAGAATGTAACTAAGATAGTGTTGGTAGGAGCTTTTGACTGGTTGACACGCTACATCGAGAGGAGATTGAAGGAGATGCTACCTTTAGTGGCTAAGATTGTTGGTGAGCCTATGGAGTTCCAAGTGGTTAGGTTTCCGATAGATAGTCTCGAAGCGCAGCAGGAAGGAATTCCAAAATTGTTGGTGTTTCGAGGTGGTTCCGTGACCGAGATCGAGGTATCCTTTGAGGATGTTGCGGAAGAGGTTGACGTGTTTGTTGTTAACGTGGTCAAGGATTCTGACCTAGTAGCTACTGTAGCAGGGTAGTTTTCGCCTCTACACACCCGTTCTTACTCTAGAAGCGATCTCAGCATAGGGGCAACTTCTCCAGCTTTGCGAGCATAGTTCAGCTTCGTATCGTGTAACTAGTCTTGCGAGTGCTTCGCAGTACACGACACGGATCTTATCTTCTGTTTCCATTATACGTGCAAATGGGCAGGGTATCTTTATATGCTGCGGTACGGCATGTATAGGGGCGTAGATCTTGGGTTTGGGCATGTATCTGCTATCCCTTCGTGTTTTAATGCTTGTTGCCTCTATAGACCCAGGTTCTATATAGAAACTGCAGTCTTTATAGTCTAGTTCGTTACCTAGGCATCTGCTGGGGCTCGTCACGACCTCTGTCGGCTCGTTGAGTTTAGGAGATGTGCATAACCCGTGTTTGTACCAAGGACAGACCAAAGTTTTTACCCAGTAGCAGCGGTTTCTGCGATGCAAAAGATTATAATCTGTAGTTCCCATAAGAGCAAGTGAATTTAAGAGCCGCCTAAATTTAAGGAAGTTCCGAAGTATAGTCGTCCCGACTAATCGCACCCGTACTGTGGTGGGGCAGCATGAGTGTGAAGATGGGTCGTGATGCTAGAACAAGTAGTGTTATCGACGAAAATTCAGATGTTGTAGAGAAACTGGGTTTGAAAGTCGTCTATGAAGATCCTGAAATACTGGTTGTGACAGCACCCAACGAGTATGAGCTGCGTGAAATCATACTGGATCTTCTCAAGGAGAAGCCTATGAGCGTGAAGGAGATCCACAGCGTCCTATCAGGTATTGCCAGTGAGGACAAGATCAGGAGGGCTATTATGAAGCTTAGCGAGGCGGGTAAAGTTATAGCGGATGAGGATGGGAGGTACAGGGTGTTAGGCCTGTACTAAATACCAAGTTTTACAAAGCCGAAATAAATGATGTGCTCGTTGGATTCCTTGAATGAACCCCGCGGTTTTAAAGCACGACCTCGTTCATTTCCTCCCCATGGCTAGTTGCTGAAGCATTTGTAGAAGCTGTATAAGCTGATTGACTTGGCCCAGCGGCATATTTTCGATACCTGCCAACTGTGTTTGCGGGGTGGATTCCCTCTTTTCCTCTTCACTGAACAGCCTAAGGTACTGTTGCTTTATGTCTTCCTTAAGCATATGCAGGTAGATCTGCGTGGTCTTGATGTCTTTATGTCCTAGGATTTTTTGGAGTGCTACTATGTTGAGGCCTTTCTTAAGCGCCTCGGTTGCAAAGGTGTGCCGGAGGATGTGTGGCCTAACCTTCTTAGGATTGAGGCCTGCTCTCTTTGCTAAGGTTTTCAATCTCTTGTACAGGCCGGTGTAGCTGAGGGGTAGCACCAACTCGTTCGGCTCGGGATTCCTTAGTTCTATTATTTTTTCGAGGATTTGGTAGGTCAGCGGGCCTATGAATACTGTGCGCTCCTCTCCATACTTTGCGTTCCTAACTCTGATCTCTCTAGCCTCCAGATCTATATCGCCAAAGGTTAGGGATAGAGCCTCGCTTGCTCGTAAACCTGTTTCGAGGATGAGCGCTAGTATCAGCAGATCGTAGATATCCCTTGCAGAGTCAAACAACTTCTCTATTTCGGATTTTCTAAGCGTCTGAACCTCTCTAGGCCGGGGCTTCTTAATGCGCGGCACGTTTAGGTTTAGACCAGCCCATTCAAAGAATCTACGCAGGAAAAGTGTGTAGTAGTACAGCGTTAGCTGCCGGCTCTTCTTATCGTTGTCTCTCTCACGGCGAAACCCCTTCTTAAGACGTTCAAGCCTCCATCTAAGGACATCATCTCTTGTTAAATCGCGCAGCTTCTTCCAGCCTATGAACGACATAAAGTCGTAGAGTGCTGCTCGGTATGCCTTCACAGTCTTAGGATCGGCTCCGCTTGCTTCTAGCGATGCCAGGAATTCTTCTACTGCTAAATGGGGATCAGCATCTACAATGCTGGGATCAGCTTTACCTACATCTATGCGCACCATGGCTATACCGTATATAAGGTATGTGGAAGGTGATACTCAATAAACAGTTAGTCAGCAAGGCCAGGTATCCGCATTGCCACAGCTCAGCGGTAACCAAAAATCATCATCCCGGGATAAGCTTGGTGTTTTAAGGGTTATAAGTCTGGCCACAAGAAATGCTAAGCCGGATGCCGGGGTCGCCTAGCCTGGTAGGGCGCCGGCCTGCTAAGCCGGTGGGGTGTACCCCCGCGCGGGTTCAAATCCCGCCCCCGGCGCCAATTCTCCTCCGTGCGATATCATTTTCTGAAGCCATGCTGAAGCACTAGCGGTCAACAGCATTACGCAGTACGAGGTTGTGCAAGTAGTTCTCGTGAGTAGTTAGATTGAGGTGCTTGGAATAAAGATGCGAAGAAGATTAATGGTGTGCTCCCGCCAGCTTAGCAGCGTCATCAACTCTTAGCATCGAAGCCTACTTGTAGGACTTGAAGATTCCTGGCATGGCTTCTAGCCGTGTATAGAGTCCTAGGTGCACCTGCTCCTCGTTATCTGCCTCGAGCATCGTTACACTTCACATGGGTACGCTAGGTGTTATGTAGAACCCTAGAACCTTGACTCCCTTGACAGGGCCATTTACCACTACTAAGTAGTCTGTTCGTAAGCTCAGCTAATTCATGCGGTGTTTTACCTGGGTTTAGCTCCCAGTAGATGAGGAACTTCACGTCCTTACACCTACGCCTAAACTAGTTAGCTACAGGGTCTTTATACGTTCTGGTGCACCAGAACAGGTTCAGTAAAGAGTTTTAAGACCCCTCTACGTGGATGAAGGAAAACTCTCTGAAGTAGATCCTTGGGTGTATCTCAAGAGGGTCTATACCACCCTGAAAACGCTGGGCGACGTACAAGTTCTAGACAGAAGTCTGTGGAAGCTGTTAAGAATGGAGGGGTGTGGTGCGGGGGGTGGGATTTGAACCCACGCAGGCCTACGCCATCGGGTCCTGAGCCCGACCCCTTTGACCTGGCTCGGGCACCCCC
>Ga0180301_10003317_pt1 | contig 12602 bp, 8 predicted proteins | sample GuaBasSediGuay16_FD_121797 | JGI IMG/M metagenome (GOLD analysis project Ga0180301, IMG submission 121797) | Subseafloor sediment microbial communities from Guaymas Basin, Gulf of California, Mexico - Guay16, Core 4569-2, 12-15 cm | ecosystem: Environmental > Aquatic > Marine > Hydrothermal...
AAATGAACCGGGCATTATTTTTAATCATTATTGTTTCTATTATATCGGTTGGTTTTGGTGATGATTTCGATGCAGAAAGATACGCACAGAATAAGGCTCGACTCGCCGGCGGAGAAGGTGCAAAGGCTTTATTAGTGCACAATGATTACATCGCAGTTCAACTGGATGATAATCTCAGCGCCGATTATGGAAGGTTCAATATCGGCACCTGGCCCGCTGGAAGCACACTTACTTATTACTATCCATCTGACCCGTGGTCATCATGGGTAATTGTTAGGGTAGATGGCGAATCTTATGTCTCTCCCGGCGCCGGTCCTTCCTGTGATGATATGATTCCCAATCCATCCGCTTATTTCGATATATATGATTGGCCCACAGACCCGGATTCAAATTATATCTACGGTGGATGGTATATCCCCGACCATCCCGATATACTTGTGTATCAATGGCTTCAACCGGTGTATCTGGTATATCCCGACGACACTACCGGAACTATTTTCATTCGGCACAAGATAATCAATAATGATACCGATTGCCACTGGATTGGCGTATTACTCCAGTTGGACACAATGATTGGAACTAATGATGCCGCACCTATTTCCACTATTCTGGGTTATTCCGGTATCGAAGAAGATTTTTGGAATTGTGATACTTGCGAATTCCCAGGTTATTGGTTCGCTTATGAGGACCCAGCTGGTCCGGCGGGAGACCCCGACCAATTAGTAGCGATGGGAATACTCGCCGGTTTCGATGCTGTCCCACCAGATAGATTCGCAGTCGGTGGTTGGGGAACATTTTATAATGTGGAATGGGATGTCACTCCATCCGGTTCATCATATTGGGATTCCGCTGTGTTAATTTGGTGGTATCCGGTGGAAATATGCCCGGGTGAAACCCTGGAAGTAGCTACTTACTATGGTCTCGGCGAACCTGTAGCAGGCGAACTCACTATCAGAATACCAGAATACCCCGAAGTCCAGGATTGCTGGTATGACCCTGATACTTTTGGTGTTCAAGTGGAATTTACCAATGGTAGTGGAATAGTGATGCACGATTGCGTGGCTACAATAGAATTACCCGATGGCATTTCTTTGGCGCCGGGATATGATCCTACACGCTCTTTATCACCATCTACATTGGCTACTGGTGGAACTGGAAACACAGGATGGGATTTAGTAATAGATTATGCACCAGCTCCAGAGGAATCCATCTGCGTATATGTCACATCACCATCGGTGGATACTTTCTATTATGCCTGCCGGGAATTCTCGCTGGAGGAAGTAATTCCGCCATCGGCAGAGATAGATTATCCCACTCCGATGTCCATTTCTGCCTGTCCGATGCAAGAATTACAGATGCTGGTCAATTTCCCGAATGAATATGAAGATTTGCAATTCAAAGTGGATGATGATATAATCGATTTATCCAGTCCCGAACTCGAAATTGTAGATGATACACTGCTTATTTATACTCCAACATCCGCCTGGGATAATGGCGAACATACATTCGGATTATTACATTTGGATGATGAAATAGGATGTGAGTTGGATTCTATTTTGGGGATGTTCACTGTGGATACATCTCCGCCGGTTGTATCTGATGAGGTTCCCGCCGATGAATCCATTTTGGGCACTGCCGATTTCGGTGAAATTACTGTGCATATCGAGGATTTCGAACGCGAGGTGGAGCCATCATCTATCGTTTTTGCAATCCAAGAAGATACTTTCACTGTCGAGGAGGATGCATTGAATTATGAGGATGGAGTTCTTACTTTCTCACCCGATATAGCCGGATTGGAGTTTTCCGATGGTGATACTATATGTTGCTCCGTGGTCGATGCAGCTGATACCCCGGTGGACTACTGCGAGTCGAATCACATCGAGGAACCATATGAATGGTGCTTTTCCATCAATATAGTCGATTTATGGTTGCCAGATACTTTCGGACACGCCGGTGATGTAGTGGATATCCCGGTTTATATCGAGGATGTATCGAGATTCGGGATTACTTCTTTCGATATCACTGTAAGCTATTTCCCATCGGTGCTGACTCCGGTAGATATTATCACCACAGGGACATTGACGGATAGCTGGAGTGCCCTGGATATGACAGTATCCTCGGGACAGGTGCAGATTGTCGGTTCCGGTTCCGAACTGGGCGAGGGAGACATATTATTCTATATACAGTTTGTGGTAGGTCCTCATATGGGGACTTATTCTCGCTTGATTTTCGAGAATGCCACATTCAATGAGGGCGCACTTTACAGCAATACAGTGGATGGTTTCTTCACTGTCCTGTGGGACCCCATTCAGTGGAGCGGAACAATTTATTTCTACACAAAGAATATGCCGATGACACACCTTACATTCGGTGCCAGCGCTACCGCATCCACAGGATTTGATTCCGCTATCGATTTGATTCACCCGCCACCGCCGATATCTGACATCGATGCCTGGTTCGAATTGGATGACCCAGAATATCCATCTATCACCAAACTGGATAGAGATTTCAGATACTATGGCGATACTTTAGTGGTATGGGAGGGTAATGCTACCTACGGCACAGCTTATGACACGGTATTGGTATATTGGAATCCGATGAGTTTGCCCGATGGTTTGTTTATGCTGGATTATGAAAGTCCCGATGGTGAAGTTACTTTGGATATGAAAAGTGATACCACATTTTTCTTCACCGATTCCACACACTTTACTATTACATTTTTCCGAGGAGCACTTCAGCGCCAGTCTATCGGTGTGTGTTCCGGTTGGAATATGCTCAGCTTGCCAATATTACCCACCGGTTCATCCAGAATCAGAGAAATCGTCCCAGGCGCAATCACCGATGGATACTGGTATAATCCATTACATCACGGATATGATGTTTTGATGTCGCCAGCAGCCGGTAAAGCATTCTGGGTATATGTTCTGGGTGATGGTGAAGTAGAAATCGCAGGGATGAATGTCCCCCAGTTGGCTGTCCATTTGTATCGAGGATGGAATATGGTGGGTGTCCCATATTCTGAAGAGGGATACATACTTGTCGATGATATTACCTCCATTCCAGAGGGTTCTATACTATATATGTTTTCTTATGATGCCTGTGGGACTGGTTCGTATTATCCGGTGGGCGATACACTATATGTAGGTCGGGGATATTGGTTCTTTGCAACAAATGAATGCAATCTTATGATTGGCGATGGTCTCCTGAAATCTTCATCGCACTCGCCACAGGTTTCATTCACTATCCACACAGATGATATTCCATTGACTTTGGGTATCGATAAATTATCATCGAATGGTATCGATGAATGGGATGTTCCCATTCCACCGACTCCACCTAATAGCGATATTTCATTCCCTACACTGATTGTGGAGGATGAGAGATTGATACGAGAGGTCAATCCAGATGGAGAATTCACTATCTATACCGAAATCGGAGAACGATTATCCTGGAACCCCAAACAATTACCACAGGAATATAAATTCACTTTATTGGATGGAAGTGAATCTATCGATATGAGCGAGATGGACAACTGGACTGTGAATAATAAATACATCGAGATTATCGGCAGTAAATTACCAGATAGAATCGCGCTGTTACCCAATCGTCCCAATCCATTCAATGCATATACAGAAATCGCATTTACTCTTCCGCAGGGACAGGATGTGAATATGGAACTATACGACCTGACAGGATGTAAGATTCGCAATCTTTATGAGGGTTATGCACCCAGTGGAACTAATAAGATTATATGGAATGGCACCGACAATAATGGGAATACAGTATCATCGGGAATATATTTCGTCCGATTGGTAGTGGGAGAGAATACATTTACTCGAAAAATTACATTGCTTAAATAGTAATCGAGCGAGCGCTATATCAAGATATATATGGGAAGTCTGAAATCTATATCGGACTTCCCTTATTTTTTGGGGATACCAACTTTATTCCTTGCCATTTTGTGCTGGTTATTTAAAATATAGAAAGAGTATGATTCCTGCGAAATAGGATTTGGATATCATTTCTGCATTTGTAAGAGAGATATAAAAAATAGTATGAAAGGAGGGAGATTTGCGTATCGCAGTGTTCGCATCGGGTTCGGGAACTAATCTTCAGGCTATTATCGATGCAGTCGAGGATGGCAAACTGGATGCCGAAATCGGATTGGTGCTGTCCAACAAATCGGATGCATACGCATTGAAGCGTGCTATAGTGCACCATATCCCCGATGTGTATATTTCCAGCAAGGATTTTAACCATAGAGATGAATTTGTGAATGAAATGATAGGAATACTCGATGAACACAATATAGATTTTATTGCGCTGGCGGGATATTTGAGGAAAGTTCCTCCCGAAGTAGTGGAAAAATATAGAAATCGGATTACTAATATTCATCCAGCATTGCTGCCATCGTTCGGAGGGAAAGGAATGTATGGAATCCGTGTCCATCGAGCAGTGCTGGAATATGGTTGCAAGGTCACCGGAGTTAGTGTTCATATAGTGGATAATGAATACGACCATGGTGCGATTGTCGCTCAACGATGTGTTCCTGTCAACGAGCAGGATACTCCAGAGACCCTGGCAAAGAAAGTCCTCGCTATCGAACATCGACTATATCCAGAGGTGCTTCAATGGTTTGCGCAGGGAAGAGTTCATATTTGCGGTAGATTGGTGCGAGTTGTTTAATTATATTCGGAAACCTATGATTTTTTATTTTGGAGGAAAGTATGAATAAAATTATTGGTGCTTTCATTATTTGTATAGCAATAGCGGTGTTTGGAAGAGCGATTAGTCTTGATGATGCGAAGAAGAAAAATCCTGAAATAAATGAGTTATTGAAAAAAAGTAGCGGAGAAATTAAAAGCTGGGTAGAATTCCTGCTGGAATATATGCCTACTATGGATTTGGTTTCTTTGAATGCAGATTCTATGCTGGCAGAACTTTCCGCACTCGATTCAGTCCTCGATTTAATCCCTTGGGCAAAGGATGTTCCCGAGGATTATTTCTACTATTATGTCCTGCCATATAGAGTGGGTCAGGAACCATTGGAATATTTCCGTAAAAATCATTGGAAAGAATTATGGGAACGAGTATCTAATTGTGAGACAATGGAATGCGCAACGTATAGATTGAATGAATGGTGTTATGAGGAGATGAAATATGAACCCACATCCCGCTGGGACCAGACCGCAGAACAGACATTGGTTCGTGGTATCGGCAGATGCGAGGAAATGGCGATATTATTTATAAAAGCTTGCCGAACTATGGGAATTCCCATTCGTGATGCATATTCTCCATATTGGCCATTTACTAATTCCAATCATGCTTGGGTCGAGGTTTGGACTGGAGATGCCTGGCATTTTGTAGGCGGCGCAGAAATGACCGCATTGGATAATGCCTGGTTCAATAAAGCATCACGAAGAACCGCTATTATCAAGGGTATAGCGTGGAGTGAATTAGATACTGCCGATGTCCCTATTTACTATGCTAAAAATGGATTCACCATCCTAAATCTTACTCCGTTATATTCCGATACCACTGGATTGTCAATCACGGTTCTGGATGAAAATTCTGCTCCAGTAGAAAGCGCAGATGTATGGATTTCTGTATTCAATTATTCATCGCTGAGGACTGTCGCACATCATTATACAGACAAAAATGGGAATGCTCACTTCGTGCTGGGAAAAGCTGAATTGTTTGTCTCCGCTGGAAATGATTCGATTTGGGATTTCGATATATTACCACTAATCGATGGGAATTCCCATTTCGATATGCAATTAATATTGGAGCAAAAATCCATTCCCGATACTTCATTCTGGCTTAAAGTGGTTAAAGAAGTGCACGCCGAAAAGGATACCAGTTATAAACCACCAGATATATCATATTGCAGGCATAAACTAAAACAGGAAAGACTAACCGCAATAAATGAAAATGTGTTGGAATGTTTGCCAGATTCTCTTAATGAAACCAGATTTATCAAATGTATCAACAGAGCGAGGGGAAATCGTGATAATCTGTTAGCATTCTGGTTGGCGCATCAGAAGGAAAAAGAGAATATTATATCATTATGGGAAGCAATGGCTGACAAGGACATTCTAATTCCAGATTCTTCACAATGGGAACAAATATGGGAACAGACTATGCAAATACGGGAACGATTTGTTAAGTTTTTTGGAAATGAAATTGATGATTCAATATTCTGGAAATATACCGCAAATCCAAGAATATTATGGGAAGATTTCGATAATTGGTATCCAGATATATGGAAGAAAACAAAAAAATATTATGGGAGCGAGTTAAATGAAATGGTCAACAGTGTGAGCGAATATGTGCAACAATTAGATACTCTCACAGATAAGAGTTATTTCGGTGGGATGATGAATCCAATTCAAGTGGTTAAAGCCGGAACAGGAAGAAATATAGAACGATTGGGGGTGTTTGTCGCTATGATGAGAACAATGGGAATTCCCACCAGAATTTCTTGGGATTATGATGCAGCAGAATTTTTCGATATAGAGATGAAAGATTGGAAAAGATTCGAATTGAGACCAGAAAAAGAGGATGAGAAAAAAAGAAATACCGGCATAGTGCGAGCAATATTCAGGGATATCCAGCCAAAAACAGAGATGGAATACTATAAGGATTTCACCATAAACAAAATAGAAAAAGGCGCATTCGAGGATTTAACTCCACCCAAAGAAATAGTGGATTCATTTGTAATTTTTAAGGATATACCAGAAGGCGATTATGCGTTTATGACAGGTTGGCGAAATGCTTACGGTAGCCCGTTTGTTAGGATTAAACCATTTACGGTCAGTCAGGAAACTACCGAGGTAGAAATAACTGTGGGATTACCACCAGTGGAGATGGTATCCCCAGGAGACCTCATTGCGCACAAGTTCGATGGAATACCTCAGACAGATATTCGAGATACAAAAGGAAAAAAGCTCAAAGAAAAAGATTGGAACAGTGGAACAGTGGTAATAGCAATATTCGATACCGAGCACGAAAGTTCGATATCTACTGCGAAAGTGCTGGCAAATGTCCCCGAAATACCGATGATAATTTTTGTGGTCGATGAAAATGCCGATGGCGCAAAACAATTCTGCAAAAATAATGGTTTAGCAGGAAGAATATTCTATGGTGATAAAGCCAAAATAAAAGAGTCGATAAAATTTAAACAAATTCCATCCATAATGTTGTTGAAAGATGGCAAAGCTATTATGTGGACTGAGGGGTTGAATCTCGATGTGGATAAATTGATACAGCAACTCCTGTAAAAGCTACATTTTTCAATGTTTTGCGAAAACAAAAATACAAAAGCTACATTTATAGGTGTGCAACCAATTTTCGAAAAAGACTACAATTAACTTGAAATAATTTTGAATTGAATTAAATTGTAAATATGGCAGAAGATACAAGGACATTACCTCAAGCTATCGAGGCAGAACAGGCAGTGCTCGGTGCGATGATTCTATATCCCGCATTGACCGAGCGAGGATTAGAGCTACTATCTGCAGATATGTTCTATACCAAGGCTCATAAGGTTATTTTCAATAGAATCGAACAACTCGCCTTGGATAGTAAACCAATCGATACAGTTACATTGAACGAAGCATTATCCAGCTATGGCGAATTGGAAACTGCTGGTGGAGCCGAATATATCGCTCAACTGGTGGAATCGGTAGTCACCCCGGCTCATTTCGATGAACACGCCAATTTAGTCGAACATAAAGCTCTATTGAGAAAAGTAGTAGAATTATGCACCATCACCATAGACAAAGCATATCGTGCCCCCGGGGATGCTAGAATATTTGTCGATTCAGTAGAGTCGGAATTCTACAGAATTTCTGAGCATAGACTCAAGGGCGATTTTGTCCCATTGCATTCTGTGGCAAAGGCTGTGCAGGATAAAGTGGAAACATTACAGAAATCGAAGTCATTGGTAACCGGTATCGCCACCGGCTATTACGATTTGGATAAATTGCTCTCCGGTTTTCATCCATCGGATTACATAGTAATCGCTGGTAGGACATCATCGGGGAAAACTGCTTTTGCACTGTCATTAGCTCGAAATATCGCAATTAGAGCAGATAAGAAAGATAGGCGAGGAGTTGCCATATTCAGTCTGGAGATGTCTCGAGAACAGGTCGCATTGAGGATGCTGGCAACCGAAGCAAAAATCAGTGCTCATAGAATGAGGCAGGGATTCCTGAAAAAAGATGAACTTACTAATTTAGCCTTAAAAGTGAAACGAGTAGCAAATGCGCCCATTTACATCGATGACTCGCCAAATCTCACTGTTATGGAAATGAAAAGTAAAGCCAGAAGACTTTCTCGGCGAGTAGATATAGGAGTGATTATAGTGGATTATCTGCAGTTGGTTACTCCATCGGGCACTCGTGCTGATACTCGTCAGGAAGAAGTAGCCTCTATCTCACGAGCACTAAAGGGTTTGGCAAGAGAAATCGATGCAACAGTAATCGCACTGGCTCAACTTTCACGAAAAGTAGAAGAAACTAAGGATAGTCGCCCAAAACTCTCTCATCTTCGCGAATCTGGCGCTATAGAACAGGATGCCGATGTGGTATTGCTACTGTATCGGCCCGAAGTTCATCAGATAGATAAAATTTGGGTAGCCGGAGAACAGATGGATTCTGAAGGACTGGCAGAACTTATAGTAGCAAAGCAACGAAATGGTCCCACTGGAAGTGTGTATTTCGCTTTCGATAAAGAGAGTATCAGTTTCGAACCGTATATGTATAAAAAAGGTTTTGATGAAATGGAATCGGTTCCCCCTGATGCAGAATCGGATGAACATCTGGAACCGTATCGAGCCGAAGGAATCGTCGAAGACCTTGGAGGAGTTTAAATTTCAGGAGTAGAAAATGGAGGATAAAAAAGTCGAGAAAATAATTAACGATGAATTCTCTGGACTTTTTGCGCGAGGTGATTTAGACCAGCACGATAGGAAACTTATCCAAAAATGGATAGATAATTTCATTAAGTTGTATAATGGCAAAGAGGTTAACGATGAGAGCAGTTGATTATGCCAGAAAACTTTTTCAATATATTCCAATGGATACTCCACCAGTCCGATTGACTCCACTACTAGAAAAATTTGATATAAAATTATATTATGAAGATTTCCGCAGTATAGATGGAATTGCAATAAAATCCCCTAAAGTAAGTGTTATCGTGGTCAATAAAAATTTACCGCTAACCCGACAAAGATTTACTATAGCTCACGAGTTCGGACATCTAATTATGCCACATAAATCGGATTTTTATGTTTGCTATCCTGGAAGGAATAAACTGATGGAACGAGATGCCAATAAATTTGCCGCAGAAATCCTAATGCCTCAACCGATAATGGCATTATTATGGGATAAATACGAATCCAATTATCAAAACAGGGTAGATGTAATCGCTGGAATACTAAAAGTTTCGAAATCTGCATTGCGGGCGAGAATACGAGAATTAAGACTAAAATAAGAATATTTATGAAAAAAATAAAAAAACACTTGCCAAACTTAATAAGTATATTATTTTCAAAATTTATATGCGGGTCTTTAAATGAGAAAGATAAAAATAGCGATAGATGGACCAGCTGGTGCCGGTAAAAGCACCGCAGCAAGATTGCTTGCTAAAAGAATAGATTATGTATATATAGACACCGGTGCTATGTATAGAGCATTGACTTTATTAGCTCTTAAACATAATATCGGTTGGGATGATGAAAATAATTTAGTGGCGCTCTTTGAACAGCATAAAATAGACCAATATGGAAGCACTACATTAATCGATGGAATAGATGTAAGCGATGAGATTCGCACCAATAAAGTTAGTCGGGCAGTTTCTGAAGTGTGCCGACATAGAGATGTTCGCCAGAAAATGGTAAAACTTCAACGGCAAATGGCACAACAGGGCGGAGTAGTTATGGATGGCAGAGATATTGGAACGGTGGTTTTGCCCGATGCAGAATTGAAAATTTTCCTTACTGCATCATTGGAAGTGCGCGCAAAAAGAAGAATGGACGAACTTCGACAAATGGGAAAACCAATCCCATTCAGTGAAGTTTTAGCCAATATTAAACAGCGTGATAAAATGGATAGCACCAGAAAAATCGCTCCATTGCGAAAAGCCGATGATGCTGTGGTTATTGATAATTCTTTTTTGCCTATTTACGAAGAAATAGATATACTGGAAACTATGGCGAGAGAGAAGATAGCTGATATATAGTAAATTTTTATAGTAAATTTTTGATGAATGGAAAAAAGATGCTCCTGTGGAGCACATATTCTAAATAATAGGAGGGATGTTTTAATGCAGGATGTAAACAATTCACAGCAAGCAGACATCGAAGTTCTTTTACAGGAAAAAGTAGAAGATGAAGGTGAAGTTATTTTTACTGAAGGTGATGTGGAAGCTCAAATGGAGAAAATTTCTCCGGAGGAAATCGAACACGATATTGAACTTTATTCTCGAGATTCCGCAGCACTAACCGAGGGTGAAATTATTCAGGGAACTGTGATTGCAGTTCGTGGAACCGATGTGATGATAGATATCGGTTTCAAATCGGAGGGAATATTATCAGTAGATGAATTCAGTCAACAAGAGCCCGAAAAAGGTCAGAAAATCGAGGTATTCCTCGAGGCATTGGAAGATGACGAAGGTCAGGTAGTAATCTCCAAAAGAAAAGCCGATTTTATCAAGGTATGGGATACCATTCACGATGCGTATGAAACCCAAAAACCAGTGAAAGGAACAATTAAAAAGCGAATCAAGGGTGGAATGGTAGTCGATCTTATGGGTGTGGATGCTTTCTTGCCAGGTTCACAAATCGCTCTCAGACCAGTCCCAGATTTCGATGCTCTGGTGGGAGATGTAATGGACTTTAGAGTCATTAAACTCAATAAGATGAGAAGAAATATTGTGGTTTCACATCGAGTGATTCTCGAGGAAAAGCGGGAGAAAAAGCGAAAGGAATTATTGGAAAAAATCGATGAAGGCGCTGTGGTAGAAGGCGTGGTGAAAAATATCACCGATTTCGGTGTATTCATAGACCTCGGTGGTATGGATGGTTTGTTGCACATTACTGATATGTCTTGGACCAGGATTAATCATCCATCAGAAATGGTCCAGATTGGAGACAAAATAGAAGTGATGGTTCTAAAATATGACCGTGAAAAACAGAGAATTTCTCTGGGATTGAAGCAACTGGTTCCATCGCCGTGGGAAAATGTGGAGGAAAGATTCCCCAAAGGCGAAAAAATCACTGGGAAAGTGGTAAACCTCACTAAATACGGGGCATTTATTCGGCTGGATGAAGGAGTAGAAGGACTCATACATGTATCTGAAATGTCCTGGACAAAACATATAAATCATCCCTCCGAAATATTGGAAGTGGGGCAGGAAATAGAATGTGTAGTATTGGAGGTGGACAAGGAAAACCACAAGATTTCGTTAGGACTCAAGCAATTGGAACCCAATCCTTGGGAAGTTGCCGCAGAAAAATATCCCAAAGGAACCAGAGTTTCAGGAACAGTGAGAAATCTTACCACTTTTGGTGCGTTTGTAGAAATCGAGGAAGGTATCGAAGGATTGATTCATATTTCCGATATTTCCTGGACCAAGCGGGTGAATCATCCCAGCGAATTTTTCAAACGAGGACAGAAAATCGAAGCTGTGGTGCAGGAAATCGATACTGAAAATCATCGTATCGCTCTCGGATACAAGCAACTCGAGGATGACCCTTGGCCCGAGTTGAGTAGAAGATACGGCGATGGCTCAGAAACTGAAGGGAAAATAATTCATATGACGGATAGAGGAGTAATCGTGGAACTTCCCGATGGAGTGGAGGGATTTGTCCCGGTTACTCAATTGGGAAAACGAGTGGATAGACCACAGGACGCATTCAACGAAGGTGATATACTCCCGCTGAAAGTTATCGAGTTCGAGCAGGAAGATAGAAGGATTGTCCTATCTGTTAATGCTTATTTCGAGAGTCGCGCACAGGAAGATCTGGAAAGATATCTTGCTGCTCATCCCACAAAGACGATACAATTGGGAGAAGTGGCAAAAGTAATGAAATCGAAAAAAGAAAAAGATGAAAATGAAAAAGAAGAACAGGAATGAAAATAGAGAGGTGAAATATGCCATATAAAACGCACAGGACAGTATTCAAACGAATACGGCAAAATATTAAACGAAGAGAGCGGAATCGAGTAGTAAAAGGGTTTATGCGAACTATACTTCGCACTATTCAAGCACAGAAAGACCTGCATAGCGTTTTAAAGCGTCTGGACTGGAATATAAAAGCTGATAATGAATCCGAATTGCTTAAATTGACTCAAGCAAAAATGTATTCGGTTGTGGACAAGGCGAAAAAGAAAAAGATAATTCATCCCAATAAAGCAGCAAGACATAAAGCACAAATAGCAAGATGGGCTAATAATATCAGGCAAAACACCTGATAGATTAAGTTTACTTATTCCACTCAATTTACGATTATGTCTATCAAATTAAAGAAAGGTCTATTGGTAGTGATATCTTCTCCATCGGGTGGCGGAAAGACCACAGTGTATAAAGCCATATTGGAT
>Ga0180301_10003318_pt1 | contig 12600 bp, 13 predicted proteins | sample GuaBasSediGuay16_FD_121797 | JGI IMG/M metagenome (GOLD analysis project Ga0180301, IMG submission 121797) | Subseafloor sediment microbial communities from Guaymas Basin, Gulf of California, Mexico - Guay16, Core 4569-2, 12-15 cm | ecosystem: Environmental > Aquatic > Marine > Hydrothermal...
AGAAGAAGAGGAAGAAGGCTCCGAAAGAGCCCCTAGTCGAGGATCTCATAGCCGCACTAAAGATCGAGAAGCATGAAACATACGGTAACATCGAGGTCCTCGACAATTATCCGCTGAAGGCTCCATTCTCATACGCCATGATAATTCGGGATAAAGACACAAATGAACTGTCATACATCGTAGATGAGATCCCGCTGAACGAGAAGGAGAGGGAGATTTATACCAAGATAAGGGAGATCTTAGAATCTGAGCTTGAGGCTCCCCTAGAAGATGAAAGTCCACTTGAATCCTTTAGGAGGCAATTTCCCGAGCTAATAAAGAAGCACCGTAATCTGATAAAGGGACTCTCGACCATCGGAATGAAGAAGATTGAATATTATCTGGAACGTGACATCGCGGGATATGGCAAGATAGATCCATTAATGGCCGATCCAAATATTGAGGATATAAGCTGTAGCGGGGTTGGAAGGCCGATATACCTCTGGCATAGGAAATACGAGAATATAAAGACGAATATATACTTCAGAGATAGGGAGGAGCTTGATAACTTCGTTATTAGGCTGGTTCATAGAGCTGGAAGACATGTCAGCGTCGCCTATCCAACAGTAGATGCCACGCTGCCTGGAAAGCATAGATTGGCAGTCTATTACAGGAATGAGGTGACTCCTCTTGGAACGAGCTTCACTATAAGGAAGTTCAGGGAAGACCCATTAACCATTATTGACCTGATAAATAACGAGACCATCAATGTTGATGTAGCGGCCTATCTATGGATGCTGTGTGAAAATAAGTTTTCATCTATGATAATCGGTGCGACTGGTGCTGGTAAGACAACGGCACTTAACGCGATCGCAGGCTTGATCCACCCTGAACAGAAGATAATAACTGTTGAGGAGGTTGCTGAGATAAATCTTCTGAGGGAGAATTGGGTATCTACGATTGCACGTGCAGGGTTCGGTGTGGAAAACGCCGGGGAGATCTCACTCTACAGCCTAGTTAAGGCAGCCGTTAGACACAGGCCGGACTGGATAATCGTAGGAGAGATAAGAGGCGAGGAGGCCTACGTCCTATTTCAGGCATTAGCTACCGGGCACGGAGGTCTCTGCACAATGCATGCTGAGGATGCCGAAGCCGCCATAAAAAGGTTAACGCAGCCTCCAATGAACATTCCAGATGATGTTATTCCATTAATGAACTGTATGATCTCAGTTAAGCACGTTAAGGCTCCGATTCTCGCCGGTTTCAGTCACCGTTCGAGGAGGAAATTCATCAAGGTCTCTGAGGTTATAGGAGCAAATAAGATCCATGATGTCTTCGTCTGGGATGGTCTCTCAGATGAGTATGTTGATGACCTAAAAAACAGCCATTTATTCGCTAAGATATCCGAGAGATGGAATCTCCCAGTAGATTACGTCTTTGAGGAGTATGAGAGGCGGAAGAAGGTCATCCAATATTTAGTTGAGAGGGGAATAAGAGACTACAAGAGCATAGCCAAGTTTCTCATCAAGTTCTATAATAACCCAAGAGTCATCTATGAGGAGATCATGAGTTACAGGTGAATCTGAAAGATGAAGCTTAAGCTCAAACATGAAGAGGCTGGAGAGGAGGAGCTCCCATTCGCCTTCATGCTCATCACACTCATGGCATCATGCGGAATCACGCCCTACGAGAGCTTCAAGAGGCTTAAATCCATCGATCTTCTGCCATTCATCCAAAAGGAATCAAATGAGATCGTCAGGAAAGTTGAGGTGTTAAATGATGATCCGCTTTCCGTTATGCAGAAGAGAGCCGGGGAGACCAAGCTGGAAGCATACGGAGACTTCCTGAGAGGATACGTTTCAACAGTAAAGAGCGGCGGAAGCATAACGAATTACTTAAAGAGCAAGTTAAGGTCAATATTCGAGATCAGAGCTGCAGCAGCTACACGTTCAATCGAGAGACTCGAGACCCTCGTTGAAGCCTACATGGCCATGCTACTCGTACTAATGAGCGTCTACATCCTTGTTGCAGTCATCTCCACATCTACCCTATCAGGCACGATAGGTCTAAAATTCAACGGCGAGATCTTCATTCACCTAATACTCTTCCTCTTCATGCCCCTAACATCAATAATATTCATGATATCCGCGCATCTGATGCGGAGGGGCACGCTGATAAATGTTAGGCGTATATACTTCAAGGCCATTCCAGCGGCCATCTTAAGCCTCGCAATTCTAGCTGGAACATTCATTATGCCTGAAATGCGCGATTCATTCATCTCCATGATCCTCTCGGCACAAAGAACCCTTGAATCCTCATTACCCTTCATCCATATTGGATCATTACTGAATTACGTGGTGCCAATAATCGTGACGCTATGCCTCATTATCACCTCAATGCCTCCGATGATCGAGTATTCTAAGGTTGCAAGGGTAAACGTGGAGGCTGAGGAGTCCATGCCGAGCTTCCTCAGAGACGTAAGCGAGAACAGAAAGACTGGAATGTCGCCTGAGAAGAGTATCTCTCAAGCGGCGACGAGAAGAGGGTATGGTTCATTCTCAGGGATTCTGAAGCGGATCGTAAATCAGATCGAGTGGGGGGTTCCTCTCGGAAAGATCTTTGGTGATCTAAGGGGCAAACTGCATAGCTGGCCTGTCCTAATGGACTTTCTAATATTGATTGAGACAATAGAGGTTGGCGGAGGCCCTCCTGAAGCACTAGATATATTGGCATCCTACAGCGAGAAGATCAGGGATATCGAGAAGAATAAGAGGGAGATGCTAAAGCCCTACATAATTCTGCCCTTCATCTGGACGGTTCTGATGGCTCTAACCTTTACCTTCACATTCTACGTAATCACCCATCTTCCAGTCATGAATATGGGCGGATTCATACCATCCGCAATAGAGTCACAATTAACGGCATTCTCATGTGCAATAATATTTCAGTCGTGGCTATCGGGATTTTTCATAGGGAAGGTCACACAGGGAATCTTCGCCGCTGGATTCAAATACTCCATCCTCTTAGCCATTACGGCGCTCATATCTCTCCTCTTCTCACAGAGCTTCATCGACTTAATCATGGGGCTGCTGTAAATGTCAGCCTCCTCACTTGACACCCTATTTGCAGCCTCGATCATGATATGCCTAGTTCTCTCCTCCATGATCGGAGTATTCACGGTGATACAGCCCCTTCTCGACGCTCCATCATCCGATTGGAAGAGAACTGATCTAAGATTGGCTGAATATTTACTCAGCGATGAGGGATCCCCCTCCGATTGGGGCGAGGAGATCAATAAGACGCTAATCAAGTTTGGATTGGCGAGAAGAGACGCTCAGAGGCCTTATGTCCTAAGCATAGACAAAGTTACAAGATTGAATGCAGCGAATAGAGATCACATCGATCCGCTTGAGGCCTTTGAGGCACTAAATATCGCAGATAAGCCCTTCCAGATCGTGATTAGGCCCCTATTCAATGTCACAGTGAACGATGTCTCCATTACTGAGGGAGAATCGGAGGTCACGTATCGCTTTAAGATCTCAACTACAAGGTTTAATCTGCCAGTAGCAGCCCAGATCAAATGCTATGCAATAATAGGAGATCAGATCGTTGAATGCTCATCTTCAACGTCGGAATCCGGTGTGGGAGAGATAGAACTTTCATTAACGAAGAGCCTGAGCGGAACGGCTCTGCTTGTAATTTTCGCCAAGGTAGAGCCGAATGTGCTCTCCTACACCGTCTATCCATTCATTCATAACTCTGAAGGTAGCCCCAATGAGGCTGGAAGCTACGCATCGTTGAGTCCGCTGAATTATACGTTGAGGGCTTATCTGAAGGATCCCTCCAACAGGATCCTCTATGCAAAAGTTCTCACATACAATTATCAGTTCAACCTCACAATGATTGAGAATGCATCGTCAACTCAGACCTTCTTAGTTCCGAGGATCCTCGATAAGAGCGTAATGATCCTCGTTGGAACGGGATTAGATGCAGATTCGTCGGAATACTTCGCTGAGTGGGTCTCATATCCTCAGGTCCCATTGAGATTCGGATTGAACTTTACGGGGAAACACCACCTAACGAACGCTTACTCATCACGCTTTCTCGTAACGATAAACTCTGCAACATACGAGTGTGAGGTGATCTTTGGGGGATGAAGATGCATAGATGCAGGCAGGGACAGATCCGAGTATTAGAGGCCTTCCTCGCTGTTATAGTGGTGTTCGGAGCATTACTCCTAAGCAGACCGATCTATGCATCCTATGATGACTCGGCCGATCAAGAGATCCTATACAGTATTGGCATGAATGCACTGATGCATCTCGATCAGGACGGTGATCTCGGAAGGCTGATCAGTCAGAGGAACTGGACTGAAATCTCGAGTAGGCTTTCCATTCTACTGCCGATAGGATTCTCCTATAACCTTACAGTCTATGATGAGGAATTGAATATCCTTAATGACTCCCCCATATTCAGCGGGGATCTAAACGCCAAGAGCATAGTCTCAATTCAATACGTAATCGTTGATAGGGAAAGCCTGAATCTCTACATTGTTAGGCTGCAGTTGGCGTGGGTAAAATGAGGGGTAAGAGAAGATCCGGTCAGATAATCATCCTCGCCGCCCTTACAATAGCCTTCATCATACTCTCAACTACAATCTACGTTTATCAGATAAGCCAGAATCTACATCCCGAAGATCAGCCTCTACATCTCCGCGGCTTCATCGGGAATGTGAAGATCGCCTCCCGCATCCTCATGATGGGAAGCCTCGCAAATATCTCGAATGGAGGAGAGAACGGCTCATTAAGGAATAATCTCCAGAGGCTAAGATCATTCATCGAATCCAATTATCAGAGGGGAAGATGCATCCTAAGCTTTAGATTATGCGAGGTATCCCCATACTCGTCTGGATTATGGATCTTCTGGGGAACTGATGGATTTGGAGTCTCAAGTGCAAAGGCCGACTTCTCACTGAACTTAGCGGATGAACGGGAAGAGATCATCACAAAATACTCGGTTAACATAACAACTCACATCCTAATAAGTGCAACCTCTGAGAGAGAAGAGTCTCCCGGGTTCTATGTAATCAGAGTTACGATTCGAGTCTTCAATGAGGGCTCCCCAGCTCTCTGCAAGAACTTAACAATCTACTATACGGATTACTATGGGAATTGGCATGAAGCGGGATCCCTAAACTCCTATTCTCTCAAGGATTACGGGAATGGAACGTATTCTGCGAGGTTCCTCATATTTGAGTCCAAGCGCATGCTTAATAGGAAAGTTAAGGTTTTATGCTTCGATAGGAGGGAGATACGAGTAATCGCTACAACTACATGTGAAAGGATCTAATAGTCCCGCTAATCTTCAAAGTAAAAGAGAAACTAAATTAAGAATGAAAATTCAGAATTCTTCCTTAAACCCTTTTTTAAGGGCCCCGTCACACACAGTCATGTATGGAATTCCCTTCTCAACTCAGGTATCTAATTCCGAAGGGGATATGGCTAAAACGGACGCTAATACTATTTGGATTCATCCTTTTAGATCTAATAGTAACGGCCATTTTATGCCGGTCTCCAAGTATGGAGGCAAATCCGTATGCCAGAGTTTTCATGGAGATCTACGGCATCATACCGGGACTCACAATCTTCAATCTCATAGCGACAATTCCAATATATGCGGTTCTCATCTTTGACTCCCACATGATCGAGTATACTCGGCACTACAAGGATAAGGTTGAAGCGATTATTGATCTAGCATTCGGCTGGCTCATAGCGGGAAGCCGATTTAACGGAGCGATGAGTTGGCTATGGAATGCATCTCATCTAACCAGACAGGCACTAGGCTTTATCATATACTTATCCCTGGCAATACCAATCCTGTATATACTCCCTAAGTGTCACAGGATACGTCATAAAATGTGATCCTCATAACTTATCCTCATGAATTTTAAGTGTCTCAAGTAGAGCTGAGAGAGTATATAAGCCGAGTATGACGGCGAGTATCCATATGAATGGAGACGCTGCTCTCATAAGAACCTGAAGATTCAAGCCAGCCCACACTCCCAAAGTGACGGAGAGCATATTCGCAGCCTCCTCAACCCAGAGATGTAAATACGCCCTAAACAATCTCAAGCATGGAAATGACAAACCTAAATTTAGGAATGCCCAGACTAAAGGTAAAATCCCAAACGTCAGGGCTCCGGAAACAATGATTAGAGAAGAAACCATGAGATTCCATATCAGTATCCTAATGAAAGTGTGCAGGAGTCTTCTTCGAATCAGCATCAACCCGATCAATTCGTCATATATGGCCGTCCGCCTCATCCCCACCCTCAGCGGCGACATCAAAAGTTTAACGATCAAACCTGATATGATCGCGAGTGCAGTTAGAGCAATAGATAAAACGTAATCTTCAAAAAATATCTGTCCGGTCATGTCTATATAGCTTCGCCGAACCGCGCTATAAGCCTTAAGCCGCCGAAGAATCTCATTTCAGGCTTAGGATAAAAGATAAAGATGTAGAAGGTTCACGTATTTCTGCCGAACGGAACATTCTTTAAGCTTCAAGTCTCAAAGCCAGTCTACTCTCTGCTGACCGCTGGTGAGATCAATAGAACCCGACCTTCACAGCCAGCTACGATAGTCGATTTCATACCCTCCATCGATGGAGCGGCAGCAGGAAAGGAATTCATATTCATGTCCATACAGAAATGGGATAAGACTCCCTACAGACTCAGAGCCCTTGAAGACTCACAGATCAAAATTACGGATAGCTCCGACGCTAAAGTAGAGGTATTCAAGTTAGCGACGAATACATACAAGGACATAGCATTAAAGCCCTCCAAAGTTTATTATGTAACATCAATCTGGTAACATTGAGATCCATCCTACTATAGAGTTAGAACGAGGTATATACCATCGATCGCTGGTTCATACATAGGAATGGCCTTCTATACATCATCGAATATCGTGTGGAATCCACTTATCTCTTACGACTTCATGCTTATAGGCCAAGGCGAGGATGCAAAAGTCACAGTATACGATGTAGAATATAAGAAGATATTCGAGACGAAGGTTCCGGCTAGAGGCAAGATCTTCATAACTCCCGAGACCCTTCCTATGAGGCTGATGCCATACCCAGAGATCCTAATTAAGAGCGATAAGACAATAAAAGGTCTGCCACGTTCATCACGGAGCTGAGCCTAGAACATCATCGCATATTGGCGGGGAAGACCATGGAACAGGAGTCGTCTATCTGCCAATCAAGGCCAACCAGCCTACAATGGTGTATGTCCCAATCAACTACACATCAGAATCATACATATGCGCATATAAGGATACAAACGTGATCGTGGACGGCCTTCAAATAAGATTGGAGGCCGACCATTATCTCCCAATCCAGCAGGGCCTCCACGAGATAAGATCAGATGCGGACATACTGATCCAGATAACTCACTGGCCGAACATACCTGCCTTTCAGGGACTATACAACTTCTCCTCGATAATCCCGGCTGTTCAGGTGGCTGGCGTAAAGGAGAATGTGAAGGCAGTCCCATTAGTTGTGGGAGGGCTATCCCTACACGCTCTATGGAGGCATAGCGGCTACTATAGTCACTTTGGGGGGATCGTATTCTTCCTCAGATCTAGACGCGCAAGATCATAGCGTGGCGCATCAGCTAGATTATCCTTCTCCTCATCGTTTTAGGTGGCCTATCATGCTCCATGCGTAAGCGCAACCGTTAAATGAATCTTCTGTTATGTATTTTTCGAGCTAAAATATTGAGGGATGCTTAAGGTTGAAGATAACAGATCTGAAATGCACGGTCATAGGGAGAAACCCGGTAGTCCGTATAGTCACAGATGAGGATATAAGCGGATATGCAGAGATAGAATCCTCCAAGTGGTATATAAAGCCTCATGTAATGTTCTATAAGCGGTTCATCATAGGAGAGGATCCAACGGATGTTGCGCGCGTCATGCTTAAAATACGTCGATTAGGCAGCTTTAAGCCTTGGGGAAGCGCCGTAAGCGCGATTGAGATTGCACTTTGGGATATAGTCGGAAAGGCTGCTGGCCTCCCAGTCTATAAGCTACTCGGAGGGAAGGTTAGAGATAAGGTTCGAGTCTATAATGGCGGCGTCAGGCCTCCCATGAAGGGCTTCACGCCTGAAGACTATGCTGAGAATGTCCTCCAAATGAAGAAGGCACCTGAAGGCTTCACAATAATAAAGCAGCCGATAGGCTTTCACGGGAATATATTATCGGGGATCCCAGAGTCGTTCTACGGTGAGGCGAGGAAGGGATCGTTCCACCCGAGTAGGGGAATGCTCACAGAAAAGGGCCTAAAATACATTATTGACTGCGTTAAGGCTATGAAGGAGGTTTTAGGGGAGGAGGTAGGACTGGCATTAGACTGTGGACCCGGATGGGTCGTTCCATCAGCGATCAAGCTAGCTAAGGCTCTAGAGCCATACAATATCATGTGGCTTGAAGATCTAATCACAGGCGATTATGTTCCATACGTCCTCCCGGACGTTTATAGGGAGGTTACGCGGGCTACAAGCACACCGATCCATACTGGAGAGCAGATATACCTCAGACAGAACTTTAAGGATCTAATTGAGATGCGCGCCGTGGATATTATAGGGCCTGATCCATGCGATGTTGGTGGGATAGCGGAGCTAAAGTGGATCGCAGAGTTCGCGGATATGCATGACATTCTAATAGCTCCTCATGGTATAGGAGATGGATTAATAGGTCTGGCCGCCCTAGTCCAGGTGTCGGCAACCCTACCCGACAATTACATAGCATTTGAGTATCCAGTTGGAAATCCAGAATGGTGGTATGACATAGTTGAAGGGCTTCCAGACCCAATAGTTAAAGATGGATTCATAGAGGTTTGGAATAGACCGGGATTAGGCGTGGAATTTAATGAGAAGAGAGCGAGAAAATACCTTCCCGAAGGCGATGAAGACTTCTTTGACTAAATACTCCACGACAACTGCAGGAGGAGCCAAAGAGGGTCATGAAGAGAAGATCTAGAATAGCGATCGTTAAGGATCCAGACATACGGCGGAGGACGAGGAAGGCCCTAGAGATCCTCGGCGGCATAGATAAGATAGTGGACAGAGGAGACAGGGTCTTCATAAAGCCGAATCTGGTAGATGCATCTCCACTCGAGACGGGAGAGGTAGTTCAGCCTGAGACAGTTGAGGTCTTAGCCCAGGAAGCCCTGAATGCCGGGGCATCTGAGGTCATAATAGGTGATACTCAGACATACTGGAAGATGCCGAATGAGACGATCAGCAGATATGAGGAGCTCGCTAAGAATCTCGGAGTTAAATTCCTAGACCTGAAAAAGCATCCGTTCGTCAAGGTTAAAGTTGAGGATCCATTATTCTTTAGGGAGGTAAGATTGTCTAAGATCCTATTGGAATCCGATGTTTTCATTAATGTGCCAACATTAAAGACGCATGTCCAATATGGAATAACCGTGGCAATAAAGAACATGTATGGTTTGATCCCGCCTAAGGACAGGGGATACTACCATGCGATCTACAGGGTTGAAGAGGCCATAGTCGACCTATACAAGGCCAGAAGAGCCGACCTAATAATCGTTGATGGAACATATACGACCTTACATATTGGGCCTAGGCCGATAGAGGATTATAAGGAGACGGCCAGACTTGATCTAACCCTTGCAGGATTCGATCCAGTAGCCATCGATACGGTCTCAGCGAGGATATTGGGCGTAGATCCCTCAACTCTTAGATTTCTAAAATGGGCTGAAGAGAAGGGTCTGGGAACAAGAAGTATGGATGAGATTGAGATCGCCGGGACTCCATTTGATGAGGCATACTATGGAAGGGGAGTTGACATAGTCAGATATGCAAATGCAAGGGCCAAAAACTCTAGGTTCCTAAACTTCGGAGCCTGCACAGGATGTCTCCAGCTAGTAGCGGATGTTATGAGGTTCTGCGAGAACATATCTAGGGGAAGAAAGTTCCTTTACGTCATGGGTCCCGGAGCGAATGAGGAAGAGATAAGGAGGAATCTCCGTCCAGACGAGACCTTGATCCTCTGCGGATACTGTGCAGCCCCAACATTCTACAATGGCTTAAAGGGACACTTCGTTCCGGGATGCCCACCAAGATCAGAGGTGCTTCTCAAAAAGATTAAAGAGATACTGAAGGTCTATGATCCTTCAAGTTGAGATTTATGGGGAATAACTAATGTATGAGAGGATCCTCGTTTACGTTGGAACATACACTCATGGGGAGAGCGAGGGAATCTACATCTTCAGGCTTGCTCAGGATACTGGAGGTCTAGAGCCGATAGGAAAAGCGACGAAGATAACAAATCCATCGTTTCTGGCGGTCTCCCCGAACAAGCAGTATCTATATGCCGTTAATGAGGTTGGGTCATTCGAGGGTAAGAGAACCGGAGCCGTCAGCAGCTACAACATAAACTTGGAGACTGGAGAGTTAACACTTCTGAATACTAAGCCCTCAGGTGGAGCCTCGCCATGCTATGTAACCGTTGATGGAACGGGAAGATATGTCCTCGTGGCGAATTACGCTAATGGTAGCGTATGCGTATTGCCTATCATGGATGATGGAAGCCTCGGAGACGCCACGGACATAGTTCAGCATAGAGGATCAAGCGTTAATCCGAAGCGACAGGAAGGTCCACATGCACATTCAGTCATCCTCGACCCTTCAAACAGATATGCCTACGTGGCAGATCTAGGAATCGACAAGATAATGATATACAAGTTTGATTCTGAGAGGGGGAAGCTCATACCGAATGATCAGCCTTGGGTATCCATTCATCCCGGGGCTGGTCCACGTCACTTCACCATCCATCCAAATCGGAGATTCGCATACGTAATAAACGAGCTCGACTCAACCATAACTGCATTCTCATTTGACAGCGAAACAGGAGGGCTTAAGCCGATACAGACTATATCAACCCTCCCGGAAGGCTATGAGGGAACCAATTATCCAGCGGATATACATGTCTCTCCCTCAGGCAAATTCCTTTACGGCTCGAATAGAGGCCATAATAGCATAGCGATCTATAAGATAGATGAGGAGACTGGCAGACTCAGCATGATCGGGCATGAATCCACGCGTGGAAGGATCCCGCGGAACTTCGCTATCGACCCGAATGGAAAGTTTCTATTCGTGGCGAATAGGGAAAGCAATAATATAGTCGTCTTCAGATTGAATGAAGATACTGGACTGCTTGAGCCTACTGGGGAGGAAGTAAAGGTTCCAACTCCCGTCTGCATAAAGTTCCTGCCGCTTCCATGATGACCGGGAAACCCTTTTATTGGATGAAGCCTACCGTTGCGTGATCAAAAATGGTTAGAATGAGATTCGCCGTTGTCCTTCCAGGAGACGTTTATGACCCAAATAATCTAAAATTGATGAAGCAGCTCGGCTGCACAGATGTTATAGGTCACGGTCCAAGGCTTCCCAGAGGCTCAGAGGTATGGGAGTATGGAGATCTGGCTCAGATTAAGATGCATGTGGAGAAGCATGGGTTGAGACTTGAGGTATTAGAGGATGCCCCTCCAATAGAGAAGATAATCTATGATCTGCCTGGAAAGGAGGAGCAACTCGAGAACTTCTGCAAGTCCCTCGAGAACATTGGAAGGGCTGGAATAAAGGTCATAAAGCCCCAGCACATGCCTCCTGTTCCAAACATGATATGGCGGACTGAGATCGATAAGCCTACGAGGGGAGGGGCAACTTCAACGGCATTCGATTATGACATAATAAAGGATTTTCCGCCTACTGTCAAATTTGGCGTTTATAAAGAAGAGGAGATCTGGAGAAATCTGGAATACTTCCTGAAGGGCGTTGTTCCAACGGCTGAGGAGGCAGATGTAATAATAACCTTCCATCCCGATGATCCTCCTATCTCTCCAATACAGGGATTCCCGAGGATCTTAAGGAGCATAGAGGCATTCGATAAGCTCTTCAGTCTCGTTCCAAGCGATAATGTGGGCATGTGTTTCTGTCAGGGATGCTTCGCAGAGATGGGGGTTGATGTGCCAGCGGCTATAAGATACTTTGGAAAGAAGGGAAAGATATTCTTCGCTCACTTCAGGAATGTTAAGGGATCAGTCCATGAGCCTGGAGGATTCCAAGAGATATTCCATGACGATCCATCGGGGAGAGTCGATATGTTCGAGGCGATGAAGGCATACTATGAAGTTGGATTTGAGGGTCCGATGAGGCCTGATCACGTGCCTAAGATGATCTTCGATGATCTATTCGGCGGGATTCCCGGATATCATCTCCTAGGAAAGATATTTGCGATTGGATACATGAAGGGGCTTGCGGAGAGCATAGAAAAGATGGGCTACTAAACGCCTTATGTATCTGTTTCAGTTTTCATAGGTGTTGATGTGTGTTCATGGATTTTAGATGTCGTATGCGTATCAAGTCTTAGTTCTTTTAGCTATTATTCAGCGTCTTGGGATATGCTGGATTCACCCCGCAGAACTTCTTGCCTCTTTTCGCCACCATCACCTTCACGTGAGCAAGCAATCATCTCTCAAGAAACTTACTCAGCTTTTTATTGGCATTTCCGTTATCAGTCTTCTTTCTCC
>Ga0180301_10003319_pt1 | contig 12599 bp, 13 predicted proteins | sample GuaBasSediGuay16_FD_121797 | JGI IMG/M metagenome (GOLD analysis project Ga0180301, IMG submission 121797) | Subseafloor sediment microbial communities from Guaymas Basin, Gulf of California, Mexico - Guay16, Core 4569-2, 12-15 cm | ecosystem: Environmental > Aquatic > Marine > Hydrothermal...
CATTATTATATGCCATTGAATCGCCTAGGGCTATATGTGGGCGCGTTTTTTTAAAAAATAAAATTTGGATCATCGATTTTAAAGATCTAAAGTTCTGTTATGTTGAGCAATAACCTTTTTGCTATTTAAGGAATCATTCTGTCTAAGGAATCATTCCGTCAGAAATTCAACCAACCGACAATCAGAAAAATAGGTCCGAAAATGACGCAGATGAGATTTATTGTCAAATTAAAGATGGTATCCATCTTATTAGTAGTATAGCCGCCTTGCTGGAGATTATAAGAAATATCGAGCAAGCCTAAGAAGATTAGGGAGCTGCCAGCGACGATTGTGAAAAAAATTCCGAATCTCTCATTTAATAATAAACCAATAGCGCTTACTATGAGAACTGGTGTAATCCAACACAAGTCTGGAATAGGGAATGATTTTTCAAAGGCGCGATATACTTCTGATCGTTCAGGATTATTGAGCTCATATTTGAATAGATATATCCAGACAGCAATAAAACCAACCGCGAGAAAAATCTGCAGATACGCGATTATTTCTAACATTTTTTTCTTCTCTCCTTAACTAAATAATTGAAATAAAAAGTACAAGTTCTGTTATGTATAATTGAAGAAAGATCTTCTTTTAAAATTAGTTATTTTTTATCGGAAGAGGGAAAAAAGAAAAAAAAGAGAAAATTAGATTTTTAATTCTTTAACTTTCCATTTCAATGCGATAATGATAATTCCTATAAGTCCGAGGAGAATAAAGGCAATATTGAATCCTGGAATCTCTCCCAGCCCTCCAGTTGATTCTCCAAAGACACCAATCCAAACAGTTTCGCTAATGGAACTATTAAGAATGGTCTGTCCTGTGATACGATTATTTGCTTCATCTCGACTGGTGGTAATTTCCACCCACACATTTGCTTCGTGATCCCAGGCATACATCTTTAATGTACTTTCATCCACGGAGCTTAGGTCACCATAGCAGACCGTTACGATCAAGGGATTTATTGAAACATTGGCAATGAGCCGCCAGAAAGTTACGCCTTTCAAGGTTAGATTTCCACTAGTTAGGTGATCTTTTGGATTATAGAGCCATTTATTGACTTGAATATGCGAACTATTTTCAGAAGTGCTTTGAATGATTAATCCAAGTCCACAATCGCCTCGAGTAGAGGTACCTGCGGCATTTTCCCAGCTATCTGAACGTTCTTCTTCAATTTCATCAGGAACTTCGCCCATTATCTTGCCGGGTGTAGGGAGATGATAGACACCTGGACCATAGAGAAAATCGGCAACTGGATAATGATCCTGCCAAATACGCTCTAAACTTTCGTTTGCACCAATCCCATGATTGCTACCAGCATTCTGATCCCCAACAATGGCTTTTGCATCTGCTGGAAGATGTGAATATCCGCTACCCCAGCAGACCACATCGACGATTCCTCCTGTCTGATTTCGTAGAATAACATAGTCCCCTGCTGAATCTAAAAGGAACTCTCCCGTAGTTGGAGTCAAGTTATGCAATTCATACTGTTTACTATAACTCGGAGGCGGGGTATTCCCTTTCACATCCACCCACCAGCGAAAATCATCGCCTTCATACCATGTTTCCATTTTATCTACGTTATTCCACCACTGCCACCATGGACTATAATTATCATCTGGGTCCATATAGGTATCATTTGCCTGGTCATCATTCCGGTCGGGCCAAATAAGCAATATATCTGAATCGCCTAATTCATCGGCATGTTTTCCTTTTACAAACATCCATTTGACACCGTCATTATTCTCAATAGTCCATCCTGTCACATTGATATTATGGTCTGTGGGATTGAAGATTTCAATAAATTGGTTGAATTGCCATGTTGTGGGACCGTTATGCCCATTGTAAAGATCTTGTTGGACAGGACCAAAGAAAACTTCATTTATTACCACATTATCAGGAATTCCGTCTCCAAAGGGATCTTCGCCGCCGTAGGTCGGAATGGTTCCATTTAATTTTCCTGGTGATGGAGTCATCTTGAGTGCCCATCCACTAGCGTTGGTTGCCCAACTGTAACTTCCCCATATCCGTTCTAGAGAGTATCCGTTCCATGCTCCCATCGAATCATCAAGTTTTAACTGATTCTCCGTAGCGACATTATTTGTCTCGGGCGTAGGTCCAAATGACACAGAATCTACTAATGTTCCGCTGCTATCATAAAGATACACTTCGTCACCTGTATTGGCTAGTCTTAAATCGTAAGCGCCTCCGCCAACTCTTATTAAATCCTCCACTCGTGAGTCATTTTCATCACCCGCGCCGATGACTGTTTCAAATAACTGAACTAATGAATCATTTGCTACATCATCTGGAGAAATTAACTGAGATGGCACAATATCTTGGAAAATTATGATGAACCCTCTCGAGGGGATTATCGTCCCTGCGGGAAATTGATAAACTGCCTCGCTACCACTCCCCTCTTCATCTGTAATGTTCCAACCTCACATATCAATTGCATTTGCCGTAGGATTGAATAATTCAACATATTCCCCTTTATCGCCTGATAACGCATCATCGAAAAGAATCTCATTAATTACAACGTTATTAGGGTATTGGGACATCTCTATATTCTGTTTTTCTATCTCTATAGTAATTTCTGGGGAAGCGAGAATTCCATTAGTTACGATCATTCCCAAAGGTAAAAGCATTGTGAGACAAAGTAGCAATAGAAGACTATTTTTTATCTTTCTTATTCTCAATTCTTTCGAACTCCGATTCCCATTCTTTTTTTTTCTTAAAAATTTATTAATTTTCTGTTACAAAGATTTCCTCATCTTTGTGAGTAATTATATGGTAATTTATAATATTAAACTTTAGGGTAAAAATTCTTGATGCATAAATATAGATTTTCAGAAGATTTCGCTTTATTTTGTCCAATTTATCCTATAACATTATTATATTTCTAGTCTGAGATCTCATTATCCTCCTTGGAATTATTTTTTCTTGGAAAAAACCTTTCTATATGTTGAATAGTTGAAAATTTATGAGCTTTTTCCTTAATTTTTTCTCCACATTCATCACAAAGGTTCATTGTTGCTTCAATTCTTGCCCCAATATGGCTGGGAATGGTTTTCTCAAATTTAGTAAGCTTAGTCGCTTCCCTTTTTTTACATAATTCACATAATACCATCTAATTATCATCTTTTGAAAAAAAATTGAAGATCTTTTGGATTTATTATATTTTCTACGTTATCGTTTAAATTTCATTTCGGAATGGTTTATTAATCTATATAAATAGATCTTAAGAAAATCGGTTATTAAAAATGAAATCAATGCATATCCCCATACAAATAGCGCAAATGTCCATCCGATAGGTGTAATAATTATGCCATATACCGCAATTAGTGTTGCTACTAATTGAGTAAGGACAATCGCTAAAAATAGGATTTTAGCAGGTGGTGGAGACCAAAAATGTCGCTTCGTTCGTGCTACAAGAACTGTTAAATGCCCTGCAACAGAAAGTTTGAGAAAAATAAATGTCTGAATCATTTCAGGGGATAATTTAAAAACTTCTAAACCGATATAAAAGATTCCAAAAGATGTTATTACTCCAATTGCTCCTAAAAGAGTAGCAATTCCCATTCTCCTTGCCCATTGGTTTTTGCTACACCGATTGTGCGATAACCTCCTGTAGCAAAATTATCAATCTGTTTATCAATAATATCCTTAATTGCGTCTTCTTGAGAAATAAATGATAGTACAACCTGAGGTGCTCCTTTTGACACTTGAAATTTGGTGCCTTTTGTATCTTCAACCGTGGCTTCGGTACGTTTTGAAACGGGATCGAAGGGTTGGTCAACTGTTCATAGATTCTTCTCCCAATACGAACTGTCCTCCTGGAAAAGAGAGATCGATTAGCTAACAAAATCTTTTTAAGGATAATTTTTTTTGTAAGTAAATTATTTCATGCAGATAGAAGTGAGCCGGAATGCCTTATACTTATGCGGATATTCCAGATAATATTCAATCGAAACCCTATCTCCCACTACTTCATAATATTTGGGAAGGGTATCAAGAATTTGGCTGGGATTATTTTCAAAAAACCTTCAAAGTTTTTACTGAAGAATTCTATGAAGTAGCTACAAATCGTTTGAATGATTCAATCCGTACAGCCAAGGCAGTACTTGAGGGAAAAATCGAACATCCAGATAAATTGTTAGCATATGCATTTTTTCCACCTGTAATCACCATACGTGAAGATTTACAGACAGGAACCGCCAAATTACTCTACGGTGAATCTGTTGATGCATCTTTCCTTGTAGTAGATGATGCTACCCGCGAAATTTTATTTATTTTAAACACTCATATCGAAGATGGGATTCCAGTCGATTGGTGGACCGTCAATACGGATGATGAGGTCTTAGATCGACGGCATATGCGATTAGGAATCAAATTAAGGGATTTTCCAAAAAAAATTAAAAAATTTATGGACATTGGACTAAGAGCTATTGATATTCTACGTGATATTCGTAATGAAAGAAGTCCCCAGTGGGCACATTCTAATTACATGTCCACTATTGTGTGGTGTTCTGCTGTTATAAATCAAATTGAATATACCAGTAACTTTGAAGCCTTAGGAGGGCTTTGGGATGGTATTGAAGCTAGTAGTTTGGGATTACCTGACTACCTCTTCTGTTATTGCCCTTGGCCACCAATGATCCGGACTTTTACTATGATGGGACGAACAAGCTTCATTCTTCGTCTCGCTGGACTTTCAACCGAGCATAAACTATTCACACAAGGCATTAATTCTAATAATTTCAAATGGCTTGAGAAAAACGCTCCTGAACTAGTCGACCTATTTATTCGTAAAGGTTGGGAAGAAAAAGGTATAATCCGTCCTTCTGAAACCATTACGGAAGAATATCCCTATCTAAAAGAAAAGACTGATATCCCTAAGAAATATTCACTCGCTTCTAAAAAGCATCCTCGCATTCTTTGTGAAGATTTAGGACTTACTTGGAAAGAAGCCGCCTTAGGTGTCTTTTTAGATGTAAACCACGAATTTCCCGAGACCGAATCCATTACTTCTTCGCATATTATTAGCATCGGAGTTGGATTAGAAACAAAATTTCTAAAATAATTTAGTATTAGAAAAAATTTAGAATAACTACTGGGATATGAATTGAATCTGCTATGTATATAGAATAATCGATTAAATTGATTGGAAATTGTGGAAGTAAAAGTTTTAATAAAAAAAGCCTCAATTATTGTTAAACTAAGGATGTGTAAATAATGGAAACTCCACCCAACTCAGGTAATATAGAGAAACCTTCACTTTTCTGGTCCATTTTTATAGTAGCTGGAGCTAATCTTCTCATTGCACTGGCATTTTTCGTGCCGACCATCTATTTCTGGCACGTACTTGGGGCATTAGGGCTCCTCAATTTTTTACTTGTCTTTTTTATGATAATTGGACTGAAACGCCATGAAAAGGTAAAAGATAAGGATTTGGATGCTACTACCTTTTCCAGAAAAATGTTTAATATTATAAGCGGATTATTATTCGCAGGTTTTGTATGGTTATTTACTCCTTTTTTAGCCTTATTCATCCTATTTGGAGTTGATTTTGCTTTTGGATTTCATGAAGTAGCTTATGCCGTAATTAAAAAAAAGACCTATTTTACAGATGCGTTTATTGCACTCGGGCGGCAGTCAGAGCCGTTCAAACCTTATATGGCATCCATAATGGCACTCTTCGGCTTTACAATCGCTTTAACATACCAAACTCTCTTATTTCAATTTTTAGGCATCCCGAACTTTCAAATGGCAGTAATGATTGTATATATTGCGACTATTTTAATTTGGGGTATTGGCGATACTGCTGCGTATTTTGCAGGAACTCATTATGGGACCCATAAATTACCTTATAATAAAAAGAAATCTTGGGAAGGGTTTCTAGCAAACACTGCCGTTGGAATTGGGCTTGGTCTATTTTTCTTTTCCCCATTCATGCTTCCTTTTGTAAACACATTTTGGTGGATACTTTTGTCCATCATTGCTGGCCTAAGCGGTGCCTTCTTTGAAAGTATAGACATACACCTCGATGATAATTTTGTTTCAGTGACCTTTAACGGGCTCGTTATCGGCTCTTTAATAATTCTAATCTAATTATTTCCGCATTCCCTCCCAACACACACCATAAGCTTATTAATAAGCGACTTACAAATAGCTCAAACAAAACGTCATTCTTTCTTTTTCATCATCTTACTCGATTTTTATATTTTCTGAAATGAATGAGGCGGTAGAAATGTGCCCGAAAGAAATAGAATTGAAACGTCGTAGTAGAGAAATATTTGAAATCATTCGCCAAACGCCCTTTTACTATGTACCTTTAGGGATAATGAAAGGTTTAGGATTTGATGCAAAAGAAATAAACAATAAACCATTGATTGGGGTGGTTACTACCTGGAATGAGCTCAATCCAGGGCATAAACATCTTTTACAATTAGCCGATGCGGTAAAATACGGCATTATCGAGGCAGGTGGTATTCCCTTTCAATTTGCAACGGTCGCCCCATGTGATGGATGGGCGAATGGCCATGAAGGCATGCGATTTATCCTCCCTCAACGCGAAATAATAGCCGATTCCATCGAAGCGATGATGGAAGCCCATAAACTGGATGCCATGGTAACCTTATCCAGCTGCGATAAGATAAATCCAGCTATCTTAATGGCAGCAGCTCGCCTCGATATTCCAACCATTTGTGTTCCTGGAGGTCCTAACTTTTATGAAATTAATTTTGACCCAAGATACGAGGGCATCGAGACCCGATATTATGAAGATTTTAATTTCAAATTAAAATGTATCAGTTGCGCCTCTTATGGTGCCTGTGCCATTATGGGGACTGCAAACACTACCCAATGTCTCATGGAAGCCTTTGGTATGACGCTTCCCAATGCCGCCACTATTCCCGCTGTAACAACCATGAAATACATGATCGCTAAAGAATCAGGACGTCAAATCATCGAATTATTAAAGCGCAACCTCACACCTTCACAGATCATGACACAAGAATCCTTAGAGAATGCGATTATGGTAGATATCGCCATCGGAGGCTCAACCAATTCAACCTTACATCTTCCAGCTATTGCAACTGAAATGGGAATTGAGCTTGATTTAGAATTTTTCAATGAATTTAGCAAGAAAATCCCCACTATTGCTAATATAGCCCCTTCAGGACGTTACTCCATTGTGGATTTATACAAGGCTGGGGGTATTCCCGCCGTTTTGAGCCGATTGAAAGAGTTTCTCCATCTCGATTGCATGACCGTTTCAGGAAAACCTCTTAAGAAAATCATTCGGAAAATACAAGTCTTGGATGATGAAGTGATTCGCCCCCTACATAATCCCATCTATCCAGAAGGGGGTACCGTCATTCTAAAAGGTAATCTAGCCCCCGAGGGCGCCGTCGTAAAACAATCTGCTGTTGTGAATCAATCAATGCTACAATTTGAAGGTCCTGCAAAAGTATTCAACTCGGAAAAAGATGCCATTAACGCATTAGCCGCCAAAGAAATCGAAAATGGGTCCGTTATTGTCATTCGCTATGAAGGCCCAAAAGGCGGACCTGGGATGCCTGAACTCTTGGCATTAACGGCTTCTCTAATGATTTTAAAGGACATGGATCGTGTGGCGCTTATCACCGATGGGCGGTTTTCTGGAGCCACCCAAGGTCCTTGTATTGGGCATGTGTGCCCAGAAGCGTATGTAGGAGGGCCTATCGCTATTCTTCAAGATGGTGATTTAATTAAAATCGACATTCCAAATAGAAAACTGAATGTAGATCTTTCCAAAGATGAAATTCAAACTCGTTTGCAAAAATGGAAGCCCATTGACAAAGGAATAACAAGTAAAACCTTATTAAAATACCGCGCTCTGGTAACTTCTGCCGCTAAGGGCGCAATTCTCCAATATTAAGAAATTAGACGTATTTGAATAATTTTTTTAAAAAGATGCTAGAGCAAAGAATATCATTTGCGCATAATACTTTCGGCGAACTCTCCGATCAGAGTGCGTTTAATCTGATCTAACGTCAGCATAATGCTTTTAAAAGACCGTTCTCTTATTTTCAAATATTCATCGAGTACATCGATTATTTTAAACTTTCCAAGGTGATTGCTTAAAATGAATCTAAAAGAAGATATCACCACTGAAATTAAGATTGCCTTCTTAGAAGAAATCGTTGGAATTAATGAAATTGATTTTGATGAAGTACCAACTGCTCTAATTGATTATTATATCGAATTAAAATTAAAAAATTTGATTTAAATTTTGTATTCTATTGCTGAAAAGCTAGTGGTTCTTTAGCCAATCTCTTAATTTATCCCACAAATTTCCAGCTGCAGGATCTGTAAATAAAACATGATATGCCTTTGGAATGAGAACTAATTCTTTATCTTCTGACTGAATTTTCTCAAAAAAAGAACGCACTCCCTCCACACTTACTGCTTTATCTTCACTTCCTTGAAAAATAATAATTGGGATTTTTATTTTATCTGCTGCTTTATAAGCTTTCTTTGAATATTTATTTAATTGAAACAGATAGCGAACCGAGACTTTCTCAAGATGATAAGGATTTTCCCAATCATATTGCTGGTGAATCTTGTTTCGGATCCCTAGAGCCTCATTCCCTTTGACATAAATAACACGCGCCCCGGGACTGAAAAGATAGACGAACAAGCCCCCTATTACCTTAAACAGGTCTTTTATGGAGAATGATCCAAGGTTAAACTTCACGGCAGGAGCGAATTCTATCATTCCATCCATTTCAGTTGGATTTTGCGCAATATAATTGATAGAAACAATACCTCCCATACTTTCTCCCATAAGATAATAAGAAATTCCTGGATGTTTTTGTTTTATAAAGTCAATAAATTCTTTAAGGTCATCAATGTAATACTGAAACTTTTTAATATCCCCTTTTCTCCCCTCTGAACGTCCATGTCCTCTATAATCCATTATATAAAACATGGATCCTGTCTGTGCCACAATCTGATCTGCAAAAAGAATAAAATATTCCCCATCTCCTGCCATGCCATGGCATCCAATAATTACTTTTTGTGGATCTTTAGTCTGCGGCTCGAAAAATCGGTAAAATAATTTCAGCCCGCCCGAATTCTCGAAATAACCGTGCTGTGGCTTGGCAATTGGATTAGTTCTCAATTTTTGGAGTAAAGGATGGATTTGAACGGAAGAATCTTCATTTGAAGACATATAATGAGTAAATAATGGTCTATTCTATTTGAGCATTTCGTTCTGAATTTGAGCTTTTTCTCCATCGTTTGGGCAAACGAACCTTACTAATCTTTAAACTTTTCCATTAGAAGATAATCCGAAGAAACTCAAATTCTTATTCGATTTTTCGGTCAAAGGCTCGCCTAATTCGGTTAATTGCTCTCTTAGCCAAGTCCTTCCATATTCAACCTGTAAAATTACAGCTGTTATCTGGATTTCCTTCTGACTCCTTAACTTCCCGTTCTTTTTCAGATATAGTACTCACCAATCTCATTCTTTTAAAATACTTAAAACAATTAGAACGATCTACAATGGTTCTTGTAAAGAGCCCTACTCGTTTGGGCAAACGAATCCTTCTAAACCTCGCCTTTTTATTTAGAAGGTAATTGTAGGTCTCTTCAAGATTTCTCTTCTTAACAACAATAAGTCCCTGAGGATCTATACTTCGACCCTTTGGGAACTCTAATCAATCGTCAACCAATACGAATGTATTCAAATTCTGATTCTGGGTATTCTTCCTTTTCTTCAGATTTTTTGTCCGTTATTCGTATCACCTGTTTCAATTTTTGGTCTTAATATCGGAATGAATAATTTATTTATAATCTTTTGGTAATAATTGATTCATAATTTTGGACGTAATATTACTAAATCGAAGATTATATTTCCCAAAATAGGATATTACCTAAAAGGATAGATCCATTTGGAAATCGATGAAAATAATGCATATCGAATTACAGAACGCTTATCCTTTCCTCGGCTTATAGGAACTGAAGGCGAAAAGAAAGCAATTGAAATAGTCATTGATGAATTTCAAAAAGCGGGATATAAAGTAATCCGGGAAGAATTTGAAACGTCTTTTTTCAATTGGATTTTAGCTAGGTTCATATTTTTACCTTTGTCTGCTATACTTATTCTTGCTGCTTATTTATTGATGATAAGCCCTATTTCCTCTATTTTTTTATCAATTTCATTACTTCTAGTAGGAATGTACGCCACGCGTTTTTCTGGAAGCGGCGAGGAGCCTCGAGGGAAAAATTATATCACTGAAAATATTTATGGCAAATTAATTTCGCCTGATGCTAAACTTGATGTCCTGTATATGGCACACTGGGATTCTAAAAGCCAAACATTTTCATCATTGCTCCGAATCATCATCTTTATTATCGCTATATTTGGTGCGCTCATATTATCTCTCTTGAACATCATTGGCGGAATAATTTCTCTTACTGGCAACCTTGATCCGAATTACTATTGGGCTGTTTTAATTAGCTCTATTGTAGTTGGAATAATTGCCTCTTTAAATGTCTTCAACAAAACTGGAAATGAATCCCCTGGCGCTCTTGACAATGCCGCTAGCGTAGGCGTTATGTTGGAATTAGCGCGTTATTTTAAGGCAAATCCCCCAACGCATATTAATTTAACATTTATTTCGACAGGAAGCGAAGAATTGAATCTGGGAGGCGCCAATGCTTTCATAAGGAACCATAAAAACGAACTAGATCCTGTTAGGACCTATTTCATCAATTTTGATGGGATTGGAGGGAAAGGTATTATACGACTCATAACTTCATATGGATTTCCAAAGAAAAGTTCTTCTGACAAACTGAATACACTCTTCCTAGATGTGGCTAAGGAACTGGGAATCGTTTGTAAATCAATCTGGCTTCCTGTAGGTGCGTGGAGTGATTATATGCCTGTTATCAAAGCAGGATTCGAAGCTTGTTGGCTTGCCTCCCAGGGCTCAATGCTAAATGTCCATCGCGCCAGCGATAATATGGAAACGATCTCAAAAACTGGATTAAAAAATGCTCTATTATTAAATATTGGAGTTATTGAGAAATTAGATTCGGAATTTTCTTAATTTCAATAAATTCTTTTTTTCTTTATGATTTAATATGTTCAAGCCTATTCATCAAGTGTTTAGTGAATTCCTCTACTGATTTTTTATGTTCCCATGCTGTTATAGGAAATATCTTATCGACAATGAACCATGCAGAGGCAAAGGGACTTATATTGCCATTCCATTGCCGTAAAATACCATAAAAGTTTCTTTCAAATTCTTGTGTTAATTGATCAACCTTGCTAAACAAAATTTGGGTTTCTTCTTCAGCAACAACGCTGGTAATGATAAATTCGCCATAGGAAAACAATATTTTTTTATCTTGATGATCAATTGAACGAACCCGTTTTTTACTATCAAATACTTCTTTTGAGATGCTTGTAATAGCGGAAAGGATGCCCGTGACTAATTCAGGGGCTAATTGCTTACTTCCTGTGGTGTATAAAGGACGTCCATCTTTATAGGAAATCAGAATTTCATGTATTCCTGAGAGCGATTCAAAATTAATTCTCGTTAAATTCGCAAATAATATGAAGATATAAGCGATGCCCCAGAGAATATAAGCAATATTTAATTCTCCTATGGTTGATTCCAACTGGGGGATACTAAAAACAACATCTATAAAAATTAATGATCCAATTGAGAGAAGGATTTTGGATTGGAGTGAATAAAACTTGTTTTTCAATACAATATAACAAATATAACCACAAAAAACCATAATACCTATTAAAGCAAAGAGCTTTCCACCTCCAAAAATGTAAAACATAGGGGAATGACTATTATAAAAATTAATTAATAAGCTAAAAAAATTTATTTCGGCAAAACTGGTAGGATTTAAAGAAAAGAAAATCAAATAAGCTTCTCCTATAATTACCGCAATTAAAATAACTAAGAACTTACTGATATACTTAAATGGAACTCTTTTGCAAACGATCTCGAAGAAAATATAAAAACCTGTAATTCCCATGATCAATTCCCAAAAGAATCGATATGTCACATATAGTTCAGCAGACCACCACCCAATAAACTCAAAATAAGAAGCTAATACATAATCCATTACAGCAATAGTGATAATTGTGAAGCCGATCATGATCTTTGAGACAACAGAAAAAGTTTTTCGCGTTTTATTGGCTGTTCTTATAAAATTCAATATTGCGAGGCTCATTAATATGATATTTATACAAAGTAATACCTCGGTAAGCATTTAAATCTGCTTCCTTTCCTATCGATTTATCAATTCTTTCTTCAAATAAATGATGAATTAGGGATTTTGTTTAGCGCCACAGAATTCGCAGTATAAAGATCGTCCTGGGATTTCTTTACCACACTGGATGCAATATTTTAATAATCCCGCTTGTCTCGCCCGTGCTCGTCTTATTTCTCGAATTCTTTCTCTCGGTAAGGCTCTATCTGGTGGGGGCGCCCTTGGTTTTGTTAGATAATACAGTGCAATAAACCCGACAATACTGATTATGAGAAGTACAA
>Ga0180301_10003320_pt1 | contig 12596 bp, 12 predicted proteins | sample GuaBasSediGuay16_FD_121797 | JGI IMG/M metagenome (GOLD analysis project Ga0180301, IMG submission 121797) | Subseafloor sediment microbial communities from Guaymas Basin, Gulf of California, Mexico - Guay16, Core 4569-2, 12-15 cm | ecosystem: Environmental > Aquatic > Marine > Hydrothermal...
GCCTATGCACCACCGACAGGGGCGATTACATATTCAGCATCCTGGCCACCGGCGCCAACGGCCAAACAAGAACCGCCATAAACGACATCGCAAAAGCAATCATCGAAAACACAAAATAACCACGCTTGTTATCCCGAGCTTGCCGAGGAATCTGCTAAAAAAGTCATTCTGAGCGCAGCGAAGAATCTATTCAAAATGGCCCCGCGCAGCGGCTCCATAATGTTTCATTTTGCATTTTGATTTTTGCATTTCTCTTTTGCGTGCCACCCTTTTCCCCGAAAAGGGTGCATCTTGTAGGGTGCGACGTCTCGCACCATTATTATCTGCTGAACGCAGTGAAGTCCCGACTCGTCGGGACCCCTCACCGCGGAAATACTTTCAGGAATCCAACCCCGTCTTTCTCAAACTCAACGCTGTCTTTGTTTATCTTCTTAACGGTAACTCCCATTATCTCATCACCTTCGTAAAGTATCTCGTTGCCTACTGCTATCGAGCGGCCGGTCTCAGCCCACAGAATGCTTCTCAACGCTATCCCCACATCTATAAGTGTTTTCTCCTCAAGTGTTTTATCATCGCCTTCCTGAACCACCACAACGGCCTCTTCTGCCCACTCCCCCGTCACCGGATCCTGTCTCCAGGTGGTATCCATTGGGTCGCGAAGAGTCTCGGGATACTTCGGCGGTTTCTCCCAATCGATTTGGACATCACCCCTTGCAGTAGCGGGCTGCGCAGTCGTATCTGCCTGCTCGAGCGTACCGGCGAGCTTCTTCTTAGCAAGGCTCCGGCTGAATGTCGAAGTCAGCACGAGTAAGAGAACAACAAACAGTACCACCATCAGCACCATTGTTGTTCTCCGCCTTTTATTACTAACAGTGCCAATGACGCCGAGGGAGGCGAATTCCGCCAAACCACCACCTCCGGCAGGCAGGATTTCTTTACCACCGCCAATTTTGGGCCGCTTAGGTGCTATAGGTACATCTTTCGACACAAAACCATCTTGCCGCCGCATATTCTTACCTTCGCTCGGCGAGTCCGTCCGGCCACCCCCTGATTCGTCCGAATCGGCGACGCCGGGCTTTGGAACAGAAAGACCATCAAAGATCGATGAGACTTTCCTGTGGAGTCCGGTTTTTCGTTTTGCCATTGCTCACCTCTTCTGCTAATTGCATATATTCAATCGCTCCTCGGCTCCCTTCATCATACGTTATCACCGATTCGCCCGCACTTGGTGCTTCGGCCAGTCGAATATTCCGATGTATCACTGTGCTGAACACAAGCTCACCGAAAAATTCTCTCAGTTGTCGTTGCACGTCCCGGCTCAAATGTGTTCTGCCTTCCACAAAGGTCAGAAGAACTCCCAGAATCTGCAACTTACGATTAAAGCGTTCTTTCACTATGTTTATCGTCTCAAGCAGTTGTCTGAGTCCCTCCAAGGCGTAATAATGTGTCTGAACGGGAATCAGCACCTCGCCGCAAGCAACCAATGCGTTTAACGTCAATATCCCCAGCGAGGGGGAACAATCAATGAAACACACATCATAAATATTACCAAGGTCCGCAAGCTGTTGCTTGAGCACACATTCTCTGCGGAAAAGTGTCGCCAATTCAATATCCGCACCTGAAAGCAGGATATTGCTCGGCACCAGACTAACGCCAGATATGTAAGTCCGGCGTACCACCTTTGATATCGGAATCTGGCTGTTCGTCAGGGCCTCATATATGCTGATATCCAGCTCTTCAGGATTACACCCCAGACCCAATGTGGTGTGTCCTTGCGGATCAATATCCACGATCAGTACCCTGTAACCTTTCCTGGCAAAAGCAACAGCAAGATTAACTGCCGTGGTCGTCTTACCACAGCCACCTTTTTGATTCGCTATCGCTATTATTCTCATCATTTAACCTCATCTGGGCCGGTACAAAATCAATTTCAATAACTCAAATTACTTCTTCGATTGCAGGGCTTACGGCACCCGGCCCCTCTTCCTTAATCTTGTCTTCTTCCGGTACTCTCACAAAAACGCTCAAAATCAGCTTTGCCTCGGGTGGCGAATCCTCTTTACGCGACCGAGTAATAGTAAAATTGTCTATGAAAACAACAGGCTCATACCGTTCCAGTTGATTAACGAACCTGGCGAATTTCCTGAAACTGCCGGAAAAGCTCACCTCCACAGAGGCCGTGCCTATATCGTAGCAGTTCGGTATTAACGAATATGATTCGCTGTCTATCCCCCTGCTTTGAAATGTGTCAACGCCTATCTCATCGGCTATCCCACTTATGCTGAACCATATTTTGTCCAACTCATCCACATCCGCTACAAATCTATCCAGTTCACCCTTTAGCGCCTTTACCTTTTGGGTCAGAATGCCCCGAGCCTGTTCTCTGGCGGCGGCTTTCGAACTGTCGTACATTAACTGTTTTTGCATCAACTTTTCGCCCAGAAGTGCTGACTCCTTTCGCTGTGGCAGCATCAAAAACATGTGAATTGCAACAAAAGCTATCAACGCTCCGCCCCAGAGCAATGCTAATATTATCAGAGATTTTCTGTGAATCGGATTCATTACACTCTCGGTATTTAATAGGGCCTAAAAACACACTCGATTACATAATTCATGACGTTTTTTCTTTTATCTGTCGCTTGTGCAATGAGCCTTATGTTGTCGGTTCTGTCCTTCAGGGCACTCGACTCATTTAAGGCACTTAAAAGCCTCAACACCGCCTCATCACTGCCTCGGGTGCGTCGGCCGTAAAGGCCTATGTATAATATCCGCTTTGGTGCCTGAATAGGGATTTGCCTTGATGGATTCTTTCTCTGAGGCACCACCCTCGTTACAATCTCGGTTTTTATATCGAGACTCGATAGAACAAGAGAAGCGGGTATATTCTCCGCCAATACCTGTAATACAGGAGACCATTGTATTTGCTGGGGCAAGGTGTCATCTAATTCAACAAAGCACTTACCCATATCCTCTATGTTCTTCTCGGTATCCTGCTTAAACCTCACACTATTGGTAAGTTTGAATATGTCCATCTGAATAGTCGTCAAAAGACGCTTCTGATTTTTCAGCACTATCCCGCCCCGTATGTAGTTGCCGAGCGTTATTATGGTGGCAACAATGGGCACAGCGATGACGATTGCCAGAAGACCGGCTCCAGCCGGTCTGGTCCTTACCGGGATGCCCTGGCCTTTAAGTAAATCAATGGTCAGCATCTTAAATCGTCCTCATCGCAAGCCCGGCTGCTAATGCCAGCCGGCAGCCGTGCTCTTTAAGCGTCTTCGCACTGCGGCCGCTGCCTTCAAAATGCATCCTGTCGAACGGATTCCATACTACTGCTTCAATCGGCAACTGGCTGTTTAGAAGCTCAACAAAACCCTTCGCCTGGGCAAAACCACCACATACATATATCTTGCGCACCGTTTGCCCCTCCTGGGCACTGTAATATCGCAATGTCCGTACAATATCACTGGTCAATCGGGCAATGGCCGTCCTCATACTCGCTTCAATTCCCGCAACTTCTCTGTCGCTGTTGCCGTGCACGACATCCCGAACAACCTGTAAAGAAAGGTTGTGCTTGCCGGCAATATCGGCAACAATTTCATCCGCGGCATGAGGAATGTCGCGCACAAACGGAACACCATCTGAACCCAAAATGGCAAAGTTCGTGAATTTGCTGCCTACACAAATGATGCCTACAGGTTCGGCGTTATCACGCTTTTCACACTCCAAAAAACAGTTTAACAATGCCAGCCCGTCAACGTCGATAAGAACACAATTCAATGACGCTGCTTTAACAACCTGGCTCTTATGGCCTATTATCCCCATAGTTGCAGCCGCCAACATACCACGAATTGCCCGGCTCTTTTGAGAGTTGTTTGCTTCCGCCAAATCACCGACCGTATTATTTTTGAACAACTGGTAATCTACTATGTATTGACCCTCCTCAAACGGACAAGCCTGCTGAGCTTCGGATAGAACCACCGTTTCGATTTCTTCGGCGCCAACCGCTGGAAACCGGAAACGCCGAATGGCCACATTCGGACCGCTTATCCCACATACAGCGTATTTCGTTTTGATATGGGCGGATTTGATGCATTCGCGTATGGCCTTTACTACGTTGTCTATCTTCGCCTGCTCGTCTTGGTCATCTTGAGCAATCTGCGTCCAACCAGCCGTTATCACGCTGTACCCCTGCCTGTCTTGTCGCAATTGTACCGCTTTTATGTAACTTGAGCCTACATCAAGCCCGAATACGTCCCTGCTGCCGTAAAAAAGACGCTTGAAATTTAACATACTTCCATGTTCTTTTCGTTGCAACATTCTACCAAAACAACATCCACTATGTCCTATATATACACCTTCTCTGTGTTCACTATATATAATTCGGATTTTTGTCGGGCTTAGTTCAGCGGATTAAATGCACCGATTGAATTATTTTGCCCTCCTGACTACAGTCTATGGAACCCATACCAACCTTTTGTTTTCTTAAGTCTTTGTAATACAAACACTTATATCAACATCACAATAAACCGCTAAAACGCTCAAGGCCAAAGGCTCGACGTTCATGGCAAGGCTCTTCACCCCAAATCAGAGCCGGGAATCGCTCCATCCGCCCGGAATCGGCACGTACTTGCTCTGCAACCACATATCTCCAGGCAAGATGCCTGTCAAAAGACGCTCATCGAAGTAGTAACACCTGCGAAAACCGTTGCTGCCCTCGGCAACAATGCCTTGTACAGATTCGGTAATAGAACCGGCAACAATCAAAATGTCCTTGCCGTTCGGATTCACGTTCCGCCTGGCTCCCAACCCGGTGGTACTACTTACATTCTCAGCCCCCCAACCGCCCCCACATGACGTTATCGCCGCCTGTACCACTACTGACGCCGCTGTCTGGGATGAATAGGGGTCCACCAACTGCCTTTCCCACTTACTTGACGGCAGAGCCGCTCGAAAACCGACCGGCTGATAAGTCAAAACCGAACCTCCCGCATTTGTATAGACCTCCGGGAGATTCGGATTGCCGCTATACCGTGGAACATTAGAACTCAACTGTGGGTCAATTACCTTCACTGCCCCGAATTGGGAAAACAGGCCCAAAACATTTTCGTTTTCCATGGCCGGGACAAGCTTAATTAAATTCCCTCCTTCATACTCCGCCGGTTCTTGTGGCCCGGCATATAATACGGGATGAACTACCCAGATGTTGCCTGTTGCGACAACCATAAGCCGACCTTTTAGCTTACTATAAAGCCTCGTACCTGCCATGACCATGTTCCCATCGGCGTCGATACCTACTGCACCACCTATGATTACATTCCCATTAACAAAAATCTGGCCACCAGAGGCCGCGCTCGCCATCCCGCCCATCGGAGAAGATACCTTCTGCCTTACGTATGTGGATGTTATCGGATAGTCTATCGACGCACTGCTGTCGGCATAATGATAACCATAGATGGGATATAGTGTATAGGGATTTACCTGGCCCGAGGCAAGAATATAGTCATTCCCGGCACCCTCAGTACAACATACCGTGCAGTTGTTCGTTACACGTACCATTCCCGCCCCCAAGCCGTCAACGTAGAATTGAAGTTGAACAGCCGGCTCCAGGGACCAATCGCCGCTTACTAATTCTACGGCACTATCTGCCAGAGGTGCATTCGCGCCGGAAAAGTCGAACGTGCCCGACGTGCTACTCTTAAAACGAGCGACCTTTGCTGCTGCGCTGGTGTTAGCACCGGCGCTTTCTGGATCGGTTACATTGCACTGAGGCTGATCAAAATAAATGCCTTTCTCAAAAAGGTCAATCAGGCTACTGTACTTATCCTTGCTATGACCCCACCATGTATAGCGCGACTCCCCCATCGAGACATGGTAGTTGAACTTTGGCTTATCTCGTTTCCACACGTCGATATCCACAATGTCGTCCTCCGGCGCGCCCTCACAATTGATGTGTATCGGCATCTCTATAATATCTTCACCCGTAAACCAAGCACGCCTCGAACCCCACATTCCAGACGGTATTTCGCAAAGGCCCATATCCCATCCGCCCACTGCCTGTACCACATGGGATTGTATCCTTTTCTTAAACAAACCATAATAACCCTCTGACACTATCTTGTACACAGGCTGGGTCCCCAAAAAACGGTCAAAGCTGATAGTGTAATTGAAGCCGCCTCTGCCAAAGCCTCCAAGTAATGAATTTTCCCTTATCATTCGTGTTGTTTCTGTGCCCGTACCTCTGCCTCTGCCTCTGACTCTGCCGCCCTTTTTCACCCCGCTAAGAACATCAGCCTGCTGATGCATCCAACGAATTGCTGCCTCATACCCGGCCTCGGCCGCCAGTTCCGACATCGCCTGGTCCCGTAAGTTTGCTGCACGACGTCTCGCTCCGTAGGCTGCTGTTAGAATTCCAAAACCCAAAATCATAAGTGCGAAAACAACCACCACAGCCAACACAAGAACTGAACCCTTGTTCCGCTTCTTAGCGAACCTTTTGTTTGTATATTTCGTAACCAACCCCCCGCTTCCTCTAATTAATGTGTTCGAGTTACCTCTTAAAATTCCAAATCAGTTCCGCATCAGTGTTGCCGCCATTATCGTAATCATTTTGCCGTCATCAGGGTCGGTCAGTGTCAACTTCATCCTGACGCTGCCGTGTCCGATCTTATTAAACCTTGACCGGCTGAACTCCACATCCGTAACATTGTCCGCGATAGCAACGCTCCTGCCGGCACTTCGCCTCGCTCCATGAGGGTAGGAACCATAATCAACCATCAATTTCCTGCTCTGCCTGTCAAGATAGAACCGTGCATACTCTGTAGCTTCCGTCCCGAAGCCTTTGTTGGATTGACCACGACCGCTACCGAATCTCATCCGCCTGTTACCCCAATATCTGAATTCCACTATCTCACCACTTACCATCTCCCGGTTCGATTTGATGATACGTGAAATCTCACAGTTGTTGTAGTCGCTCTTTCTGCCGATCCGGTCGAATATCGCTGCTACCGCATGTCCGTCAATTTCTATTTGCCTGTTCGACAGATTATAACTCTCAAGCCAATATCGCTGACCTCCGATTAAAAGTACGAGGATTGCGGATATGGGGACCATCATGATCGCTCCCGCAATCACCACTTCTATCAACGTCATGCCCTTTGCAAATCTCCGTTTGCCACTGAATAAAGAACTGTGAGATTTCATCTTCAACCACCCGCCTGGTCTATTCTGGCGTTCGTTGCTAACACAACTGCCGGATCCGTATCCTCAACCGGACTGTTGCTGATTTTGGTGTGCCATCGTACCGTTACGGTCAGCGGAATCAGCCTCATATAGCCTAACGGACGGCTCAATGTTATACGCATCGGGATACCATCAATAGTTAATTCATAAACACACTTGATAGAGAACATTTTGGTAACTTCGTCAACTTCGTAGGTGTCTTCGATATATTCGAATCCCATGTCCAATTCGAGCGGATTCGGCGTGCCGTCAACTGCCCTTGCGTAAAAAATTGAGCCTCCGTTGCCCTTCCAGTCCTCCAGCAAGAAGTGCCCCACCCGTGTGCTTAAGCTGTATGCGCGCGCAATGCGCCTCTGACACACACCGTGATATCCGTAGCTTAGTACACCCGTTGCCGCCACACTTACAACCACGGTGGCTATAAGAACTTCTACAAACGTCATGCCGTGTGCAAGCTTTGTTCCTTTACCGGGCATCCTTCATCACCCACACTCTCCGTTACAATTACACACACAGCGAAGAAAGAAAAGCCTTCCCTTTGTCCTTTATTATGGACAAAAAGAAAGTGAGGGGCGTCCCCGCCCCTCCTCTCTTCTGTATTCAGGTTTTTAAGGCCAAATGGGAACCTATTAGATTCCGCCGGCTACCCAGTTGCCATCCTGGTCCAGGGTGTAAGAGGGCGGGCCGTTAATTCCAGAACCCGCTGTGGCTTCGATGGTGAATGTGAGAGAGTTGTTCATCACATCGTAGGCGCCACTTATGATGGAGAAATTGCCCTGGTCAAAATAGGTGCCCGCCAGGTCACCAGCTCGGAAGCCCAAATCCGTGTCGAAATCGAGGGCCGTCAAATCACCAAGGTCGTTGTCCAGTTCCGCGCAGTACGCACGGATTGCTGTGGCGATGGTACCCATCATGGCCTTGCCTTCCGACCACTTTGCCGCATCAATGCGACCTCGCATGATCGGAATCGCGACCGCTGCCAATATGGCAACGATCAAAATTACCACCATTAACTCGACTAATGTAAAACCTTTTCTTGACATAACTAACTCCTTCCAAAAAATGAGTTACTATAAATTTGTAATACCAACGCGGTATCACAACTTTTTCGGCATCTTGTAAACTTTACTTCAATCCCTTTTATCGGTCATCTCTCCTACTTTCCACAATAAATACGCTATCTGTTCTCCCATAACCCTCTATTATACACTATCTGCACTGGTTTAAAGCTCAAACACGCCTCGAACAGAGTAACATAGCCTCTTTTCTTAATCTCATATACCACTTTGCTCCCATACTCCCGTGTCAAGCACCATCTGGTCTGGTTTCCAGCCTGGAATGGTCTTCGTAACAGTTATAACATACCTCAGATTCTCACCGTCATAATCTACAACCCAAGTAAAATGACTTTGATTAAAATACGTGCCGTCAAGGTCATTGTTAATAAACCCCAACTTCCTCGCATCCAGACTCCCTGGTGCACTGGTCCATGAGCCGGGCATATTGTACCCCGCTATCCACGCTCGAATAGCTGTGGCAATCGTCCCGGCCGTGGCTTTACCTTCCGACCACTTCGCCGAGTCAACACGCCCACGCATCAGCGGTATCGCTACCGCAGCCAATACAACCACAATAACAACCACCGTAAGAAGTTCGGCCAAACTATAACCTCTTGCCTTTCTCATAAAAAACCTGAGTATATCCCACAGGGGGCTTCATTCCTTTTTAGTTTACGTAAAAGTAACATCCGACATTGAGAAGATCGGAAGATATAACGCCACTACCACTACCAATACTCCCACACCTACAATTACAATCACAGCAGGACCAAGAAGATTTAACAGCGTTGTTATAGTCGTATCCATCTTTGTTTCGTAATAATCGCTGGCCCTTTCCAACACAACAGGCAGCGTACCGCTTGTTTCACCGACCTGTACCATCCGCGTTACCATGTTCGGAAAAAAACCGGTCTTCATCATCGCCAGAGACACGCCCGAACCTTCAATAAGGTTCTCCTTGCTGTGGGCCACCGCATCTTTTATCACCGCGTTGTTCGTCATTTCGGAAAGGATGTCAAAAGACTCTATGATTGAAACACCAGCAGACAAAAGTGTTGCCATCGTCCTGCAAAACGTCGCAATGAATGCCTGTGATGCAATCCTGCCGAACAAAGGTAAACGTAGAGCAAGCTTGCATAACTTCATGTGCCCTTCATGTGTCTTGTTGTAGACCAAAAACAGGACAACAAATGAGATCAATGTGACAACAATAACCAGGCTGTTATTTGCCACTACGTCATAAACGTTCATAAACGCCTGCGTGAAAGCAGGCAGCGTATTGCCCATCTGACTGAATATCAGGCGAAATCTCGGAATAATCAAAACCATCATAATTATAAGAATTACGAAAACAAAACTTATCACAAATATTGGATATGCCAGCGCAGTCTGTATCTTTTTGGCAAACTTGTCTCGACGCGTATAGTAATCCCCCAGCCTACGCAGCACCTCCGGAAGCGAGCCGCTCGTTTCGCCGGCTAATATCGTCGCACAGAACAAGCTGTTGAAAACCTTGGGAAATTGTGAGATGCCGTTGGAAAAAGACTCACCCTTCTTGATAAGTTCGCCAATACTTAACAGAGCGTGTCGAAATGGTGGGTTCTGAATGTCTTCGGCAATCGTCTCTATCGCCGTTGTGATGAGCACGCCCCCCTCCAACATCGTAGCCAACTGCCAGCAAAATGCCGCCAATTCCGCATACTTGGGCTCCTTGTAACTTACAGTACGTTCTTTGGTCTGCGAACTCGAAATGATAGGAACCACTTCAACCGGGATGAGGCCATGGTCTTGTAGCCATGCATACACTTCCTCCCCACTCGACCCTCGCCTGTAACCTATCGTTTCATCCCCGGCAAGACTTCGTGCTCTATACGCAAAGTTATTCATCCAGGCACCTCAAAATTCTTTCCGCTCTTGTAACCAGCGGCCACCACACAGACTCACAAAAGAGCCTAAATCTTCTTGAGCTTGCGACAGGCACCTGTCCTCCTCCGGACATGCCCCGCTAACAAGTAATTTGTATTTTACCCTCTTTTGCCTTAAAAGTCAACATAAATATAAAAAAAATTTGCCTCCCGACGCCGACTTTTTGCTCTTGAACGACCAGTCTTATCGCATGAGTGAACCTGAAAGATAATGATAGCAAACTCAATTATTTTGATGTAAACGCAGCCAATAAGATGCCCAAAAAGACCGATAATATGCAGCGTATTTATTCGTACGTTTCCTCGACACCTGAAAAAGTTGCTTCAAGTACCTCGTCGGCTGTAGTAGCTCCATCAAATATTTTTTTTACGCCACTCTCAAGAAGATTGCCTCCACCGGCCTGCTGAGCTAACGCGCGAATCTCGCTCTCCGCCGCCCCCGACGCTATCATTTGGCGCATCGTATCATCCATAGCCAGAAGCTCAAATATAGGCAATCGCCCGGTATAACCGGTGCCGTCGCAAGCCTTACAGCCTTTGCCGTGGTAAACGGTATGTTTGGCAACTTCCTCGGGTTTAACCTGAAGCTGCATCATTTGTTTCTCACTCAGTTGGACAGGTTCCTTACAGTTATCACAAATCCTCCGCACAAGTCTCTGAGCCACTACAAGACTAAGACTCGAAACCAGCAGGAATGGCTCGATACCCATAAAGACAAGCCTGCTTATAGCCCCCGCCGCATCGTTCGTATGGAAAGTGCTCAAGACCAGGTGCCCTGTCAAAGATGCCTGGATTGCAATATCGACGGTATCCTTGTCTCGAATCTCACCGATTAAAATTATATCGGGGTCCTGTCGTAAAATAGTGCGGAGGCACGAGGTAAAACCAAGATTAATGTCCGGCCTTACCTGAACCTGGTTGATGCCTTCAAGACGATACTCTACGGGGTCTTCCACCGTATTGATATTCTTCCTTGGGTCTCTCAGATAATTAAGTGCCGAATACAAAGAAGTCGTCTTGCCGCTGCCTGTCGGCCCGGTGACAATTACAATCCCGTATGGCTGACGCAGGACCTGTTTGAACTGACGCAGAAATGCCGGACTAAAACCGAGAAGGTCAAGGTCGTGAGTTACGGCTTGTTTGTCCAGAATTCGCATCACAACCTTTTCACCGTATATCGTCGGAAGCGCGCTTGTACGCACGTCGATGTCCCGCCCGGGTGCCCGGATCTTAAATCGCCCATCCTGAGGCAGTCTCCGCTCGGCAATGTTCATGCCGCTTAGCAGCTTAATCCTTGTTATAACCGCCGCCTGCATCTTCCGCGGTGGTGGGACCGTCTCACGAAGAATGCCGTCAATTCGCATCCGAACCACCATCGTCTTTTCCTGAGGCTCAAGATGCACATCGCTCACCTTGCGTTTCACCGCCTGACCCAACAACAAATCCACAAAACGAATAACGGGGGCCTTGCTCGCGGCCTCCTCTGTACTGCGGATGTCCGCCTCTAAAAACTCCTCGTCACGTACTTCATCCTCCTCTGTACTCAACTCCACCTCGACCAGATCCCGAAGCCTTTGCTCGGCAACATGGGAACCGTGGTAGATCAGGTCTATTGCGTCCTTGATATTTCTCGGAGAGCTGACGACCGGCTTAACTTTACGTCCTGTGCTGAACTCCACCGTGTCTATCGCAACGATATTAAGAGGATCCGACATCGCCACGATTATGTGGTCGTTGGCCTGGTTTATTCCCACAAGACAGAAACGCTTGGCAATCCTCTCGGGTATCTCTCTGGCTACCTCCACCTCTATCTCAGCAGGATTGTGAAGACTCATATACTCCAGTCCGAAGTATTCAGCCAACGAACGTGTTACTTCCTCGTCATCAAGCAGCTTAAGTTTGCGCAGAACCTCTCCCAATCGGCCGCCGTTGTGCTGTTGTTCGCTCAAGACCTCGTGGAGCTGTCTGTGCGTAAGATAATTCTTACCAACCAGCCACTCACCAAAAGGAAGCCGTGGTCCGCTTTCAACTGTTTTCGGTGCCTCTTCCATACACCCTCTTATTGTGGATAATGTACCGCCATAAGGGGACGGACATCCTTCCCCCATTGTTAAGCTTACATTATACCACATTACGCGATAAAATCAAGCAAATACTTGGCTCTTGGCCGATATTTTATCCCCTAACCGCAATTTTCTCACACGCCCTACCCGACATGCACGACTAATGCCGCCAATTACAAAAAAACTATTAACGTCCCAAAGTTTGGGGGTAATCCGGTTATTCCCTTTCCAAACAAATAATCGCGTTTAACGCTCCCGCTGCGACGTGGCGCAGACGCGGCGAGTTATCAGCTACCGGCAGCATAACA
>Ga0180301_10003322_pt1 | contig 12591 bp, 11 predicted proteins | sample GuaBasSediGuay16_FD_121797 | JGI IMG/M metagenome (GOLD analysis project Ga0180301, IMG submission 121797) | Subseafloor sediment microbial communities from Guaymas Basin, Gulf of California, Mexico - Guay16, Core 4569-2, 12-15 cm | ecosystem: Environmental > Aquatic > Marine > Hydrothermal...
CCTAAAAAATCAGTAATTAATTAACAATTAAAAGACTATTTTCTTCATTATTATAATTATTATAATTCCTTTTTTATCAACAATTTTCCACCTACCCTTCCTCTCTAGGTGTCGACTAGGTGGTTGTTAAGTTTATTAATTCTTTGATTTTGTGGATCTCTATTAGGTTGCTTGCATGCTTTAGTTTTGTTCTGAAGGCGGCTGTGAAGAGTACAGCGTCACTTTCATGAATTAGATGTTTTGAATGAAGCTTTTTTGCAACAGCTAATATTTGATCTTTTTCGCCACGGTAATCTATGTGAACTGGGTAAACTCCGAAGACTAGTTCAAGCTGCTTCTTCACTCTTTCTTCGGATGTAACAGCTATTATTGGCTGTGCTATTCGAAATCTAGCGATCATCTTTGCTGTGTAACCTGACCTAGTTAATGTGACCACCTTGTCGATAGGCATGTCTCTGCATATCTTTTGAATGGCTTTGCTTACTGCATCTGAAATATTAATGAATTTTTCCTCTTCAATATGGCTTTTCACTGAGGGTTCAACTTCCTTTGCTATTCGAGCCATCATTAAAACTGATTCTACTGGATATTTGCCTATCGAAGTTTCTCCCGAAAGCATAATGGCGTCTGTTCCATCAAGTATTGCGTTAGCCACATCACTGACTTCAGCCCTAGTAGGGTTCGGTTGGTGAATCATGGATTCAAGCATCTCGGTGGCCGTTATGACAATTTTGCCTCTCTGATTACATCGTTTAATTAGTTCCTTCTGGATTAAAGGGACCTTCTCAAGTTCTATTTCGACGCCTAGATCTCCTCTTGCTATCATGACGCCTTCCACAGAGTTTAAAATCTCTTCAAAATTCTCGATGCCTTCGGTGTTCTCGATTTTGGCAATAATTGCCCCCTTGAAACCTTTGGAGTTCGCTTTGAAAGCGTCAACGTCTTTTCGGCTTCGAGTAAAGGAGAGGGCTACATACTCAATATCATTCTCCTTTACAAACTTTATAATTTCAAAATCTCTCTCTGAAAGAGAAGGAACAGAAAGCCTTTTATTAGGAATATTAACCCCCTTTCCATCCGATATTTCGCCATCACTCATGAAAAGTAAATGAAGTCTTTGGCTGGTTTTTTTGATCACTCGTGTTTTGATTCTGCCATTATCAATATAAATTCTGTCTCCAACTTCTATTTCATCATAGAAATCATGATTAAAACTAAAATCTTCATGACCGAAACCAACTTCCACAGTTTCCCCTTTTCGGACAAACTGCTTCTTTTTCGCTCTAAGTCTGATCTCTGGACCTTTAATGTCAATTATTATCGGAATCTCAGCCACTTCTCGAACATTACTTACGATCAGCTTATATTGGGCGGCATCGCCGTATGCAGTATTTATTCTAGCACCATTCATCCCAGCTTTATGCATTTCTTCCAGAGTCTCTCTTGAAAGAGAAGCTGGACCTATAGTGCAAATAATCTTAGTTTTCTTCAACAGAATACATCTCAACAAGGAATTTCATAGATAAGACATATTTAAATACTCTTAAGGAAGTATATATTGGTATCTGATGAGAGAAGTCGTCTTTTATGATGGAAGTTGAGAAAGAAGATAAGGATGGAATTCTTAGAGATCCCGTCTGCGGAATGCCTCTAGAAATTGAAAAAGTGAAGTTTAAGGCTGAATTCGGTGGGAAAATATACTATTTCTGCAGCGAATATTGCAGACGCAGGTTCTTTGAGAGACCCAAGATCGCATATTTCTCCATGGAGATCGGTATAAAAAGCGAAATCCCAACATATAGTGGGGGTCTCGGAGTATTAGCCGGAGACACTATTAGATCATGCGCTGATCTTAGGATTCCGCTGATTGCCGTCACCCTTGTAAGTAGAAAAGGGTATTTAAGACAAAAAATAACTGAGGAAGGCGAACAGCTAGAGTATCCTGAGGAATGGGATCCCTCAAAATATATGATTATGTTGCCGCCAACAGTTGAAGTGCCTATCGGAGATAGGAGGGTTAAGATTAAAGCGTGGCTCTATGAACAGCGAAGCTTAACCGGCGGAATGGTTCCGATACTATTTCTTGACACAAATATTGAAGAGAATCGCCCTGAAGACAGAGGTATAACCGACTTTCTTTATGGAGGTGACGAAAAATACAGATTGAAACAAGAAGTTGTTTTAGGAATCGGCGGAGTTCGGATGCTCGAAGCTTTAAAATTTAATATCGCGAAATATCACATGAACGAGGGACACTCAAGCCTTCTAACCCTAGAACTTCTTAAAAGAAACAATATGGATGCGGATAAAGTTAAAAACCTTTGTATTTTCACTACTCACACGCCAGTTGAAGCTGCATTTGATAAGTTCCCATATGGTCTTGTTGAAAAACTTCTAGGAAGAATCTTCCCCATAGAAGAACTAAAAAAGTATGGAGGACAAGACCGATTAAACATGACTCTTCTAGCCTTAAATCTAAGCAAATATACAAATGGTGTTACAAAGGCTCATATGGAATACTCCAGAAAACTCTTTCCCGGACACCACATTATGGCGATAACAAACGGCGTCCACTCTTACACTTGGGCCTCACCATTCTTCAGAGAACTCTTTGACAAGTACATCCCGGGATGGGCGAATGAGCCTGAACTTCTAGTGAGAGTCGGCCTCATACCCGACGAAGAAGTATGGGAAGCACATACAAAAGCGAAGAGACATTTATTTGAATTCATCGCCGAAAAAACAGGAATAAAAATGGATCTCAATGTTTTAACCATAGGCTTTGCGAGGAGAGCAACAGCCTATAAAAGAGCCACTCTAATCTTTTCAGATATAGAGAGACTGCGAGAAATAAATAAAACTAGTAGAATTCAATTGATATTTGCTGGAAAGGCTCATCCCAAAGATTTCTCAGGTAAGATGCTAATAAAAGAGATCTACAATTATATGAGGCTGCTCAAAAATGAAATCAAGATAATTTACCTCGAAAATTATAATATGGAAATAGCCGCTAAGATCACCTCTGGAGTTGATGTTTGGCTTAACACTCCCTTGCCTCCACTCGAAGCCTCAGGAACAAGCGGTATGAAAGCCGCCCACAACGGCGTATTAAACTTTAGTGTCCTAGATGGATGGTGGGTGGAGGGGTGCATTGAAGGAGTTACAGGATGGGCTATAGGTCCACCCCCTAATGAGCCTATCAGCGATAAAGAGAGAAGAAGAAAGGAACTCAAGGACCTATATAACAAGCTTGAATATATGATAATTCCAAAATTCTATGAAAGAAGAGATGAATGGGTAACCATGATGAATAATTCTATTGGAAAAGTCGCATACTACTTTAATAGCCATAGAATGATGCGGAGATACGCTACAGAAGCTTATCTCCTCTAATCTTAAATGATTAATACTTGAACTTCATGTTAGGTCAACTAGAATTAAGCACCATATAAGTTATTAAGGGGATGTTTATAACTACATCTTAATGATTTAGGAATGGTTTGATTTGAAAAGTTTGAAAGCTTCTAAAGTAGATGATTTTAAGTCTGAACCCATAATTGTTTCATCTTCATCGTCTATAGCTGAGGTCATAGGCATTCTCCGACAAAATAACGCTTATGAAGTCTTTATTCAAGAAGGAGATAAAGTCAGCACAATTACCATAAGGGAAATATTGAAAGCCTCCGATATTTATATGAAGTCTTCTTCACTCATGTTTTTTGTTCCCAAGCTCTCACCTGACGACAGCGTTGAAAAAGCCGCCAAACTCATGAACGACTATAGATTAAGAGCCCTACCAATAGTTAATGAAGGAATCATAGAGGGCGCAATTACAACCCAATCCCTATGTCAAGTTTTCTTATCAATGAGAATGCTCAGGCAAATTAGGATAAGTAAGATAATGACGAGAAAGCCGATAACCATAGATAAGAGAAAATCCGTGTCAAACGCCCGTAGTTTGATGCTCAAAAACGGTATAGACCACCTACCTGTGCTAGATTCAGGTTCACTCTGCGGGATTTTGCTCTCAAACCATATTGTCCGCACAATGTTCCCAAAGGAAGGATTAGAGCGAGGGGCATTCGTTAGTGCTCCATCAAGCTATTTAGACATTAACGTTTCAGGATTAATGGACTCAAAAGTTTTAGTATGTGATCCTAAAGAAAAGGTCTTAGCTATATTAAAAAGAATGATAACACAGGAGAGAACCTACCACATAGTTTATCATATGCATGAGATTCAGGGCATAGTAACCTATAGAGATTTCGTAGCCCTTATAGCGGAGCCGGAGAAGCCCGGTTTTCCCGCATACATGGTGGGCTTGCCGAAAGATAATCCTTTCGAGGCGTATTTGGCTAGGATAAAATTTATGAGATGTGCTAAAGCTTTACATAAGTCCCTCCCAAAAATAGAAGAAATACGTTCAATAATCAAAATGAAAGATATCTCAGGTGGCAGATGCAGATATGAAGTTGATGTCTTAATCAGAATCGCAGGGAAACGCCACATTTACTCGCAGGATGGTTGGGAGCTTCCCTCAATATTCGATTCGATTGGAGATAAAATGATGAAACTTATAACAAAAAATAGGCTGAGAAAACGCAGAAAAGAAACAATAGAAAAATTCAAGTAAATTAAAAAGCGTTCTCTTTAATTTTAAGGCTACCAAGGTTCCTTTCCATGTTGCTGAACATACTCGTTATAGTATTTAGCTAATCTATATGCGTCATACACTTGCCATACAAAAATGACAAAACACACTAAAATCCAAATCGCTATAACTCCTAACAAACCCATAAAGAAGCCGGAAAGACCTCTATGCATAGCTCCAAAAAAGATCCCGAAGAATATCCCCATAGGTGCCAATAAAAAGATGCTGGTGACCCATGTGAGCAAGAAGCCTAATATTAATAGCACTATACCCTTACCTATTTTCCCGATATAAATGTGTCCTATCCCCCATATTCCAAATATGCCTGCGATTAGAGCTAGAACAGCCGCTAAACCAGCATTCTTTCTTTCAATCTCCTTATGGACTACAGATTGCGCTTGAGAAAATTGATCTGCACCACAATAGGGACAGTATCTCGCATCTTGTGAAATCTCTTTTCCACATTGCTTACAGAAAGGCATCCTCAACATTCACCTACACATAATTAATGGAGGAATCTCCTTTAAAAATACTCGTTTTCCCTTCTTCTATATCTGACATTCTAAATTAAAAGTTTCGATAATTACTCACTAACCGGCCTTAATAGACTCAATCTTAAAACGCTGAGAAAGATCATAGCTATACCTATAGTTTTAATTGGTGATAGCTTTTCCCCAAGCATGAGTATTGCTAGAATCATCGATATTGATGGGTAAGTTATTATTATCGCTGTTGCCTTCGACAAGTTGATGTTTTTGACGCCATAATACCAAAAGCTGTTCCCAAGAGCATAATTAATACTGAGGTAAAATATCATCATATTTTCATATGGAGGTAAACTTTTCATGGCTTCTATCGGGTTTAGACCAACCAATATTAGAAGTGTAAGTAGAAAGAGTCCGCCTACAAGAAGCCTATACATAACAACTATGATGGGGCTGATGTCTCGCATTAGGTTCTTTGCAACGATATGTGCACATTGAAAGAAGAAAGGCGCTAACAAGAATAGGATGTCACCGATGCTTATCCCCTTCAATCTCCCCTCAGTTGTAATTAGGAATATTCCTAAAAAAGCTGTGAGTGACAGAATAATTTGTTGTTTGCTTATTCGTTCCTTCAATAATAAATGGCTTAAAATCATACTGTAAATCACCTCCGTTTGTAGAAGAAAGGTGTTACTGATTGGTGATAAAGTAAGCCCATAAAAAACCATGCTCATTGGTATGGAGGTTCCTATGATGCCTATCCATAAAAATTTAAGAAAATGCTTCTTGCCATAAATTAATGCGTCAACAATTTTCCCCAAAATAATGTTCACTATAAGAAGGATCAAACCTGATAATGTGAACATTAATGCCGTAAGAAGAAAGCGATTTATAAAGGAAATGATTTTAGCTAGGTAAATGTTTATTCCCGCCGCGGTTGTTGCAACAAACACGGAGAGTATTCCAGCAATCTCTGAATCAACATTTTTTCTCTTTAACATCATTTAATCTCACCAGATATGCGGAAAAATATCATAAAGAATTTTCAGTTTTATATGTGTTTATCCCCTCAAAAGGGTGCTATGTCAAATTTAGCACTTCATAATGTTCATTTTTAAATATTATACTTAACAATTTAAGAGAAGGTTAATTCGATAACGTTTTGGTGGCGTAGATGGGATTTATCCATCTTTATACTGGTAATGGCGAAGGAAAATCCATTACGGCTTTTGGTCTAGCTTTAAGAGCCGTTGGACATGGCTATAAAGTTATAATAGTTCAGTTCATGAAGGGACGAAAAGATGTAGGTGAATATAAAATTCGGAGGAAACTAGCGCCTAATTATGAGATCCATCAGTTTGGTCGAAAAGAGTTTATAGACTTGAAAAATCCCGACTCCATTGATTATGTCTTGGCGAAAAGAGCTCTCGAATTCGCCAAAAGGGCCCTAAAGAGAAAACCGCGTCTTCTCATATTGGATGAGATAAATCTCGCCGTCTCTATCGGATTGATTAAATTGGATGATGTACTTGAGCTTCTAAGGGAAATACCTAAACCCACAACCGTTGTCTTAACTGGTAGAAATGCGCCTAAAGAGTTAATTGAGCGGGCTGATCTAGTTACTGAAATGCATGAGATAAAGCATCCATTAAAAAGGGGCGTTCAGGCTAGAAGGGGAATAGAATATTAAATGAAAAATTTAACGTTTTTCTTAAGATTATCTCTTTTTAGAACTCTCGGTTTTCTCTCGAGTTTTAGTTGTTTTCTCCCCTTCGCAATAAACAAGGTATAGAAATGCCAGCGAAAATGCAACAAACATCAACGCAAGTAAGACGTAACTAAGTGTATTAAAGTATGCTTCAGCCACCATCTGCTTTAACCTCAAAAAAGAAATTTAGTAATCAAATATTTAAGATGTTGCCTTCTTCCATTCATTCATTAGGAAGTCATACATGTCATCACTCTCTTCGATCTCGTCATACTGGCCTAATGCCTCAGCAATTTTCTGTCCAATCAGATGATAGCATAAGTGAGCCTTCTTACTCATAACATGATAATAAAAATCGTCGCAGGAGCAGAATTCAGCATCCGGCATAACGAGATAATCTCCCTCTTTACCGACAACAATCCAAATAATCCTGCCACTTGGCTTAAAAACATACTTTTTAACCCTATTATCTTTAATCGCCTCCCAAGCCTTTCTGAAGCGCGAGCCAAAAAGCATGGCTAGATGAGTTAAATGCTCACCAGTAACCTTTCCCACCTCTCTAATCTCTGTGCAGATCTTTTTGAGAGCGTCAATTTCAGATTCTTTCTTATTCATCAGCCTCAGAATAATCATATGCTTAAATACAGAAATATCTTTCTTTAGTTATCAAACTTTTGCGTTTTTTCTCTGAAGAAGAACTTATGGCTTTATTTTTACCCCTCATTTCTGCAATGGTTCATCACTAATTCAGCCCGTCCATCGAAAATCATCGGGGCAGATAAAATATTGTGAAACTGAAAAATAAATCTTTTAGTCTCAAGAATTCGAAAAAGGTTAATTGCATTACTGAAACATATAAGCTAACGCTTAGGAAGGAGTGATAAATGTGAAAGATTTTTCAGTAGTAGACTCTGAAGAAGAACTAAAAAAGAGAATATGCAAAACTGTGAAGAGGCTCTTCAATCGAGGATTAATTTCAGCTCTAGGAGGAAACATCAGCGCTCGAATCCCCGGAGCCCGCGAATTCTGGATAACGCCAAGTGGAATTTTCAAAGGCGAACTAAAATTAAAAGATCTAGTAAAAGTTGACTTAGATGGAAATGTTGTAGAAGGCCTCCTAAACCCCTCAATAGAAACGCCCTTCCACGCAATAATATATAGAAAGAGAGCTGATGTGAATGCTATTGTGCATAGTCACAATCCCATCGCTACGGGCTTAGCCTTAGCTGGAATACAAATACAACCAGTAACAATTGAAGCAATTGCCATTCTAGGAAATGTTAAAATTGTGCCTTGGGCTATTCCGGGAACTAAGACCCTAGCAAATCTTATAGGGAAACATATAGAGAACACTAAAGTCCTAATACTCATGAATCATGGAGTTGTAGGTGTTGGAAGCGATCTACTCGAAGCTGAAGCAATAGTTGAAACGCTGGAGGAAGTTGCGGCGATTCAGTTTATAGCCCGCGCTTTCAAAGAAAAAATACCTTTAATCCCTAAGAAGGATATAGAAGTAATAAAGAGGATGCGTGAAATCTGAAAATATTTGTCTAATTGAATGAAATAGATGCTAATATTGGAAAAATTCAATAATAATCAGTGATGGTTTATGCTTTAAAATAAAAGAAATCAAGACATTAGTAGGAGAGTTTATCTCCAATTATGGTAAACAGAGATATAGTTGAATAATTTTGATCATCCCATTATCATAAACCAATTTTTAGGAGATTTAGCCACAATCTCATACATTTTTTAATTTCATTCACTATATTCTTTTCCCTAGAAAAATCGAGTCCGCAAATCTCCCTAAGTATAAAATCAATCCCACGCGGATAAATTTCCTTCATAAAGAATTCATCTGCTGGATAAATTTTTCCGTTTTTATCTCTTCCACGGAAGAGAAAGGTAGCGGCCACACCTAAGGAAGTATAAGTGAAAGATATTGAATGTTTTGCATCAAGCAATATGGCCCCAATTAACCTATCGTTTCTGGAGAGCTTTCTCGGCAGGTCTCTCCCAACTTGATATGGGGTGTCGCCGAGAGCTTTATTATTGAATCTCTGAATTAGGTCATCTATGTATTCTTTCATGCCGCTTACGCTGAATTCACTTGGGTATTCATGAATTAAGGCTTCACCGGATTCCAGCGGTTGTTGTTTCCACCCATGGGACGATTCTCGTCTTTTGCGAGGGACGAAAATATAGCCAAGCCGATTACGGCGACATTGACATTGTATTAAAGCGAATCTTCGATAATGGCGAAAAATGGCAACCGATGCAAATCGTTGCTGATTTCGGCTCAAATACAATTGGCAATCCATCTCCAGTTGTCGACCAGGATACCGGGACTATATGGCTTCTATTCTGTAAGAATAATATTCAAGTATATGTCACTAAGAGCACGGATGATGTTAAGAAAGAAGAATGGTACTGATATGCGACTGGCCCTGGTCATGGCATTCAGCTCAAGAACGGCAAACTTGTGATCTCTTGCAACCATCGGGAAGGGCCACGTATACCGGGAAGGAACCATTATTTGCACATCATCTACAGCGATGACCACGGTTCCAGCTGGAAACTTGGAGGAAAAGTCGATCCATTCATGGATGAGTCTACTGTAGTACAGACTTACGACGGTTCCTTATATTTGAATATGCGTAACTACACTTCTTCTCCCTACAACCATGTTCGCGCCTACGCCTGGAGTGAAGATAAAGGAATTACATGGTCTAAAGTAATTTTTCGACAAAGCTCTTGTTGAACCTATCTGTCAGGCAAGTGTTATCCGCTTCACAGATAAAAACTACCATGACAAGAACCGCATATCGTTTTCAAATCCGGCTTCAAGAATAAACGGGTAAACATGACTGTACGTCTTAGCTATGATGAATGTCGGACATGGACGGTTTCGAAGCTTCTATATTCTGGACCTTCGGCTTATTCCGACCTTACAGTAGCTTCGGACGAATATTTGCTGCGTCTACGAAAGAGGGGAAATAAGCCCATATGAAAAGATAACATTCGCCAAGTTTAAGATTAAATGGCTCACTGACAATACTGATCATTTGAGCCTAGATAATAGCGCACGATAAGGAGGGCAATAAGAAGTAAGCTATCCCTACATGGGCATAGATGCAAACGTGTCCGTAAATCCTAGAAACGGCGGAAGGCCAAAGCCATACAAACGTAGAGTTATACAGAATGATGAAGTATTAAAGGGTTGGCAACAACATTTAAAGAATTCTTAAAAAGAAGGTTTATGACTCTTCTTTTAAATATACTGCGTATAGTTTTAAGTCTTCCGGTCTTATTCCTTCAAAATTTACTTTAATACGAATGGTATGGTTTATTTCTTCAATTTTTTCATGCTTCCGCCATTTGACTGGCTGGCATAGTCCAGATTTCTTAGGAGCTATACACTCCTTTTTTGTGTATTCCGGAATCGGATTAAATTCTTCATCCAAGATCTCAGCGGTGATTTCGTTATATTGTGATATGCCGTCTACATTCATATAAATGCGAGCTGATTTTCCTTCTAGATCTATTGGGGCTGATATAAAGTACGCGGTTTTGCTGGGACCTAGAAATGATTCAAAGTATCCGAGACGGTCTCGGGGCCAGCTGGCAACTCGAACCCCATCTCCTCTTCCTTCAGGCCAGAGACCATACCAGAAGAGGGTTTTGTCTCCAATATTCTCGAAGCCTTGCCCCTGTATTAAGGCTGGGAAGTCAGCGACTCCTGTTCCCTTAGGTATCAGATACCAGTTGCTTTCAGCAGCCACTACAATGGGGAAGTCTGGCACTGGTTCTCTGTAATGTAGCGCATCATTACTTATTACTAGACCCAGATTCATTACCGTAAGTCTACGGTCATTTGACGGATGCCCATTCCATTGACCGTAGAAACCGATGATAACGTTTCCTCTATTCCAAAGGGCTGCCCCGAGATGAACTTGTTTGCCGGCATGGGGACCATATGCCATGGATCTTGGGGGCAAGTTATCTCTTCGAAAACCTAAACATGTTGCCTCTGTCCAATTTTCAAAGTTGCGTGAGATATGAACCACTAGTTTCCTAGTCCATGGAGGATAATGACAACCACCCTGCCCAGTGAGGACGTACCATCCATTAAATTTGGTTCCCCCCTGCATTTCAAGACCAGGCCCAACAGGATTATTTGGGGATTCCTTCCATCTCAAGCCATCTTCACTATAAGCTACAGCTAACCTATTATTGTACTTTCTAGATTCGAACGCCATTTTGAATCTCCGTTTAGGATCGGGATCCTCGGGTTCATAGAAGACAACGCATGCTGTCACATTATAGTTAACTACATCTCCCATATCAACTAAATTGTTGTTTTTGTTTCCATTGTATTCCACTAAGCCCAAGTTAGGTTTCTCCCAACGGAATCCATCCTTGCTTTTAGCGAAGCACACTCTCTGATGCCACTCATCATCTTTGTCACCTTGACCGAGATACCACATCCATAATTCGTCACCTACCTTTTGAACAGAACCGTAATAAACTACATGCTTACTGTCTGGAGAGCCCGGAGGCCCTCTCTCTAGAACGATATTTCTTCCATGGGAACATGAGTAAGGCACTAGCTGAAGCTTCAATCCATGCTGAAATGGAATACTGTAGTCATCAAAGGGAAAAAGAACAATTTCGCCTAAACTTTGTGCAAAACCCACCATTTCGTATAATCATTTATCATAATCCTCCGCTCTCTGGCAACTTAGAATTTGTTTTAAGACTTTTTAAATTTTGCGAACGATTTGCTAAACGCAGAAATAGCTATTTCATTGGAAAAGAGGAACCCTTTTATTGTACTTAATTAGCCTACTCCTAATAGATGCTTAATTGATCATACTTAGGATTGTTGGAGATATTTTTCTCTTTCCTGCAGTTTTAGACCTCTCCAGAAATTAAAAAATCATTATCTTCTGAAATCAGCCCTATGTCAAAGAAAAGTCCTTCTTCTGTCTTAAATATTTGTTACGGTAAATACTTGATGCAATCTCATTTTCTAAAGTCGTGATTTTTTCCCGCTTCAAACTTATGCCTAAAGAATCTTTAAATCCTCGAATTAATGCCTCTTTTACCTCATTTATGCTTATCCTTCGATTTAATTCGTCTCTAAGCCTAGTGACTGGACTCCACACACTTGTACTTTTATCTCTTTTCCCCTCATCATAGACTGTTAGAACCCTTTTTAATGTTTCTAGGTCTGAGTTAACTAAAAGTGTTCCATGATGCAGTATAACGTTTTTTCTTCTCAATTGAGCTGAACCAGAAACCTTCTTTCCGCGGATGAACACGTTGCCGGGAGGTATAAAATCTATAAATGAACCTAATCCAAGATATTCTAACCCCCTAATTAAACCAGAACATAGAATCCTATAGGACTCCGCTACATCTAACCCCCTTATAATGGGATCATCAAAGTCTAAAACAATAGTATAATTTAGGTTACCTAAATCATGATAAACTGTTCCTCCACCAGAAAATCTTTTAATTACTTGTATTTTTTCTTTCAAGCATATTTCAAGGTTAACTTCAGCACAGATCTTCTGTGAGCGGCCAACTATGACTGCGCGATTATTCCTCCAGAATCTTAAGGTTGGTGGAATAGCTTTTTTAATTCTAGCCTGAAGAATCGCCTCATCTATAGCCAAATTTTTTGCCACGTCATAAGTTACTTCAGAATCCAATAATCTCCATGAAGCCAAGTTAGATCTCTC
>Ga0180301_10003323_pt1 | contig 12589 bp, 13 predicted proteins | sample GuaBasSediGuay16_FD_121797 | JGI IMG/M metagenome (GOLD analysis project Ga0180301, IMG submission 121797) | Subseafloor sediment microbial communities from Guaymas Basin, Gulf of California, Mexico - Guay16, Core 4569-2, 12-15 cm | ecosystem: Environmental > Aquatic > Marine > Hydrothermal...
ACAGGCGTCCCAAAAGAGATCGCACTCCTATCAACCCTCCTGTACCGACTCATCTCATACTGGCTCAACACCATCATAGGAATAACCGCCACGCTAGCAGAACACATAACAATTAACAAATAAAAAGAGAACATTTATCCAGTAAAACCATCTATCACATTATACTGCAAACAATACAAACAGAAGGGCTCGTAGATCAGGGGTAGATCGTTGCGTTCGCAACGCAAAGGCCGCGGGTTCAAATCCCGCCGAGTCCAATACCCAAAGAGAGAAAGCCCAAAAACCAGATCCTCCGCGATGCTGCAGAGATAACCATCTGAACCATCTGCTCGTAAATCCTCAGCGAACCATCCCTACTGCCAGCTTGCACACCTCTTCTGCAATCCTTGCATTCAGCAGATAATCGTCCACCGATTGGAGGAGGGTTGGGATCCTATCAGCCTTGAAGTGGACGCCAACTCCATTCCCCTCTGTTTTGCTCTCGATTGTTGGCAGGTTGTCCGGGGCAAGTGCTATCTGCACGGTTTTTGCATGGATTCCTGTCATGATTATTCTTCCCTGAATCATTCTCTGCCTCTGAGTTGTCTCTTGATAGTCTCGTTCACTCTCGCTATCATTTGTTCTTCGTTTCCAGGTGGTATTGATGCGCCGGATGCGATGTTGTGTCCGCCACCAACCCCGCCAAGAGCACTTGCTGCATCTCGCATGGCAGTGGCAAGATCAAGTCCTTCCGAGACCTGTTTTCTCGTTCCTCTGGCTGAGACCTTCACGATCTCGGGTGTTTGGTTGATTGCAAGAAATGGCTTGTCGGGGAAGACGTATCTTGCCATCGTACCTGCGATCTCACCTGTTCCTCTGATATCTGAGAGGGCTACGTATCGAAGATGATCCTCTTCGCAAACTTCTTCCCGAGCCTTCTTCAGCGTCTCGATCAGTTTTTCTCTCTCCTCTCTTTCGAGCGTTCTTGCGTCTTCAAGCATGCTCTTATCTCGCAGGCAGAGTGAGAGGGCAAGTCCTGGTTCTTCAAGTCTTCCGCAGGCGTTCACAATCGATAATAGTTCGCTGGCATCGGTTATAACCTCGTGTGCGAGTTGATATTTTTCACCTATAAGAGAGCCTATTGCTTCAACAGATCCATGCCTCAACAACATGAGGACGAGGGCTGATGCAAGCCTCCTGAGCGATTCATTGTTTAGGGCACTGATCTTGCCCGATAGGTTGAGTTGGGAGAGAAACTCATTCACCATCTCTTGATTTCCCGAAAATTCAAAATATGGCTCGAAGCTTCCAAAAAGAACGTTATGCAAGTCACCGTCTGGAAGCATGAGCCCATAGTCCCTCTTCACAGCACCTGAAGAGACTGCTTCATCGAGAATGAATCTATTTGCGCCTATCATCGATTGTTTGTCACCAAGGGCACCGAGTATTGCAAGGCTTGATAGATCAGTATTCTCTCCCATTGCCCGTGCCACGAAATACGCTACTCCTGAAGCTGAAAGTTCAAAACTGCCGTCAAAGCCTACAAGATGTGGGTTCACGTGAATACGACTATGCTTGCCGACCGGTCGGTGGTGGTCGAGTATAACAACCTCTTCTTCTATTCGATCAACAAGTTCTGGCTGCCCACTCCCCATATCACAAAAAACAACCAGGTCTGCCGTAGAAGATTTGATTACGTCCAACACACTCTCATCAAATCGGCTCACAAGACTTGTGTGAAAGGGTATATGAGATCTGAAAAGAGCAGTGGAGATGATAGCAGCCGCGGTTATCCCATCTGCATCGCTGTGCGAGATCACTCGAACATGCTTTGAGTCTGCGGCAGCGTTGAGGAGCAGATTGGAGGCTTTCTCTGCAAGTCTAATCAGGTCATCTATCATCAAGAGGAGATCAACGCGTGATCAGCAACTCGGCCGCCTTGAGCGAATACTTCCAGTCAGAAGGAATTTTCCCGACACTTTTATAGTATCGCACCATGCGCCTGATCTTCGATTCAACAAGGGTCAATTGGCGCTTGTTATGAACATCCTTTGTATTACTGTTGAGATGTTTCTTCAAGCGGAGTGCTTTAACGATCAGATTATGTAGGTCTTCGGGCACCTTAGAACCAACCCCATTCTCTTCCATCACATCTGTGATTCTCTTACCAGTTATAAGCCTGGAATCTGCAACACCATATGTATCTCGTAATATCATTCCTATCGCACTTGAAGATCGTCCCTGTTTCGCAAGATCTACAACAATTCCTGAGAGATCGTCTGTATCGAGACTACACCACTCAGGCGAGTTGCTCTTCACTGGATGTGTGGGGCCCGAGACACCTTTTCTGCGAGTATGCATCTTTGCCATTTATCAGTCCTCCAATAACCCCTAAGAAAACTGTGCGGTTAGATAAAACTTATGGATATAGAGATATTTTTATAATTTAAATAATTTTAAAAAGTGGGTTGGGTGATTGGTCAAGTGGCAAAAATGGGCTTATCCCCATTGAGCATAAGTTGCATTTAAATAGCTCCAGCGCCGGGCAGGAAGTTTCCATAGCCTTTTTTCACTGCTGGTCCATCGTCCCAGATTATCTTGCCGCGTAACATTGTGATTCTGGGAAAGATGCCTTTCATTCCTTCAAAAGGCGTCCATGTAGCTTTACTGTAGAGCTCTTCTCCACGAATTGTTTTTGGGTTCTGTGTGTCGATTATGATCAAGTCTGCATCACTCCCAGCTTCAAGATTTCCTTTGCCGTGGGGCTCTAGTTTGAAGCGTTTTGCTGGGTTTAGACGTGTTGTTTCTATCAGTCGCCCAATGCTTATCTTACCCTGCTTTGCTGCTGTGAGCATGAGCGGGATGAGCGTTTCAACGCCTGGTACGCCGGGTGGTGCATCGTGGATGTTCGTCTCTTTCTCTTCTATAGTGTGTGGTGCGTGGTCTGAGGCTATTATGTCGATGTTTTTTTCGTTTAACGCGTTCCACAGGGCTGATTTGTGTTCGGGGTCTCTTAATGGCGGGTTCATTTTGCCATAGGTTCCAAGCCTCTGATACTCGCTGGTTGAGAGAAGTAAGTGGTGTGGCGTGACCTCACATGTGAGCCCTTCCCTGATATTTTTTTCTTTTTTGATGAGATTTACAGCGTTTTTGGTGCTTATGTGACAAAAATGTAGTTTTGTTTTTTTTCCCATGAGCAGTGCTTGTTTTATTGCAATTTCTTCTGATTCTGGTGGTCGGATGATGCTGTGTATGTGCGGGTCACGATTTTTTTCGTATTTTCTCTTCAGTTTTTGGTTGGTTTCATCGTCTTCTGCATGGAGGCATGCGATGGCACCAAGCCCATTGATCTCAGAAAGGGCTTTACCGAGGTCATCCCCCTTAACCGCGAGTCTTCTGCCGTCTGCCATGAAGATCTCCCCGAAGGAAGTTACACCAATGCGCCACAACTCGCTCAATCGTCCGATGTTCTCGCCGCGGGCACAGCCGTTCAGCCCAAAATCGATTATAGACATGCTACTGGCATCAACGAGTTTGCGATTAAAACCTCTTCTACCCAGAACAGGCGGGTCTGTGTTCGGATGGTCGACCACGGTGGTGATACCACCTGCCGCAGCAGCACACGAGCCTGTGTACCAGTCTTCTTTCATCCGCTCACCCATACCCCGAAAGTGCACATGAACATCGATGCCTGACGGGAGTACCAGATCGCCTCGACCTTCAACTAACCGATCAAGGGATCCTGTGTATGGGATCTTAGATACCACTTTTGAAATTTTTTCAATCTGTCCGCTTTTGATCAAGATGTTAGCTTCACGAAGCTTACCACGGATAAAGAGCCTGATATTCCTGATGAGGGTATCGGTCATTTCAAACCCATCGATGCATCTCCAATCGCTGCAACCATTCTTCTTCCATCCATGCATCCGTATTTGCACCATGATATTTATTGTTGCTGGCTGTGGTTTTTTGAGTATTACAGATTGATTATTTCGCATGCTTGTGGATAGTTCGTAGCTCTTACCCCCCAAGTTCATGATTCGATCTTCTGCAACCTGAAAAAAATACGCAGAACAAGATGCACTCTCTTTTGTTTGTTCGTTGATTAGTTTTATATATTTTTGTGGGGGATAGGGGGTGTGTGGTTGGTATGGTTGTTGATGGAATTAGTGTTGTTGGGTCTGGTTGGGTTGGGTCGGTGGTTGGGCGGGGTTTTTTGGAGCTTGGTTTTGATGTGATATTTTATGATGTGGTTGGGAAGGATTTGCCGGGTTTCACGATGGATTTGCGTGTTGCGATTGAGGGTTCGCAGGTTTCTTTTGTTGCTGTTCCAACGCCTTCGACTGGTGATGGGATTGATTTGAGTTATGTGAAGGATGCTGTTGGGAATATTGGGCGTTTGCTTAGGGATAAGGATGAGTTCCATCTTGTGGTTGTGAAGAGCACGGTGGTTCCCAGAACAACGGAAGATGTGGTTATACCGTTATTGGAAAAGTGCTCTGGGAAGAGGGTGGGGGAGGGTTTTGGGGTTTGCATGAATCCTGAGTTTCTGACCGAGATCGCATCAACATGGAGCGAAGAAAAAGGTGTTAATAGGGATTTTTTCAGCGAAGATCGGATCGTGATCGGTGAATACGATAAAAGATCAGGAGACATACTGGAAGAGATCTACAAACCACTAAAAAAACCAATATTCCGAACAAACCTGAAAACAGCAGAAATAATAAAATATGCATCCAACTGCATGCTTGCAACAAAAATCTCTTACTGGAATGAGATTTTTCTCATCTGCAAAGAACTCGGGATCGACTCACAACTCGTCGCAGACATCGTCGCCCTCGACCCACGCATAGGAAAATACGGAACAGTCCACGGCAAAGCCTTCGGCGGCAAATGCCTCCCAAAAGACCTAAAAGCATTCATCACCTTCGCCAACAAACACCACAAAACCAAACTACTCAAAGCAACAGATCAAATAAACGACGAAATAAGAGAAAAATTCGGGGTGAGAGAATGATAAAAAAAGCCGTGATACCAGCCGCGGGGCTTGGGACTAGGTTTCTGCCGGCAACGAAATCGATGCCGAAGGAGATGCTGCCCATTATAGATAAGCCCATCATTCATTTCGTAGTTGAAGAAGCAATTTTTTCAGGAATTGAAGATATTATAGTCGTCACAGGCAGAGGAAAAAGGGCGATAGAGGATTATTTTGATGCTTCTCCAGAGATTGAGAACCATCTTGTGAGGAATAAGAAGTATGAATTATTAAGAGAAGTACAGGATATTTCTTCTTTGGCTGATATTCATTATATCAGACAGAAAGATCCAAAGGGATTGGGGGATGCTGTCCTAAAAGCAGAGAAGCATGTAGGAGACGAGCCTTTTGCCGTTTTATTGGGTGATGACATAATAAAAGCGGGGACCCCTTGTATTAAGCAACTAATGAATTTATTTGAAAAGCACAAACGTGCAGTGATTGGTGTTGAAGAAGTAGCAAAAGAGAAAATAAAGGATTATGGTATAATAAAAGGAAAAAAAATAGACCAATCAATTTATTTAATAGAAAACATAATTGAAAAGCCATCTTTGGAAGAAGCGCCTTCAAATATCGGGACTGTTGGGAGGTATGTGCTTACACCAGAGACATTTGACTACATCAAGAAAACCCCTCCGGGAAAAGGAAACGAAATGCAGCTTACAGACGCTATTAAAATGCTAATAGGGGAAGAAGATGTCTATGGTTATGCGTTTAGTGGAAAAAGATACGATGCTGGGAATAAGGCTGAATACGTAAAAGCGATTGTAGATTTTGCTCTGGAAAGAGAGGAGTTAAAAAAGGATGTTAAGAGATATTTAGAAGGGTTAACATGAAGACGATGTCAATGCACGAAGTAAAAGAGCAAATAAAGCCAATAGTGGATGAATTAAGTGGCATTGAAGTCGAGGCAATATATTTATTTGGTTCGTATGCAAAAGGCAATGCAAAGCCAATTTCTGATATAGATATCTGCGTACTTACAAAAAAAAATATTACAAAAAATATAAAAGAAAATATATTGAGTAATTCGTCTAAAAAAATAGACATTTCCATATTCTGGGATCTCCCTCCAACTCTAAGATTTAGGGTTTTTAAAGAAGGAAAGCTGTTGTATAAAAAAGATGAAATATCATTGCAAAGAGTTAAAATAACCACGCTCAAATCTTATTTGGATATCCAACCGATGATTAAAAGGCACTGCATTCATATATTAGGTTAGGTGAATGAAAATGTATGACGTGGAAAGAATTGGAAAAATAATAAACGACATTGGAAGATATTTTAGAGATTTAGAAGAATTAAACGTAACAAGAGTAGAAGACTTAGAGGACAGAAAGAATTTTTACGCTATCTCAATGGTTTTGTTCTCTATTCTCAACAGATCCATAGACCTGGGAGATGAAATAGTGATGGCAAACAATCTGGGTATGCCATCCACCTACAAAGAGATTTTTAAATTGTTAACCAAGAACAAGTTCATCAGTAAAGATATGGGAGAAGAATTATCTAATTTAGTCTTTTATAGGAATTTGTTGTCCCATGAATACCACGATCTAACCGAAGAAGATCTTTTTGAAACCTTCAAGAAGATAAGCATTATCAAAAAGTTCGTGGAGAGAATAAAGGATATCCTTAAGAAGTAAGAGGGGTTATGGAAATGGTGTTGATTACGAGGGGATTTACAGGAGAAAATACAGATATGAAAGCACTTGTAACAGGATGTTCTGGATTTATAGGGAGTCATTTGTCAGATAAATTGTTAGAACACGGATATGACGTAGTCGGGATAGACTGTTTCACAGATTACTATTCGAGAGAGATAAAAGAGGCAAATATAGCAAACGCCCTAAATCATAAAAATTTTGAATTCGTTGAAGGAGACCTCTTAGACATGAATTCTTATCCCGAAGTTGATTACGTATTCCACGAAGCCGCACAAGCAGGTGTACGAAAGAGCTGGGGAAAAGACTTTGAGATTTACACGAGAAACAATATTCTGGTGACACAAAAGTTATTAGAATTTTATAAAGACAAAAAAACAATAAAATTCGTTTATGCCTCCTCCTCCTCAGTATATGGAGATACTGAGTTACCAATGAAGGAAAAAACATCATTAAATCCAGTTTCCCCATATGGAGTAACAAAACTCGCCGCAGAAAACCTATGTTACCTTTACTGGAAAAACTACGGTCTCCCCACAGCATCATTAAGATATTTCACTGTTTACGGGCCAAGACAAAGACCAGATATGGCGATACACAAGTTTGTAAAAGCAATCTCCAACGAGGACGAGATAACAATTTTCGGGGACGGAACCCAAACAAGGGATTTCACTTACATAGATGACGCTATTGAAGCAAACCTATTAGCTGCCAATAGCGACTCAAAAGGTGAGATCTTTAATGTCGGCGGTGGAAGCACAATAAGCGTCAACGAACTAATCAAACTAATAGGAAAAACCCTCCAAAAAGAACCCAAAATCAAATATATCGAAAAACAGAAAGGAGACGTCACGGACACACTAGCAGATACCAGTAAAATAAATGCTGAAATAAATTGGAAGCCCAAGACCAAAATAAAGGAAGGAATTAAACAATTCATAGAATGGTATAAGAACCAAATGAAAACAGATTAAAAATATATTTACCTTCGTTGATTTTTAATGAGCTCAGAAGAGTCATACCTCGACGTTTCACTGCGAAAAATAGCCAAAGGAGCAGGGATAAGCTTTATAGGGACAGCAATAGGGATGTTCTTTGGTTTTATTACAAGAATAATCATTGCAAAATGGCTTGGTCCATCAGATTACGGGTTGATTTCACTCGGCTTCGCAGCGATGTCGATTGCGGCAACGCTTTCCTTATTTGGGATGGGGGCAGGAATAAAACGATATGTACCATTTTACAAAGGAAAAGGAGATGTTGGGAGAATAAAAGGAACAATTTTAGCCTCATTGAAGATAAGTTTCCCCCTAAGTGTAATTTTTGCTTTTCTTTTATTCTGGTATGCAGATTGGATTTCTGTTCATTTTTTCCATGAGCTGGATTTAACGCCTGTTTTAAGAATTTTCTCTTTTGCAATTCCTTTTTTGGTTTTATCAGATAATTTCATATCTGTAACAATCGGCTTTCAAGATATGAAATATGTCGTTTATGTGAGAGACATATTTCAAAATCTATTTAAATTGGGGGCTATAGTTATTCTGCTTGTATTAGGCTTTGGAGTGTTAGGAGTAGCTTGGGGCTGGAGTCTTTCCATTGTATTAATGCCATTTTTAGCTTTCTATTTTTTAGAAAAAAAAGTCTTTCCGATCCTCAAAACGAAGATAAAAGCAATACCAGTGGAAAAAGAACTATTTTCTTTCTCTTGGCCACTCATCTTTACTGCTACTGCAGGCTTGGTTATGGGTTGGGTAGATACCATAATGCTTGGATATTTTCTAACAGCACCAGTAGTGGGCATTTACAACGCCGCGTTGCCAACAGCGAGATTGTTGAAAGTCGCACTTGGGTCCTTTGGTGTTATCTTCATGCCAGTAGTGTCTGAATTGTATGCACGAAATAAAATAGAAGACCTGAAAAATACTTATTCCAGTGTAACCAAATGGATAGTCTCTATTGTCCTTCCAGGATTTTTATTAATGGCTTTTTTTTCAAAATCAATCATCAGAATAATGTTTGGAGGGGAGTATATCGAGGGGTGTGTGGCATTAACTATTTTAGCATTTGGTTTTTTTGTTTATTGTGTGCTTGGTCCTACTACTTCAGTTCTTCAGACGTATGGAAAGACGAAAATAATTATGATTTGTTATTTTGTTGCTGCAAGTGCTAATTTCGCCTTAAATCTTTTGCTTATCCCGAAATATGGTATAAACGGAGCGGCAACTGCAACCGCATTCTCATTTGTACTAATGGGAGTGCTTAATTTATTATTCATTTACAGAATAGAAAAGATGCAACCTTTCAGATTAAGTCATCTTAAGTCAGTTTTTGCATCTATAACAGCGATTTTGGTGATTTATACTCTCACAAAATATCTCACAGTAGTCTCTTTGTTTGTTTTAGTCAGTATGTTTTTTGTTTTTTGGGGACTTTATTTCTTTTTGCTTTTGCTTTTCAAATCATTTGGAGAAGAAGATTTGATGATAATGAGAGCGATAGATGAAAAGTTGGGGACGAAGACAAGTTGGATGAGGAAAGTACTAAGAAGGTTTTTATAAAATGTCATTGAATTACCAAGTAATGCAAGATAAAAAGTTAAAAGTTTGTTTTGTTTCCTTGTCTCAGTTCCCTGCGACGGGGGGTGGAGTCCAAACTTTAACCTTTGAACTTGTGAAAGCTTTATCAAAAAAGATTACAATTCAAGTTGTATGCACTACTATTAACTCGCAAATAGATATCCCTAACAATGTGGAAGTATATCCCATCCTTAAAGTACCTAAAATCGGAGTTGGTGGTTATATAATTCCCGCACCTCTAAACTTAATCTTGTTTCTTAATTTCTTAAAACGGGAGCGTCCGCATGTAGTCCATGCCCATCTCATCTTTCCAAATGGTTTTTTTTCTCTTCCAGCAAAGTTATTAGGTATTCCTATAATTTGCACATCTCATGGTATTGATATTCAAATAAATCAGGATGTCAGTTACGGATTAAGGCAGAATAAATTCCTGGCTAAGATTATAGGAATAGTCCTTAATTTTTCCTCAATACATACAGTGGTTAGTAAATGTATGATAAAAGATGCAATAGAAGCTGGATCGCATCCTTCAAAAATAAAAGTCATCTACAATGGTATAGACCTCAGAAAAATATCCTCTTTTGGAGAGGGAAATATTTCCCGCCAATACAAAATAGCCAAAGACAATTTTGTCATTTTATTTTTTGGAAGATTGCATCCTAAGAAGTGCCCTGATGATCTAATTAAGGCTTTCTCAAAAGTTGTTCAAAATATTCCGAATTCCCAATTGATATTCGCTGGCACGGGTGAAGAAGAGATCAAATTAAGAAACTTGACTTCAGATTTAAACTTGAATGAAAAAATTATCTTTACAGGTTTCGTATCAGAGGATAGGAAATGGGATTTGTTTAGGAGATGCGATGTCTTTGTCTTACCCTCTGCCGTTGAAGCTTTTGGAATTACTGTGATCGAGGCGATGGCTTGTGAAAAAACAGTAATTGCTACGAATTTAGAACCTTTTCCAGAAATAATAAAAGAGGGAGAGACAGGTTTTTTAGTCCCTTTGCATTCTCCAGAGGATCTGGCGGACGCGATAACTGAACTTGCGTTGGACGAAGGTAAGAGAAAGGAAATGGGAAAAATGGCAAGGAAAGATGTTGAAGAACGGTTCGATATTAATAAGATTGCGGATGATTATTTAAGAATATATGAGGAATTACTAAGCAGTAGATAAAAGTTCTCAGAACTTATTTTTTCTCCACTTGTACAAAATTTATTTTTAGTGTGCCCCATTCTTTTTTGAATTTATCTTGAGTCGGCAAAATTTTCACTTCAAATTTGTTTCTGTCTATACTTTTAACAACTTTTTTGCAACCCGCGTCCTCTCTGTTCCAATAATCATCAAAAATAACAATAGTGTGATTATCCATAACCTGTTGAGTATATTCCCAATCATTTTTGATAGTTTCTATACTATGGCCCCCATCTATAAAAACAAAATCCATCTTTGGTAATTCTTTTACTACTTTTGGAAAAGTCTGTTTTGTAGCACCCTTATATAAGTGTATCCTGGCATTTGTTTTTTCTAATTTGTTTTTTACTGTTTCTAAACTGGGTGGCTTTTTACTTACTTCTTCGGCATATGTATCACTATCCATGAGTTCAAACAAATCAAAACCATAATATTCTACCTCTTCTGGTGGGAAAATTTTTTTAGCTTCTCTTATCATTTGAAAAGCATGCTCACCGTTCCATACGCCTATTTCCATGATTTTTCTGCACCTATTTTTTCGGATAATTTTGAATAGATATTTATATCTGCGCGGCTGCTTGATCCTTAGATACATCTTTTTAAAAATACAGACTGGCGGAAATTTTGGTTCTATTTTGTGATAAATCCTACTATGCATAGCATCTTGTTTTTGTAGTTATACTTTTTATACTCTTGCTTCTTTATTTATTTTTATTTTTATTCTTCAAACCATTTGAAGAAGATTTAATGATTGTGCGCGCGATAGACCAAAAGGCGGGAACGAAGTCTGATTAGATAAGAAAAATAATAAGAAGACTTTTGTAGTTTTTGTTTATGTCTTGTTTTATTAAAGGCTCTAAGAAATATTAAAACCTAATTCCTTGTCTATACCTAAAATTTGTGAAATCATAGCTATACTGGAAAGAAATAAAGATGTTCCGTGCAGGTCGGGCTCATTAAATCCTCTTGTAATTTTCGCGCCATAGTACCTCTGTTCTGCTTTATGTTTATAAAATGAAAAACCTCCAATACCAGGGAAGTAATGTTCTTTGTTGTAAAGTTGTAATTGTTCATAGCAAAAATCCTTTATTTCTTCAAGCCGATACTCTCCGTTAAGTAATTCATTAGCTTTATGTAAAACATGCAGTCTATCCATGCAATCACAAGCACCTTCATAATCAGTTGCTGGTAGACAAAGGTCTATAAGTTTCTCTGGATGATTGAAATTTAATTTATTCACAAATTCTAACGCTGTTACTACTTTCATCGCTCCATTTATTTTTTGTTGCAAAGAAGGATTGCCTCTATACCAGGAGCCCGTCTCTGCAGACTGTAATTTATTCACCCAATCTATTGCAAAATCAGTTAATTTATCTTTATCAGGTAAATCACTATTCTTTAAGAAGAATAAAAGAGCATTAAAGTGAGCTCCCGCACCCCATGGGCTGTGCCAATTTAATCTACCCAGATATTTCCCTATCTCTACTTCGGTTTTTGGGAATTTATTGTATTTATATTTTGTTGTCTTTTCCAAGAGATTAATTGCTGAAAAAGTCTGTTTTGTTTCTGCTATAACTGTCTGTTGATGTAAAAAATTATTAAAATTTAAATTCCTAAAAGAGGATAATTTATCTCTTAAAAATGCTTTTTTCTTGATTAAAGGGTCATAAAATTCTCCATTTCTTTTCTGAAACGATTCTATGAACTCAAACATGGATTTTTTTTCTTCTTTATCTAAATTTCCTAACACCCCTAATCTGTGATATATAACGACAGCATAAACAGTGTTCCCTAATCCCCAATTTATATTCTCATCATACAAATCCCCCGATAAGGAATAATGAAAAAAAAACCTCTTTTTATTACTTCTCAATTTATCTAAAAATAATGGGACTTTGCTTCTTAGCTCAAATATCCAACTTATATCTTTTTCCATACTTACCACCGATTTTCTTTTTTTTCGCAAATTGCTATTAAACCATAACAATCTTCTGGTTGATCCATTTCGAGATGTTTAGTATAATAAACACTCAAAAATTGATAAAAACGCATGATTACGTTTATCTTTTTTCTTAAAGAGAATAGTAAAATACTAAGTTTCGTCAGATTTGTAAATATTTTTCTACGAAAGCCTGTCCTTGAA
>Ga0180301_10003324_pt1 | contig 12588 bp, 12 predicted proteins | sample GuaBasSediGuay16_FD_121797 | JGI IMG/M metagenome (GOLD analysis project Ga0180301, IMG submission 121797) | Subseafloor sediment microbial communities from Guaymas Basin, Gulf of California, Mexico - Guay16, Core 4569-2, 12-15 cm | ecosystem: Environmental > Aquatic > Marine > Hydrothermal...
CAATACAGTATGTGCCTGAAGGAGTATCAAAGTATCATGGTAAGGTCAATGCAACTGAACTTGTAGAAAAACTTGAAATAACTTACGATATGGATGAAGCAAAAGAAATTGTTAAGGCACTAGCTTACATAACTAACCACTACTTACCAGCACTACAGCTACATGAGAAAAAGTTCTACAATAACGTAAATATTAAGCATATTGACTGTGCTGTAGGATGGGCTGTATACATGGACTACAAGCCTATACAGATTGAGCAAGGAAATAACCCAGGTTTTGTCTACGGCTTCCTAATGTGCTCAGGACTATGGAGAGCTCCTACACCTAAACCAGCAGTTCCAGCTGGACTGTATGAAACTGTTAATGCTACATACAAGACTGTAACAACTATTTCAAGTGAGTTAAAGACTATTAAAGATCAGTTATCAGCTCTCGCTGGACAGGTAGGAACACTTACTGCTGTTGCAGCAATAGAAGGCATTATTATCATAATACTAGCAGTAGCAGTTGTAATGGTTTCCAGGAAAAAAGCACCAGAAACATAAATCCTAATATTCATATAAATGTTTTTTATTTTTCTCCTAAACAGATAATAAAATATTTATTCCTTGGACATACTTATTACGTGAAGTAAGGGGGTGAAGTACATGAGGTGGATTATTAGAAGAGCTCTAATAGCGATTCTTACAATATGGATAGCTATGACCATAACTTTTGTATTAATAAGGCTTATGCCGGGAAACTTCATTGAAATGATGATACTTTACTACATGAATACCTTTGGTTACTCTGAGGAAGAAGCCAAGCAGGAAGTTTACGCGTTATATAATGTTAACTTGGATGAACCTTTGTGGAAACAGTATCTTGAATTCATTACTGGAATACTACAAGGAGACTGGGGAGTAACATACTGTGGAAGAGCTCCTGTTCTCGATTGTCTGCTTTACGCGTTACCTTGGACTATTTTCCTGTTATCAATATCCATGACTATATCGTTCTTGATAGGCATAGGACTAGGCATGCTAATGGCGTATAGAAGAGGAAGTCTTTTTGATAACGTAGGCTCGCTTCTTTCAAGTATTTCTTCAGCTATACCCAACTTTATTTTAGGTCTTCTTTTACTCTACTTTTTAGCTATACAATATCCAATATTTCCTGCGAGAGGTAGCTATGATATAAGAATTAAACCAGGCTTTACTTTAGAATTTATATCGAGCGTACTATACCATTCATTCCTTCCTATGCTAGCATATGTTTTGACGAGCTTCGGTGGATGGGCACTAGCTATGAGAGGAAGTACTGTCAGAGTTCTTGGGGAAGACTATGTTATGGCAGCTGAAGCAAGAGGATTAAAACCTAAACGTATTACATGGACTTACGTAGGAAGAAACGCAATACTTCCTCTTTTCACAAGCTTTGCTATAAGCCTAGGATATATGTTCGCAGGGTCAGTGTTTATTGAATCCTATTTTGCATATACAGGCATTGGTCAAGTAATAGGCCTAGCGCTTTCCTATAGAGATTATCCGCTTATTCAAGGAGGATTCCTGTTAATAATTATAGCTGTAGTAATTTCTAACTTTATAGCTGATCTTCTATATGGTGTGCTTGATCCTAGAGTAAGAAGAGGGGGAGGATATGAGTAAAATTAAAGACTTTATCTACGAGCATATTTACACTCCACTAAGAATCTTATGCAAAGATAAAACAGGATTAGCAGGACTTATCATAGTCTCAGCGTACATGGTAATGGCTATAGTTGGCCCACTATTAGTTCCGCTAGACCTTACTCCACGCTTAGAAGAAAAATATCTTCCTCCCTCTCTTAAACATCCTCTGGGAACAGACTTTGCTGGAAGAGATATTTTCGCCCAAATCGTACATGGAGGGCCTCCTGTACTGAGAGTAGCTTTCCTCGCAGCTCTAGTTACAGTTGCTATAGGAACAATAGTGGGTCTTATAGCAGGCTATGCGGGCGGTATACTAGACTTAATTATAACATCAGTCATAGATATTTTCCTAACAATACCTGGCTTTCCTCTGCTAATGATAATTGCTGTATGGCTTATGCAGTCAGGAATGGATGTAACGGAGCTACATGTAGCTGTGCTGCTGAGTATAACAGCTTGGCCTGGATTAGCGAGAGCTGTAAGATCTCAGGTGCTGTCTATTAAAAAGGAGCCATACATAGAGGTAGCTAAGTGCCTAGGATTAAGCAGATTTTACATAATCTTTAAAGAAATACTTCCGAACATGATGCCTTATATAGCCATAAACTTTATGCTGAACTCAGTCGGTGCCATCTACGCCTATACAGGACTGCTTGCATTAGGACTGCTTCCATATTCTCCGGGAAACTGGGGAGCTATGATTCATATGGCTCAAGCATATACAGGTACTATTGGAACAGGGTGGTGGTATGTTTTAGCACCTTCTATGGCTATAATTATTTTACAAATAGGGCTCGTGTTTCTAAGTAATGGCGTCGATAAGATATTTAATCCTAGGTTGAGAGAGGAGTGAAACTATGGATACTGTAATTGAGGCTCGAGAAGTAACGAAAATATTTCCTATAGCTGGGGGAATGTTTTCTAAGAGACATTTCATTAAAGCAGTAGACAGAGTTAGCTTAGAGATAAGGGAAAACGAAATAGTGGCACTTGTAGGAGAATCGGGTTGCGGTAAAAGTACTTTAGGCAGACTTATGCTGGGTTTAATTAAGCCTACTGAAGGAAAAATACTATACATGGGTAAAGATATCTGGTCTCTTAAAGGAAAAGAATACGAAGAATTTAGGAGAAATGCTCAGCTTATACCTCAAGACCCTTACTCGGCACTGAACCCTATGAGAAATATTGTTTCACAGTTAATTCCCCCACTATTAAAGTATAAGATTGTTAAAAATAAGAAAGAAGCTCTAAAAAAAGCTGCAGAGCTACTTGAACTAGTTGGCTTGGTTCCTCCCGAAGACTTCTTTAAGAGATATACGTGTAGGCTGAGTGGAGGACAGTTGCAGAGAATTTCTATAGCTAGAGCTATTAGTGTTCAGCCAAAGTTTATTGTGGCTGATGAAGCTGTTTCTATGCTTGATGCTTCCCTTAGAATAGAAATACTTGATATCCTCTTGAATCTTCAGAAAAAATTCAAGACAGCGTATCTTTTCATTACACACGACTTAGCTATAGCTAGATACTTTGCTAAAGAAGGAAGAGTAGCTATTATGTACTTAGGAAATATCGTAGAAATAGGTAGAACAGAAGATGTCATTAAAAACCCATTACACCCATATACTCAAGTACTGATTCAAGCAGTTCCAGTACCCGACCCTGATTTAGCTGCTAAAAGAGGATTACCTAAGTTAAAAAGCCTTGAAATACCTAGCTTAATTAATCCTCCTTCTGGCTGTAAATTCCATACAAGGTGCCCTTACGCCGAAAAAATATGTGAAGAAAAAGTGCCGGAATTAAGAGAGATTAAAGGCCGTTTAGTAGCTTGTCATCTATACTAGCTTACTCGCTATTTTACTCACTTTCTTTTATTGATATAGGTGACAGGCTACATAGTGTTCTCCTCCTATATCTATTAGCTTGGGGGCTTTTTCTTCACATATTTTCATTCTATGAGGACATCTTGGGTGGAATTTACAGCCAGAAGGAGGATTAACGGGATCGGGTCTTGGACCCGGTAATGGGCGAAGTTCTTCTATAGGACCTACTATTGAAGGTATTGATTTAAGTAGTGCTTGAGTATAGGGATGTTTTGGCTCGTAAAATATTTTTCGAACATCTGCTACTTCCACTATATTTCCTAGATACATTATGGCTATTCTGTTGGCTATTTCAGCTAGAACAGGTAGGTCGTGTGTAATAAAAATCATTGTTACTCCTGTTTTTTCATGAATTTCTTTAAGTAGAGACACAATATACTTCTGTGTAAGAACATCGAGTGCTGAAGTAGGTTCATCTAGAATAATTAGCTTTGGCTTAAGTATAAAGCTTAAAGCAATAAGTGCTCTCTGCTTCATACCTCCGCTCATTTCATGCTGGTACATTCCTAGTACTCGGCTAGCGTCGAGACGTACTTGCTTAAGTAGTTTTTCTGCTTCTTCAAATACTTTTTTAGTAGATATCTTTCCTTTATGATCTACTACAGTGTCTATAAAGTGATCTTTTATTTTTATAACAGGATTGAATGAGTTTTGAGCTCCCTGAAAGACAATTGATATTTTTTCCCATCTAAATCTTCTTAAGCGTCCTTTTGGAAGAGACAATATATCTATTTCCTTACCATTATCTCTAAATATTATTTTTCCGCTTTTGATATACCCGTTAGGATCAACTATATTTAGTATAGCGTGAGCTAAAACAGATTTACCGCAGCCGCTCTCACCAGCTAAACCCAGTACTTCTCCCTTGTATACATCTAAGTAGACATTGTCTACTGCTCTAAGTATTCCTCTAGGTATTTTGAATTCTACAGTAAGTCCCCTTATGCTAAGCAGTACTTCACGCGTACCTAAGCTCATTTAGTCACCTCGTTTTCCGGCTAATTATACTACAATGAATTATTAAAACTTTAGCTCTTTAAGCATAGTTTAGTTACTTTTCTACCGACCATCAAGATTTCAACATTCTATTTACTTAAGAGTACTTAATGGATTAAGTACCGGGCAGTAGTCTTATTAAAACCTGAATACTACTATAGAATATGAATCCTTTAGTAGCAAGAGTAGCTTTAACTATGGCTGTGCTCTTTCTACTATTATCTTTTCTTCCACTGCCTTACTTAATTGGAAAAAGAGAGCACTATGCTTCATTCGTTATAGATGTTTTAGCTATAGTCTTTTCGTTTATTTTCTTTATTTTAGTAGTATGGGATATTAGAAGACAAGTTAAGAAAGAGCTGGAACAGGAAATACTACCTATTGAAGAAAAATAACTTTGATATCTGTTGAATAAAATTAATTAATTCTACTGTATTTAGTTTAATAAGAGGTGAAAATTATGGAGTGGACTGTAGAGTACCGTCCTGCATACTCTTTGCTTAGAGTAAAGTTAAATCCAGGTGAAAGTGTTACTGCTGAAGCTGGCGCAATGGTTTTAATGAAAGGAAATGTCGAGATAAAGACTCATACTGGTGGTATTGCTAAGGCGTTGCTTAGAGGTATTTTCGGGACTGAAAGTGTTTTCTTGAATACTTATGAGGCGAAATCGTTTGCTGAGGTATGGTTTGCTCCAAGTGTTCCCGGAGACATAGCTTATGTTCCATTGAGCGGCGAGGGATACATTGTCCAAGATATGTCTTATTTAGCGCACCACGGTGACGTAGATGTAGGTGTTGCTTGGAGAGGGCTGAAAGGACTTCTTGCTGAAGGAGAACTTATCTGGCTTAAGCTTAAAGGTGTTGGTGGTATGTGGGTTAATACTTATGGTGGATTAAGCAGAGTAAACTTGAAGCCGGGCGAGAAAGTGATTGTCGACAATTTCCACTTTGTGGCAATGAACGAAGATATTAAATGGAGAGTAAAGAAATTCGGTAGATGGAAGAGCTTCTTTCTTGGAGGCGAGGGTCTAGTACTTGAAGTCGAAGGCCCAGGAACAGTCTACATTCAGACAAGAATCCTCCCGCCGCTAGCAAGACTTATCGGAAAGTATTTGCCTTCGTCTTCAGGCAAAAATATTGAAATAGAAGGGTTCAGTATAGAACTATAGTCTTAGCTTATTTTTAGACATTATTATTGTGGTTTTCCTTTAATTGAACTGTAGAGAGTAATTGAGTTCACAATAGTCTATGGGAGTATATTTACGTTGAGGTATTTAATGTCGCTTAACAGTATTACAAGTAAGCATAGATCATAGGTAAGTTTTTGCTATTTTTATAATAAATACACATGGTTTTCTATCTATAGAGAGAAAACACAGTCTTCTTATTGAAATATATACTAATCTTAGTTTTGATTTTAAAGCATAACTGTTTATAGTACTTCCATATTTTCCTCATTTAGGGAAATCGAAATAAATTAGAGTACTGGTAACTAAAAGCTTATTTCTTTAATGTAATACCTCTTTTTTGCAGCTCATTTAAGAAAACTCTAAATTCTTTTTCTGCCGAGAGTTCGCTGAAAATTCTTTTAACTCCATGATACTTGTCGAAACCTTTGTCTGCCGAAACTATAGTATTTACGCCCAGTCTTTTCATTAGATTTAAGTTTATTAAATCACTTATGCTTAGCGGATACTTACCGTACTCTTTAATAGCATTCCACTCATCTTCAATAGTTGGCTGAACTATTTCAAGCGATAGTAGTGCTCTTAGCGCTAAAAGAAAATCTGCTAGTCTGCTGGCTTTATATCTTGAGCACCATATAAGTACTTCGTCTTTAACGAGAGTAGAAGTTACTGCTCTTGTTCCTTTGCTGATTTTGTATAGGACATAGCCTGAGATTGCTTCGTTTAGTGTTATAACTTTTCTTTTAGCAGAAATCCATTTAATGAAAGTAGTTGAGTCAACGTAAAACATTAATCACTCCTCTTTAATTTTTCTTCAAGCTCTTTAATGACAGATAATTCGGGTTCTTTTAACTCTTTCTTCTTATCTCCCGTAATACCTAGCATAGTAAAAACAGGGTCTTCGGGCAGAAATGCTGGTCTTAAAATTATTTTCGAGCCTTCTATTTCCAATATAAGCTCATCGCCTATTTTCAATCCAAGTCTTTCTCTAACTTCTTTGGGTATACTTACTCTATATCCTGAAAGAACTTTAACTTTATACAAAATGTACCACTAAGAATACACTACATAAATACATATTTAAGACTTTATGTTGAGGAAGAGATTTCTCGGAGAAGTATTATATAGAGGATAAATGGGCTTTATACATGGTTTACGAAACTTTACTTCGAGCTAATGCTAGGTTTCCGAGGAAAGGAGAGGGCGATATTGCTGTACTGAATAATGGTGATTTGCTGCTAGCTTATACTGAGTTTTACGGTGATCGAAGCGATTTTTCTCCTGCCCGAATAATTAAGGCGATTTCGAGAGATAATGGAAGAACTTGGGAAGATTTTCGGCTGCTTCAAGAAAATGTTGGTGGATGTAATGTTATGAGTGTTAGTTTGCTTAGGCTTAAGAGCGGCGAACTCGCTATGTTTTACTTAGTTAAGAACTCTTATCATGACTGCCGAGTTTATATGAGGAAATCTTTTGATGAAGGAGAAACTTGGAGCAAACCTGTTCTCGTTACAGGGGAAGAAAGGTACTTTGTTTTAAATAATGATAGAGTTGTCCAATTATCTTCAGGAAGAATTACTGCTCCTGTAGCAGTGTACCAAGATCCTACTCAGTATAGTCGCTGGAAAAGTTTCATATACTACTCTGACGACAACGGAGAGACTTGGAAAAAGAGCTCAGGAGAAGTTGTTTTAAAGGATGTTGATAGCTGGGCGGGGCTTCAGGAGCCCGGTGTTGTTGAACTGAAGGATGGTAGGCTTATGATGTATATGAGGACAGCACTGGGCTACATCTATGCTAGCTTTTCTGAGGATGAAGGAGAAACTTGGAGCAAACCTGAACCACTGGGCAATGTTAAGGCTCCTCTGTCTCCATCTAGCATAAAGAGAATTCCGAAGACAGGTGATCTTCTTTTAGTGTGGAATGATAAAAGTGGATTTGACTTAAGTAAGGTTAAGAGGAGAGGCGTTGATATTGTTGATGAAGAGTTTCAGCGGAGGACTCCTCTTTCATGCGCTATTTCTAAGGATGAGGGGGCTACGTGGGTAAAGGTGCTGGACTTAGAGTCTAGTGAAAAGCATACTTACTGCTATCCAAGTATTACTTTTAAGGAAAACTTCATTATTTTCTCATATTACTTTATTGACGAGAACTACGCGCACCTGAAAATCAAAGTGCTAACTATTGATGAGCTATATGAGAACTCGGTTTAATCTCTTTACTTTCTTTTTTACATACTGCTTAATATTCGTTTATTACTTAAGTGAAACCTTATATACGAGCTTCTTCATTTCTTTGTGATGGAAGCTGTTGAAGTCATTAACTTAAAGAAATTTTTTGGAAATTTTCCGGCACTTAAAGGAATCTCATTTGAAGTAGAGGAAGGCGAAATTTTCGGGCTTATTGGACCAAACGGCGCGGGTAAGACAACTACTTTTAGAATTATTGCAGGACTTATTCCTCCTACCTCTGGCGACGTTAAAATAATGGGTAAGAGTATTTACGAGAATTTAAGCGAACTCAGACGCATTGTTTCTTATTTGCCTGAAGACGCTGGAGCATATAAGAATATCACAGGCTACGAGTTTTTGAAAATGGTTGCTGAAATCTACTATGGGAAGTCAAAGGAAGCTGAAGAGGCACTAGAGCTTGGAATAAGACTAGCTAATCTCGGCGACCAGATTCACAATAAAATGAAGACTTACAGTAAGGGTATGAAGCGCCGTATTCAGGTCGCTAGAGTATTCATGGTGAAGCCCAAGGTAGCCATTTTAGATGAGCCCACTTCAGGACTAGACGTTATACACGCTACTAAGGTGAGAAACATGATTAAAGATTTTGCGCAAACTTACGGCACAACAGTACTTATTTCGAGCCACAATATGCTTGAAGTAGAGTATGTTTGTGAGAAAGTAGCTTTGATTAATAAAGGTGAAGTTCTAGCTAAAGGATTTGTTAAAGACCTGCTTCAAGAACACGGCGTCAAAAACCTTGAGGAGCTATTTCTGCTTCTAGTTAAGAGGTGAGAACTATGTTGAAGCCTCTTGTAGTTAAAGAAATAAAAGACTTAATTAGAGACCCGAGAATATGGATTCCCTTTATTATTGGAGCGCTGATAATGCCGATAATGGCTTTAGTAATACAGTTTCCTATGAAATCTGTATTTGAGGAAGCTGTTAAAGGGTATTTAAAAGTCGGAGTAATATGCTTAGACAAGGGCTCTGAGGGAGCAAAACTACTGTCTTATTTAGAGTCTAAAAAGAATGAAAGCCGTTTAATAATCTACAAGATAGATTTTAGTGCAGAAGAGCTTTCATCGAATACTTTCAGGAAAATAGTAGATCATATTAGGCAACAGAAATTAGACTTAGAGTTGATCTTAGTCATTCCACCCGATTTCAGCGAAAAAGTAGTGAAAAAAGAGAGAGTTAAGCTGTACTGCCTCAATATTGTTAAAGAAATAACAATTTTCGGGGGCTCAGCTGCTAAAACAGGGAGAATACAGCCTCTCATTGAAAGGTATCTTGGAGAAAAGTACGCTGCGGGTGCTCAAGCACCATACGACGTGTTAGTGAATCCTGTCACAGAGCAGTCTGTAAGCTACCTTGAAGGCAAAGATATTCTTATTGCTGGTAGCCCGTTCATGTTAATTACTTCGCTTGGCTTCGCATCATTCTTCATGCCGCTTATTCTCATGATTATCGCCGTTACAGTAATACAGTTATCGGCTACATCAATGGCCGTAGAAAACGAAGAAAAGACTCTAGAGACTCTACTCACATTTCCCATCTCCCCCATGGAAATACTCTTATCCAAGCTTCTCGGATCCTTTATTGTATCAGTAATAGGCTCTCTCCTGAATATTCTCGGCTACATAGCATATATGTACATCTTCGCCTCAGCGTTCACTGTACCAGAGACATCTGAGTTCGAAACAGGATTCTTCAGTTTCAGCAACGTTATGATATCTACGCAGGACCTAGCTTTCATAACAATAAGCATGATAGCCACAATATTCTTTACCGCTACACTAGGCCTCATTATTGGAGCATTCAGCAGCGACGTCCGTATAGCCGGAACACTCGTAGGCCCGCTCTCAATGGCAGTATTTATACCAGGATATCTCGTAGCATTTGCTCCGCTCAAAATGTTTTCTCCAGCAGTTAAGGTTGCTCTCTACTGTATTCCGCTTACTCAGCCAATAATAATGGTTAAGCAGGCTATGATAAGTCGTCTTCCGCCAGAAACACCAGTATACTTGGCAGTATCTATTCTCTGTTCACTAGTACTGCTCTACGTGACTGCGAGAGTATTCTCACTAGAGACACTGTCAAATATTCAGTGGAAACTTAAGAGACTTAGAAAAAGAAAGCGAAGAGAAGAAACAGAATAAATCAGTGTTTTAGCACAGCTCCGAAAAGAATATTAGGAATTTTCTCAATCTTTAAAACAGGTGACATCTTGCCGGAAGTCAGCTAACTTTTAGTACAAAAAGAGCTTCTATCGAAATAGTTTTTCCTAAGAGATACAATTTCCGGGAAATAGAGCCTAAGTGGCAAAAATTCTGGGAAGAGAAAGGCGTAATGGATACTTGGATGGACTCCAGTATCACGGCGGCAGTTCACGCTGGCTGGCCAGATAAACTAGACGATAGGCTATTTCCAGCAGATCTTCAGCCTAACGGCTTCGATATTATTAGAACATGGGACTACTATCTCTTAGTTAGAGGAATAGCGCTTTTCGGGAAAACACAGTACAGAACAGCGCTAATAAACGGCATGATGAGAGGAACCGATGGCAGAATGATGCACAAGAGCTATGGAAACTACGTAAGCTTACTTGAAGTAATCGAAAAGTATGGAGCAGATGCTTTCCGTATATGGGTTGCTTCAGCAGCCGCCACTGGCTCTGACTTAAAGTTCTCTTGGCAGGGACTAAGCTACGCTAAGAGATTTCTCACTAAAATATGGAACGCCACGCGACTAGCCTACCTATTCATTAAAGACTACAAGCCATCGAAGAAAATGTCTCCGGAAGACCTCAAAGAGGTAGACAACTGGATTCTACGCGAATTTGCTCAAATAGTAAGAGAAGTAGAAGAAAGCCTAGAGGACTTCGACTTCCAGTCAGCTATAGTCAAGTTAATTGACTTCACTTGGCATAAATTCTGCGACCATTACTTAGAGCTAATTAAATATAGAGTAGCTTCAAGTGAAGCAGCCAAATACACACTCCACACCATTATACTCGACTTGCTTAAAATGCTATCAGTTTTCGCTCCCCATATATCAGAAGAACTCTACTACAGGCTCTACGAAGGAAAAGAACCTTGGATAAGCATTACAGTAGCTCCTTGGCCTAAACCCCCCCGAGTATAGTGAAGAAAAGGCTCGTATAGGCGATATAGCTGTAGCAGTAACAGCTGAGTTACGCAGACTCAAACACGATAAAAGAATACCTTTAAGCAAGGAAGTAGACTCAGCTACAATAAATCCAGGAAAATACCGCAGAGAAACAGAGCTATGTCTAGAAGACATCAAGAACACACTACACATAAAGAAAATAGTGCTCGACAACAAGTTCACTGAAGGAAGAAGAGTAGAAAACTATCCTGAAATAATTGTAGGCCTATAATATACTCAAGTCTTTTTTAAACGCTCTATACACTTAGATACTTCTCCTACAACTCTATCACAATCCCATACCTCTATCTCCTCGGGCTCAATCTCCAGTACATTTTCTTCAGGCACTATTAGTATTTTTCTAGCGCCTCTATATTTCTGAAATCTTTCTTCTAGGCGCCGCACTTCTTGCCTAGAAACACTCTTCTTCCACTTTACTTCAGCCACTAAGCTTACTTTCCTGAAAGACTGAAGAACAATGTCTACATCATATTCTTTCTCAACTGCCATACCTTTCCTCAGCCCAAATAGCTTCGACAATAGATTTCGGAAAAACTGCTCTACATGTAAAGGAAGCTTCATTAAGAAAACTTTCTCTACTTCCTCTACAGGTATATCTATCTCGGAAAAACCATACTTACTATCCAAGTAAAAGTAAAGATCTATTATAGGAGATACATGCTGATAATACCAGTACTTCTTATTAACTACATTAACTCTCTCAAGTACCCCTATGTTGCAGAGTGTAGTTAAATAGCTTTGAATTAAACTCGCGTCATCTTTTTCTAAGATCCTCCTCGAGTAAAGAAAAGAAGATATTTCAGTAGACTTTTTCTTCCCATTAGCCACTGCCTCCATTATAGCCAAATATGTTTTCTTGAGCTCTCTTTCTTCTTCCCTAAATATTTCGCCGATAAGCCTCTCTACAGTATTCTTTTGCTCCACTAAAATCCTCGGAATATCCTTATACACACTTTCTTTAAGTAAAGGTATAATCCAAGGCTCCCTAATATAGACAGCCGTATCTATTAGCTCTTTACCTTTAACTCTATCTTTAAGAAACATTATCGCGTCTCTTTCATCTACAATATTCATGCGAAATTCCTCGAATAATCCTAAAATAGGCGAGTCTTCTCCAAGAATTTTCCGCGAAAGCCACAGAGTAGATGTAATTAGCACTAAATTTAAGTCATGAGCATATGCTTGAAGAAAATCAAGAAAATCTTCCGGCAATCGATGAAACTCATCTACAACGATTCTCTTATCCTTTTCCTTAAGAATGTAATCTTTCAAGTAATTGTAGTCAATTTCACGCAAAGAATCAAGCTCAAGAATTCCTCCACTTCTCTTAACGTGAAAATAAGCATCCCACTTAGTAAAACGCTTTACAAAGAAACTCTTACCCACTTTCCTCCTACCATACACAAGTACCCTTCTCCCAACTCTACTCCAGCGAG
>Ga0180301_10003325_pt1 | contig 12588 bp, 9 predicted proteins | sample GuaBasSediGuay16_FD_121797 | JGI IMG/M metagenome (GOLD analysis project Ga0180301, IMG submission 121797) | Subseafloor sediment microbial communities from Guaymas Basin, Gulf of California, Mexico - Guay16, Core 4569-2, 12-15 cm | ecosystem: Environmental > Aquatic > Marine > Hydrothermal...
ACTTTAACCATATCCTTCATGTTCTCATCGATCACTGTACCAAAGATGATATTGGCTTCCGGATGAGCCAGGTCATGGATCAATTCCGAAGCTTTGGAGACTTCGTGGAGAGTCATATCTTTGCCGCCGGTAATATTAATCAGCACGCCATGAGCGCCTTCAATGGAAGTGTCGACCAGCAGGGGACTGGAAATTGCTTTCTGGGCCGCCTCAACAGCCCGGTTCTCGCCCGAGGCCAGACCCGTGCCCATAAAGGCCATGCCCATACCCTTCATAATGGATTTAACATCGGCGAAGTCAAGATTAATCAGGCCCGGTCGGGTGATTAAGTCGGAGATGCCCTGGACAGCCTGCCGGAGAACATCGTCAGCCATCTTGAAAGCGTCTTGAATGGAGGTGTCGAGATTGACGGTCTGGAGCAATCTCTCGTTGGGAATAGAAATAACGGTATCGACGGCGTTGCGCAATTCGCTCAGTCCTTCTTCAGCTTGTTCGGCGCGCTTCTTGCCTTCGAAATTAAAGGGCAGGGTGACAATGGCGATGACCAGAATCTCCAGCTCGGAAGCCAGGCTGGCGATGACCGGTGTGGCGCCGGTGCCGGTCCCTCCACCCAGACCGGCGGTGAGAAAGACCATGTCGGCTCCCTGAAGAATTTCAACGATTTTTTCAGTGTCTTCCAGGGCGGCCTGTTTGCCGATTTCCGGTCGTCCGCCGGAACCCAGTCCTTTGGTCAATTTGCGACCAATCTGGATTTTGGTGGGGGCATGGTTGGTGCTTAAAGCCTGGAGATCGGTATTGATGGTGATGAATTCCACCCCTTCAATCCGGGCTTCAATCATCCGGTTGATGGCGTTGCCGCCACCCCCACCAATGCCGATGACCTTAATGTTGGCCCCAGGTTCGTCCTCGACCAGATGAAATTTTAATTTACTCCGGGATTCGTCACGCATTTTTTTCCTCCTTATGCTTCTTTAAACCAATCTCGGAATTTGGCCCAGAAGCCTTTTTTGCCTTCTCGGGAAAAGCCACGGCTTTTCCATTTTTTATAGCCATAAAGAACCAGCCCGACGGCGGTGGCATAATCAGGGGTGCTGACTCGGTCAACCAGACCACCGACACCGCTGACATCACCCCTGCGCACCGGCAGGTCAAAGATTTCCTCGGCTACATCTTCAAGTCCTTCCAGAAGAGCCGTACCGCCGGTCAGGACCACCCCTGAATTAAGGGATTTTTCAAAACCGGTTCTTTTGATGTCATTGTCCACCAGTCGGAAGATTTCTTCCGCCCGGGGATAGATAATATCAGCCAGGAGCTGCCGGGAGAGAATGCGGGCTTTTTTGCCCCGTCCCACCGAAGGCACCTCAATGGTTTCCTGTTCGTCACCCAGCGGAGCCGTGACACAGCCGTATTTTTTCTTGATTTTTTCAGCTTCAGGGATAGGTGTACGCAGCCCCACGGCGATGTCGTTGGTGAAGTTATCCCCGCCGATGGGGATGATCGAGGTGTACCAAAGGCTGCCTCTTTCGAAAATAGCGATTTCGGTCGTGCCACCGCCGATATCAATGAGGCCCACGCCCAGTTCCATTTCATCATGAGTCAGCACCGAGTAACTGGCGGCAATCTGATTCAGCACGATTTCTTCGATTTCTATGCCGGCCCGCGTGATGCAGGTTTTGAGGTTCTGAACGGAAGTGATGGCGCCGGTGACAATGTGGACATTAACTTCGAGTTTAATCCCGCTCATGCCCAGCGGGTCTTTAATCCCGTCCTGTTCATCCACCACAAATTCCTGAGGAATAATGTGAATGATTTCCCGGTCGGGAGGGATGGAGACGGCCTTGGATTGGTCGATAACCCGCTTGATGTCTTCCCGGGTGATTTCTCTATTTTTGCCCGAGACAGCAATAACTCCCCGGCTGTTGAAACTTTTGATGTGGGCGCCGGAAAGCCCGATATAGGCCGAGTCGATCTCGACTCCAGCCATAAGTTCTGCTTCTTCCTGAGCTCGTTTAATCGACTCAACCGTAGCTTCCAGATTGACCACCACTCCTTTGCGGAGGCCCCGGGATTCAGCTGTGCCCACACCGATGATTTCAACTTTGTTTTCTTCAGTGATTTCGCCGATCAGGGCGGTTGTTTTTTTAGTGCCGATATCCAAGCCGACGATATAACCGTTTTTAGCCATGATTTTCCTCCCCGGCAGTACTGGCGAGTGAGCTGAGGGCGGCTGGTCTTTTGGGTTTGAAATAAACTCTATCTTCCAGGCGGAGGTCGATATATTCCAGCGGTCGATACTGGTCCAGTACTGCCTGAGTCTGGTGATAAAAAGCCAATTTCTGTTTAAAATGAGAAAACCCCAGAATAAGGGGGGTTTCATCGCCTTGAAAAGCGATGGTTATTCCTTGGGGGATAGAAATTTTAATCCAGGCTAGGTCCTTCCGGAGAGAGTCATCCACTTCCTCCAGCAGCTGCCAGGCCAGCTGGAGAGAAGCCGGAGAATCAGAAGGAGTCGAGTCAATAATGAGAGGTAGCTCCGGGTGGGCGGCGGGAGAGGTTGTCTCCAGGAGTGTTCCTTCTCGGTCAATCAGCCAGACGTGGCCGTCTCTCACCAGGACCGCCGCCGGTTGGCGGGGTTCGACTCTGATGAGCAGAGTCGAAGGCAGACTTTTCCGAAGAACGACATTTTTAGCCCAGGGGAGGGCCTGGATCTTTTCCCGCCAGGGATTAAGGTCGCAGATAAGAATATTACCCAATTTCCGTCCAGCCAAGAGTTGATTGATTTTTTCTTTTAAATTTTCATCAGGACAGGCAATTTCCACGGTGGAAACATTCAGTTTTTCCCAGGTGATGAGAAAGAGATAGAGTTGCTGGAAGCCGAAGAAGATTCCGCAGAAAAGCAAAAAGGCGCCCAGGGTATGCAGTGGTGTCACCCGAATCTTGCGCCGGGGCAACTGGCGAATCTTTCTTTTGCGGTCAGCCAGCGGTCGGGCCGGGTGGAGATAACCGCTTCGAGAATGTGGCAGGATGTCGTAGCGGACGGCCATTTTAATTCTTGCCTCCCAGCTTTTTAATGATCTCGGGGATTATCCGGTAAATACTACCGGCTCCCAGCACAAAAATCAGGTCCTCGGGTTGAGCCAGTCTTTGGACTAAATTGGGAATTTGGGCCATTTCCGGTTCAAAATAGACATCCTTATGGCCATAGGTTTGAATAGCTTCGAATAATTTCCGTCCGGATATCCCGGGAATGGGTTTTTCACCCGCCGGATAAATTTCGGTGATGATTAAGGTATCAGCCTGATTGAAGCAGGTGGAAAATTGGTCCATGAGGAGGGCCAGCCGGGTATAGCGATGAGGCTGAAAAACAGCCAGAATACGTCGACCCCAACCCAGCTTGGCGGCTTCCAGAGTGGCCTTTATTTCCGTAGGGTGATGAGCATAGTCTTCAAAGATGTACTTTTTTCCGATTTGGGCTTTTAATTCGAAGCGTCGGCCGATACCTTTGAATTTGGCCAGCCCCTTAAGAATGGTCTGGCTGGGTATATCCAGGTCCAGGCCGACCGCAATGGCGGCCATAGCATTGTAAATACTATGGAGTCCCGGGACATTAAGCCGTAAGGTGCCCAGTTTCTTCCCCTGCCAGAAAACAGTCGAGGAACTGGAAAATTCAGCGAAGGAAGGATTTTGGGCATAGATATCCGCTTGAGCCGAAAAACCATAGGTAATGACCCGTCGCTCAAGATTGGGAATTAGGCTTTGTAAATTGGCGTCATCCAAACAGAGAATGACGGGGCAATAAAAGGGCACTTTATTGGCGAAGGAAATAAAGGTTTTTTTGATTTCCTCTAAAGTTTTATATTGGTCGAGATGCTCTTCATCCAGGTTGGTTAAAACAGCGATAAAGGGAGAAAGATAGAGGAAGGAACGGTCGCTTTCATCGGCTTCGGCGACGATAAAGTCACCCTGGCCCAGCTTGGCGTGAGCCCCTAAAGTGTTTAACCGGCCGCCGACGATGATGGTCGGGTCCAGACCGGCTTCCTCCAGAACCTGGGCAATCATCGAAGTGGTGGTGGTTTTTCCATGGGAACCGGCTACGGCAATGCCCAGTTTCAAGCGCATGAGTTCCGCCAGCATCTCAGCGCGGGGAATGACCGGAATTTTCAGGCGTTTGGCTTCTTCTACTTCCACATTGCCCGGTTTAATGGCCGAGGAAATGACTACCACATCTGCTCCCTCCACATTGGCGGCGTGATGGCCGATGGAAATAGTGGCTCCCAAGCGGGCCAGACGCCGCGTGGCTTCGTTTTCCTGCAGGTCTGAACCTGAAACCTTGTAACCCAGATTGAGCAAAACTTCAGCAATCCCGCTCATGCCGGTACCGCCGATACCGACGAGGTGGATGTGCTTCAATTTAATATAGATTCGATTAACCATAGCTACACCTTCTCCGATTGTTGAGAGTCGATTAAGCTCAGACAGAGCCGGGCTATTTCAGTGGTGACGTTTTCCCGCCGGAAGAAAGCCAGGTTCCGGCTTATCTGGTGGAGTTCGTCTCGGTGGTCGAGAAAATAACTGAGTTTCTCCACCAGAAATTCAGGAGTGAATTCGTCTTCCGTCGCCAGCAGAGCGGCCTGTTTCCGGACCAATTCCAGAGCATTGAAATATTGGTGATTCTCAGTGGCCTGGGCAAAGGGAACCAGCAGAGCCGGTTGCTGCGCGGCGATAAGTTCGGCGATGGTGGTCGCCCCCGCCCGAGAGATAACCAGGTCGGTCCGGGTGAAGAGCTCCGCCATATTATCAAAAAAAGCTTGAATGAGGGCTTGATTAAAGCCCTGCTTTTCGTAAATCGCTTTGACCATTTCGTATTCTTTTTCCCCGGTCTGATGAATGATGGATAGCGGCTGGGGCAGTTTTTTCAACTGAGGCAAGGCTTGAGTGACCACACTGTTTAGAAAATGGGAGCCCTGGCTGCCCCCAAAGACAAAAATAGTCAGGGTGTCGGGCGATAATTTTCTTTTTTCCGGCACCTGATAAAATTCCGGTCGGACGGGATTGCCGATAAATTCCCCTTTCCCCCGACAGGCGGCCAGAGTGCTGGCAAAAGAAACCACCACTTTTTTCACCCAGGGGAGAAGCAGGCGATTGGTGAAACCGAGACGGGCATTCTGTTCCAGAATAATGGTGGGGATTCTCTTCAGGGAAGCCATGAGGAGCAGTGGCCCCGAGCTGTAACCGCCCAGGCCGATGACCAGACCGGGTTGCCACCGGCGGAGAAAACGAGAGGCTTGAATCAAGGCCAGAGGGAGTTTGAGAAAATTGAGAGCCGCCCTGAGTCCTTTCCCCTTCAAGCCCTCTACCGGCAGCCCGTAAAATTCAACGCCGTGCTTGGCCATGAGCCGGGCTTCCAGCGGCCGGCGACTGCCGGTGTAGATAATCCTGGCTTGAGGCAGGAGTCGGTTGAGTTCTTTCCCCAGAGCCAGAGCAGGATAGATGTGTCCACCGGTGCCTCCGCCGGCAATAATAATGGTGGTCATCATCGTGGCTGTGGTCATCATCATCTTTTTTGCCTGTCTCCACTCCGGCGTTGTGAAATATGCAGAAGAACACCGGTCGCCATAAGATTGACCACCAGGGAAGACCGCCCGAAGCTGATAAATGGCAGCGGCAGCCCGGTGGGAGGAATTAAACCCAGGACGATGCTGATGTTCATAATGGCTTGAAAGAAAATAGCCAGCGAGATACCGGCGGCCAGAAGCTGAGAATAGTTATTGGGTGCTTTCAGGGAGATCATAATGCCTCGCCAGAGAAACAAGATGAATAAAGCGAGAATGGCCAGAGTGCCCAGCAGGCCCAATTCTTCACCGATAATGGCGTAAATAAAATCAGTGTGGGCACAGGGAAGAAAATAGAGTTTCTGAACACTGGCTCCCAGACTAACTCCTAAAATGCCCCCCGCCCCGATGGCCAGTTTGGATTGTATCAGCTGAAAACCTTTGCCCAGCGGATCCTCTCCGGGAAAGAGAAGAGCCAGGATACGATTGAGCCGGTAATCGACTTTTACCAGAAAGAGGATAAAAAGAGGCATCACCGCCAACCCCAGACCGATCAGATGGGTCAGACGAATGCCACCGATAAAAAGAATAATCACCGCCAGCACAAAGAGAAAAAAGGCCGTGCCGTAGTCGGGTTCTTTAATAATCAGGACAACCAGCAGACCGATGGTCACCAGGGGGATAAGAAAAGTCTTGATATTGCCCAGCCGGTCGTGACGTTTGCTCAGATAATAGGCCAGGAAGAAGATAAGACTGAATTTGGCTAATTCAGAAGGCTGGAAGCGAAGGCCGAAGAAATAGACCCAACGCTGAGTCTGACGGAAAGGAGGCATCACCAGACAAAGAGCCAGCAGGAAGAAAGTCAGCAAGAGGAGACCGAAAATAAAGAGCGGATTCTGATAAAAAGGCTGGCGTTGGCCAATAATAATGAACATCAAAATGAGACCGACCACTGCTCCCACCACCTGGTTCAAAAAGAAGTAAAAAGGCTGGTGGTAAATTTCGCCGGCTCTGATAGCCGTGGTGCTGAAGACCATAATCAGGCCGATGGTCAGGAGCAGCAAAGTGATAATCAGCAGTGGCTTGTCAAAACTGTAAGGCCGATAGATTTCCGTTTGGTTTTTCATTTTGGCTGAACTCTTTCTTTCAAGGCCAACACAGCCTCTTTAAATCTTCGACCTCGTTCTTCAAAGTTTTTAAACATATCAAAGCTGGTACAGGCCGGCGCCAGCAGGACAACGTCACCCGGGCGGGCCAGTGAATAGCCTCTTTCCACTGCCTCAACCAGCGAAGAGACGGGATGAAGCGGGACTGTTCCGGCCAGGGCTTTCTGGATCTTTTCTTTCGCCTCTCCCAGGAGGATGGCCGCTTTAACTCTATTTTTTAAGGCGGGAATGAGTTGTTTAAAATCGCCGCCTTTGTCTCTTCCACCCAGGATAAGGATAAGATTCTCTTCAAAGCTTTGAATGGATTTCAGAGTGGCGTCGACATTGGTCGCCTTGGAGTCATTAAAGAAAGTGATCCCGTCAATGGAGGTCACTTTTTCCAGCCGATGTTCTAGCCCGCGGAAAGTTAAGATGGAATTTTTTATCCGGGAGTCGGGCAGCCCGAAGTATTTGCCGACTAAAGCAGCCGCCATGATGTTCTCCAGGTTGTGGGGACCGAAGAGAGGCACCTCTTGACGATGGAGAAATTTGGTTGGTTGGTCGAGATGGAGGTAGAGCCAATCTTTTTCCAGATACATACCAGGGGTGACGGGTCGGCTTAAGCTGAAAGCCCAGACCAGAGCTTTTCGGGCCGCATTAAGTTCCCAAACATGAGCGTCATCCCGGTTGAGTATGGCCAGGGAGTTTTCCGGTTGGGATAAAATCAGGCGCTGTTTGGCTTCTTTGTAATGGTCAAAAGAGGGATGCCAGTCGAGATGGTCAGGGGTAATATTCAACAACACCGCCACCTCAGCGGTGAATTGCTCGATGTAGGTTAATTGGAAGCTGGATAATTCCACGACATAAATATCCGAGGGGGAGGAGGAGTCGACCAGATTGGTCAGGGGGAAACCGATGTTGCCGGCCAGAAAAGCAGGTAATCCCCCTTCGGAGAGAATTTTATGAGTGAGAGTGGCCGTGGTTGATTTACCGTTGGAACCGGTGATGCTCACAATCTTTCCTTTCAGGAAGTGATAGGCCAGCTCTATTTCCGGAAGTATCTTTTTGCCCTGGGCTTTAAGTTTTTCCAGTTCGGGCAGAGGAGGTACTCCCGGGCTGAGAACAATCAGGTCTGCCTGGGCCAGAGTTTCCCAGCGATGTCCCCCCGCCTCCAGGGTTACCCCGGCTTCCTTTAATTCCCGGATCTTCTTATCGGCCAGAAGTTCGGTGAGAGATTTTATTTCCGAAGCGGTCACCCGGGCCTGACGGCTTAGCAGAAAACGGCAGACGGCCTGGCCGCTTCGTCCGAGCCCGAGGACCACAACATGCTTGTCTTTTAAGTCCATCATTTATCTCAATTTTAAAGTCGTCAAACTGAAAAGGGCGAAGATAATCCCCAATATCCAGAAACGCACCACCACTTTTTCTTCTGACCAGCCCAGCAGTTCAAAGTGATGATGCAGCGGGGCCATGCGGAAAAGACGTTTCCCCCCGCTGAAACGGAAATAGCCGACTTGAAGAATTACGGACAGGGCTTCCAGGATGAAAACCCCGGCAATCGTGAAAAGCAGAAACTCTTGCTTGATAAGAATAGCTAAAATCCCCGCCGTGCCGCCCAGGGAAAGAGCGCCGACATCGCCCATGAAGAGTTGGGCGGGATGACAGTTATACCAGAGAAATCCCAGACAGGCTCCGGATAAAGCCCCGGCAAAAACGGTCAGTTCAGCCGCCTGGGGCACCCGAGCGATATTTAAGTACTGGGACCAGAGAGCGTGTCCGGCAATATAGGTCAGAGCGGTTATGGCACTGGCGCTGATGACCATCAGTCCGATGGCCAAACCGTCCAGCCCGTCGGCTAAATTAACCGAGTTGGAAGAACTGATTAGAATTAAAACAATCCAGGGTAGATAAGCCCACCCGAGATAAGGGGTCCATTCTTTGAAAAAGGGAAAGTGGAGGTGGAGGTTGAACTCGCCTTTGGTTCCCAGGTAAACCAGGATAAAGGCAATGAGACCCGCCAGGGTCACCTGAAGAATAAATTTTTGGCGGACACCCAGACCGGTACCCCGTTTCTTTTTTATTTTGGCGTAGTCGTCGATGAAGCCGATGGCTCCAAAGATGACCATGGTCATCATAGCGATCCAGATATAATGATTGCGCAAATCCCCCCAAAGGAGAGTAGTCACCAGAGTGGCCAGAATGAAGAGGAGACCGCCCATGGTCGGCGTGCCTTTTTTCTGCTGATGTGATTCAGGGCCGTCGGGACGAATTTCCTCTCCCAGTTGGTATTTTTTAAGCAATTTAATAGTCAAGGGACCGAGAAGCAGAGTTAAGAGTAAAGCGCTCATCCCGGCCAGGGCTGTGCGGACCGTGATGTAGCGGAAAACGTTAAAGAAGAAGAAATAATCACGTAAAGGCACCAGAAGCCAATAGAGCATCTTACTTTTCTCCTCCCGTTAAGTGCTCGATAATTTGTTCCATTTTCATCCGCCGCGAGCCCTTGACCAGAATTAAGTCGCCGGGCTGGAGGAGCGAATGAAGTGCCTCGGCGGCGGCGCCAGCCTCAGCCAGCGTCAGGACCTGACTTGAAGGCAATCCTGCAGCTATGGCTCCCCGGGCAAAATGCCGACTGAGCTGACCCACGGTGATCAGCCAGTCCCAACCGAGTTGAGCCAGTTCCTGGCCGAGCTGGAAGTGGAATTTATCGCCTTCTCGACCCAGTTCGAGCATATCTCCCAGAACGGCTATCCGGCGGCGCGCCGGTAGAGAGCTTAAATTCCGCAGAGCCATCTGAAGGGCCGCCGGATTTGAGTTGTAAACGTCGTTAATCAGGTGGATATCATTGGCCAGCGGAATGATTTCTCCTCGTTGAGGTAGAGGACCCAGATTAAGGGCCTGTTCTTTAATCTTTTCAAGAGAAAGCCCCAGGGCAGAAGCCACAGCCGCCGCGGCAGCAAAATTATAGACGTAACTTTCGTAAACTACCGGAAGTTTCAGGGAGAATTTCTTTCCCTGATAGGTCACAGTGAAGGAATAACCCGCCCAGCCCTCGAGATGAAGGTCAGTGACCCGGAGGTGGCAGTTTTCCCCGAAGCCGAAGGTGATGACCTGGCCTGACCAGATTCGGGCGAATTGTTGACAATAAGGGTCGTCCCCGGCCAGCACAGCCACAGCCTGAGGCCGGGCCCCGGCCAAAATTTCATATTTGGCCGCAGCAATTTCCTCCAGACTGGAGAAAAATTCAGTATGGACGGGCTTTATACCGGTGATCACGGCCACATCCGGCGGCGCGATGGTCGTCAAATGCTTAATTTCACCGGCATGGTTCATGCCCATCTCCAGCACGGCTATTTGATGTCCTTGGTGAAGCTGGAGAAGAGTGTAAGGAACCCCGATCTGGTTGTTGAAAGATTTTTTAGCCTTCAGCACTGAAAATTGGCCGGCCAGGAGAGAGGCCGTATATTCTTTGACCGTGGTTTTGCCCACACTGCCGGTAATGCCGATGATTTTGACCTGGTATTCCTGGAGGACTTTCCGGGCGAGAAGCTGGAGGGCTTCCAGGGTATCATCGACGCGGATAAGGCCGAAGTCGGGGTGGGGCGGTTGTCTTTCCTCAGAAACAACGGCACCGACCGCTCCCCGGCGGAAGGCATCGGGAATGAAGTCATGGCCGTTTCGTTCAGCTACTAAAGCGAAAAATAAGTCGCCGGGTTTAATTTCCCGGGAATCGAATTCAAACCCGGTGGCCAGTTTCTCCGGAGAGCCCGCCAGAAGCTTCCCTCCGGTTAAAAGAGCCACTTTCTCCAGGGACATTTTAGCCACGTGACCTCCCGATTTCCTGGATGAGTTCTTTGACCACGGTCGGGTCATGGAAAGGGATAACTTGCCGGCCGATTATTTGATAGTCTTCGTGGCCTTTGCCGGCGATAAGCAGACAATCGTCTTTTTCGGCCTGAAGAAGAGCTTTGCGGATTGCCGCCCGACGGTCGGGTTCTATTTCGTAATTATTTTTCCCGGCTTCTTTAAAGCCCTGTTCAATGTCGGCGATAATCGCCTGAGGGGCTTCCGAGCGGGGATTGTCGGAGGTGATAATGCTCCAGTCGGCCAGTTCGGCCGCCACCCGCCCCATTCGGGGACGTTTGGTTTTGTCCCGGTCGCCTCCGGCTCCGAAGACCACAATGACCCGGCCCGGAGTTAATTCCCGAGCTGTTTCCAGCAGGTTTTTGAGAGCATCATCGGTGTGAGCATAATCAACAAAAATATTTATCCCCCAGGGATTCTCGATTTTTTCAAATCTCCCCGGGATAGTGGTGATGGACTGAACTCCTTCTTTGATAAAGGCGGGATTGATGCCTAAAGTTAAGGCCGCTGCGGCCGCGGCCAGAATATTATAAAGATTGGGCCGGCCCAAAAGGGGGGAGTTTATTTTGAATTTTCCGGCCGGATATTTGATCGTGGCTTCAATTCCCCGAGAGGAAAAATGATAGTTCTCGGGATAAATGGTTCCCCGGGAGTGAAGGCCATAAGTGACTGCTGCCGTGGGGATTTCTTCAATCAATCTTTTTCCCCAGGGGTCATCGTAATTAATTACCGCCATTCGAGAAGAATACAGGGTAAATAGTTTTTTCTTGGCCTGATAATAGTTTTCCATAGTCTGGTGGTAATCCAGGTGTTCGCCGCTTAAATTAGTAAAAATGGTGACAGCAAAATTTATGCCTTTAACCCGTTTTAATTCGAGAGCGTGGGAGGAGACTTCCATCAGACAGTGAGTAGCCCCGTGGTCGACCAGAATCTTCAAGTAGCGCTGGAGGTCGGAGGCTTCAGGGGTAGTCCGTTCGGCCGGTGAAGATAGACCTGGTCCTCGATAAGAGACGGTACCGATAACCCCTGGCTGTAAATGGGCTGCCTTGAGGATATTTTCTAATAAATAACTGACGGTGGTTTTGCCTTTGGTGCCGGTAATGCCGACCACTTTTATCTCGCGGGAAGGATGGCCGTAAAAATTTTCGGCACAGAGAGCCAGAGCTTCCCGGGCATCTTCTACCTGAATCCAGATGGGAGCAAATTCAGGGGGTGGAGGATTTTCGGAGATAATGCCCACTGCTCCTTTCTCCAGGGCAGCAGTAATGAACTGGTGACCGTCGTGTTTGGCGCCTTTAATGGCCACAAATAAAGAATGGGGCAGGACATAGCGTGAATCATAAGTTACATATCGTATTTCCTGAGCAATATCTCCTTGGAGAGCGATCACTTTCAGGCCCTGCAGAATTTCTTTCAACTTCATGCTATTCAATGCTCCTTTTTTGGGCGGTGATGATAAAAGCCGGAGATTTTGTTTCCGGCGGGATTCGAAGATAGCGCAGCGTTTCTTCGGCTATGCGGCGGAAAAGAGGCGCTGCTACCTGGGAACCGTAATAAGCACCTTGGGGTTCGTCGATAACAATCGTCAGAGAAAGCAAAGGAAGATGTCGGTGAAAAATAACACCGGTAAATAAAGCCTGGTGGGCGGAGGAGGTATAAGTTCCCAAATTGGGGTCGTATTTTTGAGCTGTGCCGGTTTTACCGGCCACTTTATAACCAGGTAGCCGGGCCGGCAATCCGGTGCCTTCTTCCACCACTCGGGTTAAGTAATTCAAGAGAGTGGTCGCGGTTTCCGGAGAGAGAACTCTCCGGGGAGCTGTCGGCCGGCCGGTGACTTGTTCGTAAAGATGTTTATCTTTGACCACCCGTAAGGGAATTAAACTCCCTCGATTGGCCACAATATTTATCGCCTGGAGAATTTGAATGGGGGTGACACCGATTTCGTAACCGATAGCCAGTGAAGGAAGCGAGGTTTTTGACCATTTCTCAAGAGGCCGGAAAAGCCCTTTTTCTTCTCCAGGGAGATCTAT
>Ga0180301_10003326_pt1 | contig 12587 bp, 12 predicted proteins | sample GuaBasSediGuay16_FD_121797 | JGI IMG/M metagenome (GOLD analysis project Ga0180301, IMG submission 121797) | Subseafloor sediment microbial communities from Guaymas Basin, Gulf of California, Mexico - Guay16, Core 4569-2, 12-15 cm | ecosystem: Environmental > Aquatic > Marine > Hydrothermal...
AATTTAAGGATTGTCTGGTAAAAATGGGTGATTATGTTCGAATTTAACAAAAGAAATGAACCCCTTGTCTGATGACATTGGTTTTCGGGTTTGGGTTCATGAGAAAACAGGAATATGATGTTAAAAGGATATATGAATTACAATATAAACTTGACATATATGCCCAGGACATGTATCTTACCCCCGGGGTGGGGGGCGATATCTAACCGAAATCATATATCCCATTTTTCTGATAATCCTGGTATGAAATCAATCCTCTTTAAGAAGTTAGCACCTCGATATGTCCGCCTGACGAAATTCAATCACCTCACTTCGTTCGGTATTCAATAACTGCTGAGTGGCTTCAACCGCTACTTCACAACGTTTAAAAATCCACGGGTCTTTTGAACGGCATTTTTGCCGATATGAGCAGACTTCGATTTTGCTCAGTAACTGTGCCCGTGCCAACTCTCGTCACACGTTATTCCCCAGTTACAAGTTCCAAGCTTCCCACTCGAATCAATCTCTCCCTCCGGGGGAGAAAAACTCAACATTCTCAACTAAAACTCACTACTCTCCACCCTCTACTCAATTCAGTTTTTTTTCAAGGGGATATATGAACGCTTGTCTTTTATTCTATGGGAAAGTTTCATTATATTGTCTTATTGCCGTTTGATAAATAATCGGAGGAGATATTGAGAAAAATTCGATTGATCTGCATCATGCTGCTGGCCGTATTTTATACTTTAAATCTTAAAGGGAATACCGGCCCTGTACTTTTTATTAACAAACCCGTGGATTACCAGCTGTTCACCCGGGATCAAACCGATTCAGCCAAGGTCATTATTTCCGGAACGGTTACGGAAACAGGATATGATTCCATTGCCCTTGAGTGTTACAAAAATGATACTTTATACGATACTCAGGTCTCTTATCTCTCCTATTCGAACGATCAGGCTTCTTTCTTCTTTAAATGTCTGATTCATGCGGAATTAAGTACCTACGATTTTTCCTTGTTTTTAATAACAGAGGGTGTGAGAACACCGGTTTGGACGGCAGAGAACATTGTTTGTGGAGATGCATTTATCCTGACAGGCCAGTCTAATTCACACTATGCATTTGCCTCGGATACCTGGCAAAACACTTTTTGTCGAACCTTCGGCGTGAAAACAGCGAATTCAAATTATAATGTATACAATCCTGCAGATACACTGTGGACCATGTCCTATGCGTATTCCTCTACGGGTCCCAATGTGGGATCTATGGGACTGGCTTTGCAGCGGAAAATTATGGAGGAAGAAGGAATCCCCACCTGTCTTTTCAATGGCGGAACCGGTGGCAGTTCTATCAGTGAACACTTTAAAAATGAAGAAATGCCCGAAGATCTGAATACAATTTATGGTAAATTGCTTTATCGGATCAGGAAAAGCGGTGTGACCCGTATTCGTGCTATTTTATGGCATCAGGGTGAAAATGATGCAGATCTGAATCCTGCATTGGCTTATCCGGAGCGCTTCAGCCGCCTGATTCAGGCATGGCAGGAGGATTATACCCCGGAACGATACTATGTGTATCAGCTCCGCCCCGGCGGCCCAGGGACGGCCCAGGGTGTTTTTCGTGAGATGCAACGGACACTGCCCGATTTCTTTCCGGAATATGATCTTGAAATCATTGCAACCTGCGGGCTCCCCGGGTATGATGGTCTTCATTTCAGTTATGATGGGTATATGGCAATGGCTGACCGGACCTTTGATCTGCTTCGGACGAATTTTTATCATGCATTGGATACACCGGGCATTCATTCTCCGGTTATTCAACAGGCAATGTATGACTACACAAAACAGCAGGTGATTCTTGTTTTTGATGAAGGACAATCTCTCCGGTGGCCCGATCCTGTCGGGGAGTATACGATGGAGGATTATTTCTTTCCGGAAGGAACCCGGGAAATGATATCCCATGGGGAAGCCAGGGGGGACTCCCTGGTTCTGACACTTCGCGGACCTAATTTTATATCCCATATTACCTATCTTCCCGATAACAGCTATTTCAACAGTATTGTTGAGTATCAGGGTCCCTGGGTGAATAATACCCATGGCAACAGTGCCCTGAGTTTTCACGAATTCCCTGTTGAACATTCAGAAAAATACGTCAAAATCACTTCTCCCGACGGCGGTGAAATCTGGAGTCCGGGAGCGGAACAAACAATAGAATGGATTTCGGAACAAACGGATTCTGTCTGTCTCGAATACAGCGTAAATGATGGAATGGATTGGCAAATGATCATTCATGGTCTTCCGGCCGAGGAAGGTGTTTTTACCTGGCAGGTGCCGAAAGTAAACAGCGAAACTTGCCGCATCCGTATCAGAGATTTCTCCGATTCCCTGATTGCCGATGAGAGTAATATGAATTTCAGCATCATTGAACAATCTGTAACACTTCTGACACCCAATGGGGGTGAATTGTTCACGGCAGGGGATACCATAATGATAACATGGACCAGTGCTTATGTTGAAAACGTAAAGCTGGAGTATTCGAATGACGGCGGGTCAGACTGGAACACAATCCGCTATCGGGTTGAGGCTCCCCTTGGTGCATACGACTGGATTGCACCGGATATTTCTTCCACAGAATGCCTTGTGCGGATCCTGGACCGGGATAGCGATGCTGCCGATACAAGCGATGCCGTCTTTACCATTCAGACCGGTAGTGAGATCAATATGGAAGTGTATCCTGAGATATTTGCCCTCCAAGCTGTATATCCCAATCCCTTTAATCCCCAAACCACCATTCACTTTTCCCTTCCGGAGGATTGCCATGTAGAACTTCGTGTGTTTGATGTCAAAGGGAAACAAGTTACAACTCTTGCAAATGTCACCTTTGAAAAAGGAACACACAGACTTGTCTGGGATGCTTCGGAATTCAGCTCGGGAATCTATTTTCTCACACTCCGTGCCGGAGGCCGTTATGCTTCTCAAAAATGTGTGTTGATAAAATAAATTGTGTGAATATTATAAAGGAATAATGATGCCGAAACGAATGCTATGGTATTTCATCTTTCTCATTATTGTTTTTGGCACGGGATGTGAGGAAGGAGGAAATACAGCACCTGAAACATCCGGGGAAGAGACAAACTATTTTGAAAGTCTCTGCGATTCAGTGGTTGATCAGACACCCGTTCCGGGGATCATTGCCGGATACTGGTCGGACAGCTCCCAAACAGCCTGGGAATATGCCACGGGATTTGCCGACCTGATGGAAGGAAAACCCATGGAAACGGATATGTATTTCAGGATTGCCAGCATAACAAAAACCATGGTCAACACCGTTCTGTTTCAGTTGATTGATGAAGGCCTGTTGTCCATGGAAGACACCCTGTCACAGTTCAGGCCGGACATACCCCATAGCAATTCCATTACACTCCTCATGTTATCGGACATGACAAGCGGCATAGCTGATTATTCCACACATCCCCATTTTATGCAAATGGCCCTGGCAGATCCTCTCCATATATGGCATCCCGATTCTCTGATTGCACTGGGAACCTCTTTAACACCCTTGTCCGAACCGGGAGAAAACTGGCATTACAGCAATACCAATACCATTATCCTGGGCCGCATTATTGAGCAAATTACCGGAAAATCCCTGGCAGATGAATTGAATGACCGGATTTTTGAGCCTTGCGGATTATTCCACACGACTTTTCCGGAGACAGGCAACGACATGCCCGAGCCCCATCCCAAAGGATATTACGCCGGGGATATTGGATATCCTGTCGACTGGTCAGAATCCTACGATATTTCCGTCGCCTGGGCGGCAGGTGCCGTGATTTCCACTCTCCGGGATTTACGGGAATATGCAGTCTTTTTAACTGACGGAAGCCTTATGTCCGCTGAAAGTCACGCATTTCGGTTGCAACATGAAGTACCGACAACAATTGAAGGAGGATATTACGGTCCTGGAATTCTTCGGTATGAATCATGGTATGGGCATCTGGGGGGGCTGCCGGGCTCACATCCGTTATGCTTCGGAATCCCATGACAACAGAAACAATCATCATTTTCTACAATGCCCAGCTGAATGACCATCAGCCTGCAGATCTGGCTAAAAAGATGATTGATTATCTGTCACGTTCAATTCATGCCGGTTCCCGTACCGATTAAGGCTTTTGACTTACACGGTAAAAACGTATATTAACAATCTGGTTAACATGTGAAAATGATGAAAACAATGAAAAAGAAAATATTTCTCTCCACACTGACCATTCTGTTATTGGCAACAGCTATATTTTACCCCAAAATCTCCGCTTCAGTTGATGATTTATATTTGAAAATTGCGGTGATGAATGACATCATCTCCATTATTAATGAGAGTTATGTAGACGAGGTAGACTGGGCCAAAACAATGGAGGGGGCATACCGGGGGATGCTGGAAGAATTGGATCCCCACTCTGTCTATATCAACAAGGAAAAGCTGAAAACCGTTAAGGAAGAATTCCAGGGGAACTTTCAGGGAATTGGAATCGAATTTGATATTATTGATGGATACATCACGGTTATTTCACCTATTGTGGGCACCCCATCCGAACGGGTAGGCTTGCAATCCGGGGATAAGTTCCTCAAAATTAATGGTGAATCTGCTTATAAAATCACACAGGAAGAAACGTTTAAAAAACTCCGTGGACCCAAAGGGACATCCGTTACCCTCACGGTAAAACGGGTAGGGGAAGAAGAACCTTTTGAAGTGGAAATTATCCGGGATGATATTCCCATTTACTCTGTCCTCGCCCATTTCCTCGTCGATGAAAATATAGGATATGTCCTTGTGAACCGGTTTTCTCAAAAAACAGCCGAGGAATTTTCTGCTGCCCTTCATGATTTGGAAGCACAAGGCATGACAGCTCTCATCATTGATTTGCGCTATAACGGCGGAGGCTATATGAATGAGGCAGTGGAAATGCTGGATCATTTTCTGAATGCCGGTGACATGATTGTCTATACCAAAGGCCGTTTACCCAATGCCAACGAAGAATTTTATGCTACAGGGAAAGGCGAATTTAAAGATTTGCCCGTTGTGGTCATGATTAATCGGGGCTCAGCCAGTGCTTCGGAAATTGTCAGCGGAGCTCTTCAGGATCTGGACCGGGGAATGATTGTGGGGGAGACCAGCTTTGGTAAAGGACTTGTTCAGCGGCAGTGGCCTCTGAAAGATGGTTCGGCTGTCCGGGTAACCGTTGCGCGGTATTACACTCCTTCCGGCAGACTGATTCAACGTCCCTACAATAATGGTCTGCAGGATTACTATGAGTCCATTATTTTAGCGGATGAGGCTGATTCAACAGCTCATGATACAACAGATAAACCGGTTTTTAAGACCAGATCCGGAAGGATCGTATACGGAGGTGGAGGCATTACGCCCGATGTGCTGGTTAAAAGACAATTGAACCTGTCTAAGTCAACAGTGAAGGTCTTTCAGCACAGCGACCGGCTCTTTTTCAAATTTGCTCAGGAATTGAGTAAAAAGTATCCTGATCCTCCTGTAAATGCCGAAACATTTATCTTCAACGCAGATCTTCCCGAAGGATATCTTGAGGATTTTCTGACCTTTGTTGGGGATAAGGTTGAATCCTTAACGCTTGAAGACCTGCAAAAAGACAAAGATTACATTGAGATGCAACTGAAATCGGAAATGGCTAAAATGTGGTGGGGTAATAACGCATTTTACAAAGCGCGTCTTCTTACTGATAATCAGTTTAAAGCTGCTCTGGAACACATTTCCGATGCTAAAAAACTGCCGGGATTAAAGCCTTGAACCGTGCTAAAAAGAATTGACATTAAACATTGCTTTGAGTAAAATGGCTGGCAATGATGTTTGAAACAACTTTTCAATTAAGATCGGAGGTTCATATCCATGGTTGAATTATTTGTAAAGGGCGGTCCGTTTATGCCCTGGATCCTTGGTGTGTTCATTTTTGGACTCATCATTGTATTTGAACGGTTTTATTCACTCACAGCTGCTGAACTCAGAACCCGCTCATTCCTGAAGAAAATTGAAACGATTCTCAGGGAAGAAGGACCGGAAGCTGCTAAGGAAGAATGTGAAAAATCCAGCAGCCCTGTTGCAGCGATTTATCATGAAGCCCTCAGCCGTATGGATCAGGGGCTGGAACGGGTGGAAAAAGTGATTGAATCTGCCGGTTCTCTGGAAATGGCATTTCTTGAAAAGAACCAGATCTGGCTTTCGACAGTTATCACAATTGCACCTATGCTTGGATTTATTGGTACGGTTTCGGGTATGGTAAGTGCTTTTAACGATGTGGCTGCTGCCAATGATATTTCACCCGCTATTGTGGCCAGCGGTATTTCTGAAGCCTTGCTGACGACGTTGTTTGGCTTGATTGTGGCTGTGATTATCTCCATTTTCCAGAACTGGTTCATGAGCCGTATTGATAAAATGGTTATCGATCTGGAAAAAAGTGCCGTAACCCTGGTGGATGTATTATCCTTAAAAATGAAAAAATAAGGCCGGATTAAATCTATGCTTGTAAAAAATAGAAAACGTAAAAAAGCTGAAATCCCCTCGTCATCTATGTCCGACATTGCTTTTTTGCTCCTGGTCTTTTTTCTTCTGGTCTCTACCATCGATCCGGATAAGGGGATTGGATTCGTCTTGCCGGGGAAAGGCGGGGAATTTAAGGTGAATCCTAAAAATATCACGAATGTCCTGGTGAATGCTTCGGGACAAGTCCTTATGAACGATAAGGAAGTACAGCCCCGGGAAATCAGCCGTGAAGCTCAACGGCTCCTTTCACAAAATTCCCTGATGATTTTCTCTGTACAAACAGCGGAAAATACAAAATACCAGGATTATATTAAAGTGATAGATCAGTTGAAATTGGCGAATGCAACCCGTATTTCCATCGCCGATTCGGAATAAATAAGGCAATACTATGGCGATAAAGAAAAAAACAAAGCTGAAAGCTGAAATCCCCACGTCATCTATGCCTGATATTATTTTCATGTTGTTGATCTTTTTCATGATGACGACAACCATGCGCCAGTTTGAAGGATTGAAGGTGATTCTTCCACAGGCCCGTAAGATTGAAAAAGTAGAAACCAAACGGCATGTATCCTATATTTTTGTGGGACGAGACGGTGTGATATCTGTGGATGATAAACTGATCCAGGTGAATGACGTGAGAAAGGTTATGTATTCCAAACGTGTGGCCGATCCCCAGCTGATCGTATCTATCAGAGCGGACCGGAATGTGCAGATGGGGGTTATCTCTCAGATTCACAATGAACTCCGTGAGGCCGATGCGCTCCGGGTGAATTATTCAGCCACCACAGCTAATTACTAATGGAGTACAGTCAATGTCTGTAAAACAATTCGAAAGATTCAAAGAACGGTCCGTGTTTGTGGCGGAAGTATCCAGTATTCTGGTGGTTTTCCTCCTTATCCTGATTTTTTACTTTGTACCGAAATTTGAATCAGATTCTACAATCGAAACAACAGGGCCCCAGATTCAGATTGAAGTGATGGATATCCCGCAGACACAGCAGGTTCAAAAATCCGCGCCTCCTCAACGCCCCACAGTTCCCGTAATGAGTGAAGATGAAGAGATTGCGGAAGATATTACTATGGAGGAACTGGATTTTGAGGATTTTGAACTGATGGATGCGCCTCCACCACCACCGGAGGACACAGAAGATGAAACAGGCCCCAGAGTCCGGTTCATTCCTTATGATGAACCTCCCGAAGCTATTGGCGGCGCCAACGCCATCCTTCGTAATATTGTGTACCCGGAAATTGCCCGGGAAGCCCAGATCGAAGGGACGGTCATTGTCCAGGCTTTTGTGAATGAAAAAGGCATAGTGACCGATTGTGTGATTATGAAGGGTATTCCCAATACAGGTCTTGATGAAGCCGCGATTAAAGCCATTAAAAAAACACGGTTTAAACCGGCTAAACAGCGGGATCGTAATGTGGGCGTCTGGATTGCAATTCCTGTTGTCTTTAAACTGAAATAATCCGTCCCCTTTATGGCGGAGTATCTGTTTACATAAAGCACACTTGGTTTCCTGAGTGTGCTTTTTACATTTTAAGGAGAGAGAAAAATGAAAGAGAACCTGAAAGTACTTAAAGACCTGCTTAAAGAGTATGCTAAAGCCGAATCGGTTCAGGCACTGGTTCAGTGGGATCAGGAAACTTATATGCCGGAAGGTGCAGGCGAATTTCGAAGCGAACAATTGGCATGGCTCAGTGCACTGGCTCATGAAATCCATACCGGTGAAAGGTTTAAAAAAGCTTTGGGAAAATTGGTGGATCTGAATACGGGTAATATTCTGAATGATGAAAGTGACAAAGAAACATCGAGGTTGCTTTATCTGATTTGGAAAGATTATCACTATGCATCGGTTCTGCCGGCCTTATTCGTTGAGGAGTTTTCCAGACTGACATCCCAATCCCAGCAGGTTTGGGCGAAAGCTCGGGTGAATAATGATTTTAAATCCTTTCAGCCCTATCTTGAAAAAATAGTGGATATGTGCCGTAAACAGGCTGATTATTATGGATATACCACAACACCGTATGATGCCTTGATGGAACAATATGAACCGGGGATGACAACAGAAACGGTAACAGCTCTTTTTTCAGAATTGAAAGACGGTTTAATTGTCCTTCTGGACAAAATTAAAAATTCGGGGGATAAACCGGATGACCATATTCTGAGAGAGTCATTTGATACGACCCATCAGTGGGCTTTCGGGCTCGAGGTGGTTCAGAAACTGGGGTATGATATGTCACGGGGACGCCAGGACCGATCTGCTCACCCTTTTACAACAGGTTTTCATCCGACGGATGTACGGATTACAACCCGGGTCTTTGAAAATGACATGAAATCAGCCTTTTTCTCAACGGTCCATGAAGCCGGTCATGCCATGTATGAACAAGGACTTCCTGTTGAACACTTTGGCACACCGTTTGGACAGGCCGCCAGTTACGGCATCCATGAAAGCCAGTCCCGCCTGTGGGAAAATATGATTGGCAAAAGCCTCTCTTTCTGGAACCATTTCTATCCCCGACTGAAAGAGCTCTTTCCCGTACTCAAAAAAACATCTGTCGATGATTTTTACCGCATGATAAATACGGTGGAACCTTCCCTGATCCGGGTGGAAGCCGATGAAGTGACATATTCCCTGCATATTATGCTTCGGTTTGAAATAGAAAAGATGCTCATCAATGAGGGACTCAAGGTGACCGATTTACCGGAAATCTGGAATACCAAAATGAAAGAATACCTTGGGGTTGTCCCGCCGGATGACAAAATGGGCGTCATGCAGGATGTCCACTGGTCTATGGGAGCTGTGGGTTATTTCCCATCTTATGCCCTGGGAAATCTTTATGCCGCTCAATTCCTTAATCAGGCAATCAAGGAACATCCCGGTTTTTGGAATATTATCCGGGCCGGGGAGTTTTCAATTCTTCTGAACTGGCTGAGAGACAATATACATAGCCGGGGGCGCCGCCTGGATCCACTGGATCTGGTAAAATCGGTGACAGGCGGTAAATTATCACCAAAGCCCTTCCTGAAATATCTCAATGAAAAATATAAAGTGATCTATAATTTGTCTTAGATCTGACGATAAATCAACAATCCTGTCCGGTATTGCATGCGAAGCTGAACTCTTCCTTGTTTCATTCCATGCTCTTTGGTAACTTCAAAAGCTTTGAAAAATGGGCAGGGTTCCGTTTGAAAGCAGCTGTCAATCAAATAGCCAATGAGGGTATATTGCCGTATTACGGACAGTGTCCGCAATGTGGCTGATATCACCAAAAAGATGAGGGAGGAAGTATCGCAGGCATGGCACGTAATAATAATAATATAGTAATCGGCATTGCGGGCTCAGGAGGGGATGGTGTGATCAGTGCCGGAGAAATCCTGGTCAACGCAGCATCCAGCGACGGGTTGTTTGTCTTTATGCTTAAGAGCTATGGAGCACAAATCCGGGGAGGTGAAAGCTCGGTCCGGGTCCGGATGAGTAGCGAACCGGTAGCAACCCAGGGAGATAAACTGGATATTCTGGTTGTGTTCAGTTGGAAGGATTTTCTGAAATTTCAGTCCGAAATGCTGCTGGAAGATCATGTGGTGATCCTCAGCGATTTGGAAGATTCTTTTCCTGAAGAGAATATTCCGATACCTGCTGATAAATTAAAGAATTGGTATAAAGTTCCCTTTAATCAACTGGCAACAGATGCCGCAGGGACATCCCTGGCGAAAAATATTGCCATGCTTGGAGTTATCTCAGAACTTTTCAACCTGCCGAAAACCGCTCTGGAAAAATCAATAAAGAAAAAATTCGGTGGGAAAAGGAAAGATATTGTTGAAATGAATCTCAATGCCCTGAAAGCAGGCCGGGATTACGTAAAAAAAGACATTGAAAAAAAAGATTCCGTCCTTTTTGAATACACACCGGGTGAACCCCGCATTGTCATGGAAGGAAACGAAGCTACAGCCTTTGGAGCCCTCTATGCCGGTGTTGAATTCTATGCCGGTTATCCCATTACTCCCTCGACGGAAATCATGCACTGGCTATCTGTTTATCTTCCCCGGTACAATGGAGTGGTAATTCAGATGGAAGATGAACTGGCGTCTATCAATGCCGTGGTGGGTGCCAGTTTTGCCGGACGCAAGGCGATGACCGCAACATCAGGCCCCGGAATCTCCCTTATGTCAGAAGGAATCGGACTGGCGGGAATGGCCGAACTCCCCATTGTGGTGATTAATGTCCAAAGAGGCGGTCCTTCTACGGGACTACCAACGAAAACCGAACAGGCAGATCTCATGCAGGCTATCTGGGGAAGCCATGGTGATGCCCCCCGGGTGGTTATTGCTCCTTCAGATGTTGAGGACTGTTTTGACTGTACTGTTTTGGCTTTTTACATCGCTGAAAAGTATCAGCTTCCCGTTATCGTTCTTTCCGATGCTTTTATTGGTCACAGGAAGGAATCCATCAATCCCAATCGGATCAGGGACTTGAAATATGGTTTTAAAAAAATCAACCGCAGGATAACTCCTACAGAAAAAGAATTGGAAGATTATCATCGGTTTAAAGTTACGAAAAACGGGATTTCTCCCGTTACCTGGCCCGGCATGGAAAATGGCATGTACCAGGCGGCTGGTATTGAACATGATGAAAAAGGGTTTCCCTCATCCGATGTTTCTGTCCACGCCGGAATGACGAAAAAACGCTGGGAAAAATTCAGGGAAATCAAACGGGAATTCTCCTTTGAACGCTTTTACGGTCCGGATGATGCCGAGCTGGGTATTATTGCCTGGGGATCCACAAAGGGCGCTGTAAAAGAAGCTGTAGCCAGGGCAAACGCGAATGGAATCAAAGTACAAGCCATCATCCCGCAAATTCTGTATCCTTTTCTTATTCAACCTTTTCATGATTTTCTGGTCAATAAAAAACGTGTTATTTTTGTGGAGATGGCGTACGCTGGAGCCTTTCGCCGCTATCTGAGAGGATTTGTCCGCTTTGGTGATTTTGGCGTGGAAACGGTTTCTTACCGTCAGACGGGGGGAATTCCCTTTACTGTAGGACAGATTTACGATAAAATCGTTGAAGAATATGAAAAGAAGGATGCCTGAGCATGGATGAAGCTAAATATTCTCTGAAAGATTATAAAAGTGACCTGAAACCAATCTGGTGCCCCGGATGCGGTGATTACGGTGTGCTGAATGCCCTGATGCAGGCACTTGTGAAGCTACAAATACCTCCTCATAAAATGGCACTTGTCTCTGGAATCGGTTGTTCCAGTCGTTTGCCCGGATACGTGAACACCTACGGGTTTAACGGAATTCACGGCAGGGTCATTCCCCTGGCGACCGGAGTCAAACTTAGCAATCCGGATATTAAGGTGATTGCTGTAGGTGGTGATGGAGACGGATTTTCCATTGGCGCAGGACACATTCCCCATGCCGCCCGGAAAAATATTGACATAACCTATATTGTCATGAATAATAATATCTATGGGCTCACAAAAGGTCAGGCTTCACCAACCACACCTGTCGGCGAACAGACAAAAACAACTTTTTATGGAAACATGGATGAGCCCATCAACCCTGTTCGGATGATGATCGCTTATAAGGCCTCTTTTGTTGCGAGAGTTTTTTCCGGTGATCCCAAAAATACTATTGATGTTATTTCTCGGGCTATTCAGCACCGGGGATTTTCCTTTGTAGAGGTCCTGAGTCCTTGCCCCACATTCAGGGGAATGGAACAGTTTAAACTTATCCGGGAAAAGGTCCGTCCTCTTCCGGAAGATTATCAACCCACGGATGAAGTTCGCGCTTTTGAAATTGCCAATGATAATGATTTCATTCGCCTGGGAGTCATTTATCGTCAGGATCGCCCCATCTATACCGATATTATGCGTAAAATGCAGCAGGTTTCTGAAAAAATGGGGAAGCCGGAAATTCTTGACCTTTTGAAACAGTTTGAACCATGAGTGTAAGCCTCCATGACACTTCAATTTCAGGATAATGCGTTTCGAAAAGCGGTTCTGGAACTAATTCGCCGTACATCCACCGATCTGGCTCCGGATGT
>Ga0180301_10003327_pt1 | contig 12587 bp, 14 predicted proteins | sample GuaBasSediGuay16_FD_121797 | JGI IMG/M metagenome (GOLD analysis project Ga0180301, IMG submission 121797) | Subseafloor sediment microbial communities from Guaymas Basin, Gulf of California, Mexico - Guay16, Core 4569-2, 12-15 cm | ecosystem: Environmental > Aquatic > Marine > Hydrothermal...
GAGGGAATAGCCGGCGGGGTCTTCAAGAGTTTAGTTGAGCATATGCGCATAACTGATGCACATGGCATCGTGCTGAATTGGGTTTTCCATCCGAGATTGAAGGCTGCTAAGGAGAATCTGCTTAGAACCTACATTAAAAGCGTGAAGAACCCTAGGCTTTAGAGATCTAGGAGAATCTTTAGTTTCTCAATCAAGTCTTCACAGCTTGTTACGATATGTACTCCCCGAATCTTTCTGAGCTTCTTAAGATTCTCTAGGTCTATAGGGCTAGGAGTAACCGTTGCTTTTTCCCAGCATTGAATAGCTTTAGGTGGACACGCAGCCTCGCACATCCCACAGCCTCTGCATTCATTATAATCAATTCTCACTTCTCTTCCGGAAAAAACACGTATCGCATCATGGGGACATACGTCCACGCAGAGAAGGCAACGTGTGCATCTTTGTTCATCGATACGGCAAGGCAAAGTGGTAACCGAATTTTCAGCAGAGTCCGCTGGAAGAATCAGCAGTGGAACGCCCGCCTTGAGCGCTTGATTAGCCGCTATTGTTGGTAAAGTGTCAGCTATTCCATGTGCAATCTTTGCCACAGTGTTAGACGTTGCAGGAGCCACCATCACCACATCGTATCTGCCTAAGCTAACCCTTCCGCCAAGTGGAACACCGTCTTCCGTGATCCCGCTCCATGCGACATCTCTGTAGACGCCACCGTACCTACCGCCAGAAGCAATCACGTTAAGCTTATCCAGTATGCCGTAGATTCTAGCGACTTCTTCGCAGGCCCTGGAGATGGCTATTCCCAGCTCCAAGCCGGGACACGCATTCTTAAAGTTCTTAACTGCTTGGAATACGGTGCGTAATTGTCCCCCCGCCCCTGTGATGCACCAGAGAATCCTCTTCAAGGATGACACCTAAGGATATTATTGATCTCTTCTAAATGTAATCTTCTGGTTCCCGGAGGCACATTCTCTGAGGTCGTGTAAATTGTCGAGTTGAAGTCTGTAGCAAGCCAAGAGACAAGTTCATAGGCTATCTTAAGCTTCTTCTGTTTATCCTCCCAGGCAGACATGTCACGTGTCAGCCAAGGCTTAGATCTTTTACCCACAACCTTGCCGAAATCCATACCTACTAGAATTATGGGAGACGCTTCGAGGTTAGAAGCTACAAAAACCGCTCTGTCCCCATCTGTGAACCCCCCGAAATTTTGGAGAGGCGGTATAGGCTCAACCTGTGTGGTTCCAACGATCAGTTTCGTCGCGGAGATTATCTCATCCATATGCCGTCTTATTTTTTCTATGTTGTCTCCATGCGCATGCACCATGAGAATTGAGCCTCTTTCCGCCGAGTATAACAGGGAGTCAATATCCCCGTCTAAATCGGTGACTATGATCTGTGGAATTTTTTTCCTTTCAACAAGAGCTTGCGTAGCTCCATCGGCTGTTATAAGCGTGAAAGTTTCAGAAAAATTAGGAGAAATCCGCAGTAATCGGTCTATGCTGTCGTCTAAACTTGGGCCGGCTCCAAATATCATTGCAGGTCTGCCGGATAATAATTCTTGAAGATTATTTAAGGGGGGTTCTATGCAATATGCTTTGAGCTTTTCTGCGAATATCTTCGTTGCTTTCCTATCATAGGTGATATCATAGCCCATAATGCTAGCTATTTCGATGTATCTCTCCAGCCATAGCTTAAGCGGAATCAAATAGTTCGCAGCTCCAAAATATGAGTGGGGGAACGAAGAAACTAAATATTTTGGTTAAAGCCCATTCCTCTTCCCATATTTTTATTTTGGTTAGAGCTTTTAACCACTCATTGAGCTTCTGTGCTATGATGAAAAGATATGGAAAGCGGTATGAATGGTGGCTTACATGAATCTGGAGAGACTGGGTTTTTCTAGGCTGACTTACAGCGAGCTGATTTTCACTATTAAGCTTAAAGAGATGGTTAATGCAGCTCCGATGGGCGTTCTCTTACACGGTGACGAAGAGATACGTTTGAGGGTTTACAGGGGTCAAAGAACCTATGAAATGATCATTAACGGGGCGAAAGATTGCGTTCTTAACATTACTGATGATCCAATACTCTTCTACAATGCGATCTTCGAGAAGGACAAAATTTCATACACCCCAGCTCAACGAGTCTCGTCTCCTCGAATAAGTGATTGTGATGCATCCGTCGAATGCTCCATTGTCAATGTAAAAATGCATAAAGGGTACGTCGAAGTTTTTCTGAAGCCTCTTCTAATCAACGTGACTAGCAAAGCCGCGAAAACATATACCCGAGTAGGCCCGGCTATAATTGAGGCTTTAATATGTTATTCTAAGATTCCCTACTTCAAGGATGCTGACAGGGAAAAAGCTGAAAGTCTCAAAAAAAGAATAGAGGTATTTAGAGACATAGTTTATCGTAGCAGCAGAAACAGAACTTTCAGAAGAATAGCGACAGAGATACTCGCCAGAGCAGAAGAAATATTATGACAGAAGCATAATGTCATTTTCTATATTAACACAGCAGAGAAAAGGCGAATAAGTTAGGAATAACCACCCCTGAAGATTTCAAATAGAGAATCACATATGAACATCATGTAAAAGTAGAACAGATGGAAAGATATTTGCTTGATCTCAGCTCTCTAATACATGTTAAGGTGGAGAAATTGCGAGGATTCTTGGACAGAGACTATGTGCAGACGGCGGAGGGATATTTTTTCTGCGTAGTCGACGGTATACATCCTGAAGATCGCGTGATAGCCTATTTAAAATATGTTCCAGACCCCTCGGGGAAGTGGGGGAGAGGAAATAAAAGGTTTAGACGTGCCTTAAAGTATTATACTATGCCCGCCCTCCTGGAGACGCTTAAGTTTCTAGAGAATCACCCGGAATACCTTTACTATTCACCTGTTATGGGCATTAGGATGTCTGCTGTGCCATTAAGCAGAGTTTCAATCCACTTTAAACCTGAGGAGAAGCTGTCTCAGCTCATGCGGATGAGGAAGCCAGATGATCTCCAAAGGAAGGTTATCGGTTTGGTTAATCTAATCTCTGATGAAAGCGGGGTCCCCTTAAGGTTCTTCGGGGTCACAGGCTCCATACTTCTGGATATTCACCGAAGTTTTTCAGATATAGATTTAATCATATATGGAAGGGAGAACAGCGAATCCGTAAAGAGCGTGCTAAAGCAAATCATCGGAGATCAAGATTCTCCGATCCAAAAGTTTAGTAATGAGAGAATTCGAGAATGGTGTCTAAGTAAATCTAGGATGTACCCGCTAACTTACGAAGAAGCCGCAAGGATTTTCAAGAGGAAATGGGGTCGAGGCTTATTCGGTGGAACAGTGTTCTCGGTACATCCAGTTAAACTTGAAGGGGAAATCGACGAGAAGTATGGAGATAGAATCTTTAAACCAGAAGGGATGATTAAGATCGAAGCAGTCGTCTCTGACGCTTCAGAATCGGACTTCCTCCCCGCAATTTACAAAGTTGAGAAGGTGAAAGTTCTGGAAGGACCGAAGATAAAAGACATACTAGAGGTAGCTTCCTATGAGGGGCTCTATGGTGGCATTGCTGAAAAAGGTGAGAGGATCGTAGCTTACGGAAAACTTGAGAAAGTTACTGATAGAAGACTCGGGGAGCAATATCACCGTGTTCTAGTCGGCTCAAAAGAGGCGGAAGGGACGGATTACATCAAGCCGTTATGAGGCTGGCTTATCATGAAGTCGGAGGGTTTAGCTCCTAGGATCAGTCTAAAATATTCTTTTCCATCTTTTTCTACAACCTTTTCAACTTTCCCTTGTGCGATAACCATCTCGCCTTTCTTGGCCTGTTCGCAGAATCTCCCTCTGAAAGAGACTATTTCTTTTAAGGGTGACGCCTTCGTTCCTTCAAGAAATTTAACATCATCGATTATGTATTTGCATGGTGTGAATATGGAGTCTAAGTCTTCTATAACCCTCGCTTTGACCTTTGCGTATCCTGAAGGTATGTAGGTTCGGTCCCCGTATTTCTCATTCACTTCATCCCAGTCGAGTAGGAATCTCATGAAAAAGTCTCTTCCCCTAAATTTCCCCTGCATAAGTTTCCTCCGCTCCATTCGAATAAATTCTTTGAGAGGCATCCAAGTATCCTTTGAGCGGAACCTGTAAAGCCTTTCAAGATCTCTCAAACCATATTTGGAGACTAGGCCATTCTTTTCTTCCATCAACTGTTCTAGAGCGTTTCGTATGGAGGAGCAGTTTTTTCTCCCATAAACAATCACGTCGATGTCGGAGTTCTCCATGTGAAGGCCTACAAGTATTGATCCAGATAACCCTATATTCTCGAGCTTAACATTCGATGAATCATGAAGAAGTTTGACGAACTCGACTGCCTCCATCTCAACGCGATCTAAAGATGATTTTTTAAGGAGTTCTGAAACCTTCTCGGAAGGCCGGTAAATCTTAGATACCTGTTTGTTTGGGACTCCCTGCATATGCTCCCCTAAAACTGGATCGTAGTAGATATACTGCGGATATCTCCTTCTGAGCATTAACTCTCTTTCACTGAGTGAGTAAACTTTAATGTAGGTCTTATTTCCCCTCTGTCTGTCCCCATGAGGGTCCTCTATGTAGCGGAGATACGCCACTATCCTATCCGGAGGATGAACAAGACCCTTAACATCGAAGATTAAACCTTCAACTGTTTCGATGAAGTCTCCCTCACGGGCTTTAACTAACCTCAACTTCGATCACTAAAACCTCAAGCCAGAGAGTAAAGCAATCATCAACGATGTAGCGGTTAGGTCGGCTGTGGTTCCAGGGCTGTAATCCTTCCCGAGGCTCTGCAGTTTCTCATCTAGCCCCCACAGGGAGGATGTTCCCTCCTCCGTTGTTAATCCGCCTAGATCAAGAATCTTTTCAGCTGCCTCCGATATCCAGACGGTCTCCTTTATGCCCATCTCAACCGCCTTTTTTATGTCATTAACCTTTTTAAGTCCAATTTTCCTAGCGATGAATGTGTCCGGAACGCTTGAGAGTATCCTTAGAAATGTGTGAACCGTCGCTATGTTTATGTCATGAGTGTGTTTAAAGGTTTTAATAAGCTCTTTATATCCGATCTCGAAAGAGATCTTCATGCCGGTTACTAGTTCTCTTGCAACAGTATCATAAGATGAGGACTCCTCCATAACGTCGAATAGCGAGATTCCTCCTCTCAAAATTTTCCTTATCGCCCCCTCATCATATATGTCGGGGGCTCCTTTACCCTCAAGTCTACCCATCTCTCGAGGGGAGCTAACCATCTTTATAGCCTCATAAACTTCAGCGGCGTCCATCGGGGTTGTTGACTGCATAACTTCCTTAACATTCTTCCTTAAAGCATTCGTGGAGATTCCGCCTCTTTCAACATGGGTCTTCGCTGCCGCCGCTGCTAGAGGAATAAAGAGTAGGCAGACGCCTAGATGCGTGTTACCTCCATTATGATACTCAGCAATGTCGCGGACGGCCTTCTTTACAAGTTTACCTATACCTATCTTTGAGATGCTTAATCTCCCCTTAGCAGCCATAAGGCCTTTCATAGCTGCTTGTTCGACCGATGAGCCTAATGCTATCGAGCCGGCTAAGAAATGTTCATAACGAGCGTCAGGATGGTTCTTCGTTCTGTGAACGTTTCCAGGCTTAGGCCAGCCGCTGACCTCTAAAACCGCGGCAAGCTGAGCCGACGACCTTATATGTCTAATGATCTCTTTGGTTCTCAACGATCTTCCTCCTTCCAATTCTGTTTCTTAGCTTAACCTTGACTCTTGGAATCCCTATGGCGAGCATCTTGAGCGGATGAAATGTGATGTTATACTAAAGCGGGGGAGACGACGGTTAGGGATGTGTTCTGTGAGGTTGAATGTTTCATTTTGAAATTCTATGTAACATGTTACACAGGGTTAATAAATTTTTTCGTGGCTTTCTTTCAAAAGCCAAAGATCTGATGGCGGCTTCCTTTTCTTGGAAAGATCATCCATGAAGAGCGGCAGATATTTATGGGTACATCGCTGATTCTTTATTGGCGAATGAATCTATGGAGATGAAGCTATATCCCTACGTGATCTTTCTTCCCAAAGAGAAGAAACAGAACGTTTTAAGAGCGATCTTCGGATCGGCTGTTCCAATTGACATACTTAGGTTTTCCATTAGGCAAGGAATATCAAAGAAGATTTACCAGAAAGATTTGATTGAAAAACTCGGATACTCGAATAAAACCGTGATTGAGCATTTAAAGGAGCTAACGAGGCTTGGAATATTAAAGGAGAATATGGAGAAAATCGAGAGCTGCGGCCGGACATTATGGCTGAAAAATTACGTTCTCTCGGATCTGGGGAGATGGTTCGCGCTTCTGCTTGTTGAGGAAGAGAAGCTTTCTAGAGAAGAGAAGATTGAGATACTCTGTAACGCGTTCCGATTGTACACGAGATGGATAAGCGTCTTATCGAAAAAATTAAACATGAATAGGGAAGTTCTGCAGAAAATCTTCACGGAAGAGAGCAAATAAGACTGAAGCCGTTATTGAATGCTAATGCGTAAATTTTTTCTTATGTTAAATTCATTTCTTGGCATAAATCTATGTAGAGATGAGACTATGGAAGATAACAGTGCACGGCTTAGAAAGATCTTGACGATCCTACGTGGATGTCGCGGCGTTATAGCTATCAAAGTTCTATCTGAAGAGGAAAAGAAGGAAATCCTTAATGTTGAAAGTAAAGCGGAAGAGAATATCGTTTTCGGCATGTGTAAGTCCCTGAACAAAGGCGTGAGAGAGGCTCTTCAAAGAGAATTCACCGTCGCCATGGTTATTCAAACGTCAGAGTTCCGGTACCCCCATCACCCATACATGATCATGGCCTGTGGAGACAAAGTTATAGGTGAACATGTAGAAGACCGGAAAAAACTTGATGAGTTAAGAAAAAACCCTAGTAACCTCTTTATGTGGGAAAATTTTGTGGTCTACATGAAGAGGTTTCCTAGAAATCGGAAGGAAAGGGAAAAGGTGCGAATAATATATCTCCCCGGAGAACCACTCCAACTTCGAGGAGTACCCTGTGTTAAGGACAGCGTTTTCGGGACTCCTTCAACTCAAGGCGACATCCTAATAAAGAAGATGTTAGCCGTTGAGTCTAAAGACCCTACGGTTGGGACATGCTTAGTTGGCTTTAACATCAAGGAATAGATTTTTATTAGATGTACAGTGGTCGCCGCGCCTGAGTTACGCATTGAGGTCTTCCCTATCAAAAATTAATGATTGTCGGTTTATGACGCAAAAATATAAAAGCAGCGATGATAGCTAAGCTGAATGTAATAAGTTTATACGAGGAATTGGCAGCTGTAACAGAGAATGAAAATCTAAGAGATGTCTTGTTGGATGCAGCTAAAGGAGAAGTGGAGGAGATTACCGAATGACCGAACTTAAACAGGTTTATAAATGCGACGTCTGCGGCAACATCGTTGAAGTGCTCCACGCTGGGGTGGGGCAACTTGTCTGCTGCGGTCAACCTATGAGACTGTTAACCGGAAAAACTGAAGATGCCGGATTAGAGAAACATGTACCAGTGATAGAGAAGACTGACGAAACAGTAAAAGTTAAGGTCGGCTCGATTCCGCATCCAATGGAAGAGAGACATTACATTGAATGGATAGAAACTAATCGCCGACGATAGAGTCTACAGAAAATTCCTAAAATCAGGGGAGAAACCGGAAGCAGAATTTAAAGTCACGGCGGAAGAGATAGAGGCAAGAGAATACTGCAGCATCCATGAGTTATGGAGATCACCATAACCCCGCCTTTTAATCATAGAGAAATCGCCAAGCAAAAATGCTCATGCATGTACCCTTTTGCTCGTCCTATATATAGAGTTTTCTTAAAGATAAAAGAGCAAGATGCAGCAATATCTGGTTAAATCTACAGAAAACCGCGAGGCATCATCTTGCTGAAATCTAGGGGTCACTGCTGCGTGATGCTAAATAGGTTTCTCCTCATATCTGCCTGACTGTCAAGTCAGCGGTAGATTTATGATTCCAAGATGAGATGTTAAGTAGATATCGATGGTGAAATTCAAATGAGCTCCGAAGGAGATCTTCCCGGTTTCTTAATGACATCGGAGCCTGGGTCATTCGCTCAGAAGACCATACTATGCAGGAAGCCCAGCATCATCGAAGAAGTGATCTCAAATAACGATTACCCGCTTTTCATCATTGAGCGTTTAATCCGTTTTAAGAAAGAAATCAGAAAAGGCACAGTTCAACCCTTAACAGAAAAGGCTCCGGACGTGAAGGAATGGAATGAGAACTGGATGAAGTTTAAAGGTAGAACTTGGCTGGAGCTACCGTGGTACTTCGCGGAGGCCTACTTCTACCGTCGACTACTCGAAGCCGTAGAATATTTCCAACCCGGCCCGCTGAAAGGCCTAGACCCATTCTCGAAGTCTAAGAGACAGCAGCTAGCTGAAAGCATAACGCCCGTAAGCCTGCTGGCTGACGCCATAAGCAGAATTAAGGATTACAAGTTGCTCTTTGAAAACCTGATTCACGCTAGTTTATGGGGGAACCGCGTCGACCTAAGTAACCTAACAGTTAAAGATGAGGTTAGACGTAGACAAGCAATGATAGAAAGAGAGAATCTTATAATCAATGAGTTCCCAAAGGTTTTAAGAAAATTCCAGAAGCATCCCCCATCACGTGTAGCCTTCATCAATGACAACGTTGGAATGGAGCTGGGATTCGACCTCTGCTTAGCTGATTTCCTCTTAGAAAATAGCTGGGCGGAGAAGATAACATTCTATCTAAAGCCGTATCCATTCTTTGTCTCAGACGCGATGCCTAAAGACCTATGGGAAACCGTGAAAGCGTTCTCGGAAGCGTCATCCTCAAGTCTAAGCCATTTAGGAAACCGCTTGGAAGCCGCATTCTCTACGGGAACCCTATCAGTATCAGCCGATTGGTTCTGGGCGTCTCCCTACCACTTCTGCGAGATGCCTAGCTCACTTTACAGAGAGATCTCCAATTTCGACTTAGTGATTCTGAAGGGGGATGTTAATTACCGAAGGTTGCTGAGCGACCGCCACTGGCCTTACACTACACCGATCGTCAGAATCATCAGTTACTTCCCAACGTCACTTTTAATTCTGCGCACCTTAAAGGGCGAAATAGTGGTAGGTCTAAAAAAGGGGCAGGCTGAAAAAATAGAAGCGGAAGACCCGGATTGGCTGATAAATGGCAAACGAGGAATCATACAGTACATTGAACGTAGAGGGTTTTAAACGATTTTCCCAGCGGTCTTTTTATTCTGATTTTCAGTTCTCTACGAGTCAGATTCAATTGTATAATGAGATTCTCTGAGAATCTCTCTCACCGTTTTCCTTACTGCTTCGGCGCTGTTAAGTTTCGGTTTCCAATCGAGTGACTTAATTTTCCTTATTGAAAGAAGCATGTATTTCACGTCTCCCTTCCAGCCTCTGCCGCCGTCGACGCCTCCGGTGAAATGGAAGGACACATCTTTTAAGCCCATCTCCTCCACGACAATTTCAGCAATTGTCTTTACGTCTACCCAATCTTCAGAGCCTATGTTGAAGATCTCTACTTTTCCGCGTGGTTCTTTTAGAGCCGTCAATATGGCTGATACGCAGTCATCTATGTACAGGTAGGACTTCCTTTGGGTTCCATCCCCTAAAATCTCTAGCTCCCAGCGGTTCTTCTTGAGCTTGTTGATAAAATCGTATATGACGCCGTGTCTGCTTCTCGGTCCTATGATGTTAGCTAACCGGCAAATTACAGCCTTGAATCCATAGGTGTAAGCAAACGAGCTTATAAGTGCCTCGGAGGCAAGTTTAGCTGCTCCATAAATCGAGATGGGCTTCAGGGGGCCGTAACCTTCAGGGGTCGGGATCTCTGAAGCGTCACCGTAGACTGTTGAGGAAGATGTGAAGACGAAAGATTCTAGGCTTTCAGATTTTCTAAGAGCTTCTAGCAGACGGTAAGTAGACACAATGTTCTGTTCGAAATGAATCTCAGGTATCGATGATCCGATTCTAACCTCCGGATTAGCAGCTAAATGAAATATAACCTCGCATTTCTCCGTAGCTCTTTCAAGATCATCTTTGTTCAGTAAGTCGCCTTTAATGAGCTCAAAAGATGAATGCCCCAGCCAGCGACTAATATTATCTAAGGTTCCATTACTGAAGTTATCTATGACCCGCACCGCCGCACCATTCATCATAAGCGCATCGACGAGATGGCTACCTATGAATCCTGCTCCCCCGGTCACTAGGACTAATCGGCCGCTTAACATTTCTTCAACGCTCATGGCTTCTCGTACTCTTCGATGATGCCACTGAGGAACCATTTATCCCCAACTACGTAATAAACAATTATTTAGATTAAATGGATTTAAGGAGACCTGAATTACAGATATCTCGAAGGAATTAATAAACGTGAGACGCTTCTTCAGAGAAGTGATGAGGCATGACTCGAAGAAGCAGGTACATCGACATAAGAACTGTGCTGAAGAATTACTTGAAGGAGCACGGCGTAACCCTCTCGGATCTTCTAAGCGTGATGGATGAACAGAAAGAAGGTATAATGGAGTCTCTGCAGAAGAGGATTTACTTAACCGAGGCTCAAAGCAGAGCCCTCGAGAGGAACTTGACAAGCAAGCAGCTCAATCTTCTACTCTTCGTCGTGCAGGCTTTCTATCTGCTCAACCCCTCAGGCATATATAAAGGCTTTATTATTGAGCCTAAAAGAGAGGACGTTATATACGGCGAAAAAGCGACCTTCGAAGGATGCAAAATGATCTTGAAGGCTCTTCGCATCTCAACTGAAGGGTTAAACGATTAAATGAAGATGTTTGATTGAGTGGTGGAAAAATATTGTTTATATAGGTATGAGCAAGAATGTACGTGAATGTGAATTTCTGCACGTTTATATGTGTTTTTATGCATGAGTTGGCAGGTGCGCGCCTTAAAACTCGAAGCATAGTTTTCAGTTTCAAAGAAGTTGAGGAAATCTTGAATTATCTTATTTTTCTCCGATATAACGGTTCTTATCATGAGACCTGAAATAAATAGAAACGAGAAAGGATTAGATGATTTATCACCAATCGCCAAAAATGCCATGGGTCCTTCTCATTTCAGTCTTATTTCCACCACATCTCCATCTTTGAGAAGATGGTTCGGGCCTACTCTCTGCCCAGGATACTTCGCGCTTGGACCCCATATCCGCGCGTATCTAAATTCCTTGTAAAGTTTGCTGTGAAGCTTCTTCGCCGCTTCGATCACTGTTGTTCCCTCCTCAACGACAAGAGGCTTCGAGGAAGGCTTCTTTTCACCAGGCTCTTTTGAGTAAACCCGAATTATTCGAAGCATCTGGAAGATATGGTCCCCCAGTTCTTTTAGTCCTTGGCCATTCCTACATGAAACCGGCAGGAGGGGAACGTCAACATCTTTCAGTGACTCCTTCAACCCAGCGAGGCTCTCCATTGCTCCAGCCGTATCCATCTTGTTCGCAACGAGAATCGTAGGCTTGTAGATAAGGCTTGAAAATAGGGATTCCTCAATAGTCTCTAACGTAACTTTGCCTCGGATCTTGATTAGAGCGGAGTTTATCCTGTAATTGGCAAGCAGCCTCTTCAGGTCTTCCAAGGTGCAGTTAACCAGAACTCCGCTGCCTATCATCTGTAAACCTGCGCCTCCGCTTCGCCTAATTATCTCCACTTCGCCCTCCGGCTTCTCAATCATCATTCCCGCTTTCTCTAGCTCTGAACGAAGAATGCGGAACTGTTCAAAGGGGTCAGAGGAGAGATCAACCATCAATATAAGACCATCCGAGTTTCTCGCAAGTCCCAGTATCTGCGGGCCTTCCATTCTTCCCTCAGCTGCGCCTTCAATTAGAGCCGGCGCCTCGACCAGCTGAAATTGTACGTCATGATGCTGCATCATCCCAACAGCCGGCTCCCTCGTTGCAAAGGGCACAGGGCTCACCTCAACCTTAGCGTTCGTTAAGGAAGCCAGTAAGCTGCTTCTTCCCACATTCGTCGGGCCGAGTATAATTATCTGGCCTGCTCCCTCCTTAGGTATGGAGAATCCGCCGTAGCCGCCCTTCCTACGTGACCGTTTTCTCTCCAATTCCTTTTCAAGGATGGCGATTCGCCGTCTAACGTTCGCTAGAAGATTGCTGGTGCCTTTGTGTTTCGGGACAAGCGAGATGAACTCCCGCATCAGCTTTATCTTTTCGGGTGTAGATCTGCAGGCGACAACCTCAGCCCATTTCGCCTTAGCTTCGGCAGGCAGATTTGTAACCATGCTCAACAACCTAGGGGGTTCTTCAAGCTTTAACGTTTTACTCTATTCATTCAGACTTTATGATTTAGTTATTCTTCTGAGGCTATGCTTCTCCCATTCTATCTTAGAACGTTAGAGGCAAAAAATTTTCTCTTTAATTAAAATATAGATTCAGTCTTTACTCCTTCCCCTACCCTTGAGACCCATCCGTTCCTAGCGTCGGCTTTCACGCATGAGGCGATAACTCTTTTCCCTTCTTCTTCATCTTTGACGAGGGCTATGATGCTTCCGCCCATCCC
>Ga0180301_10003328_pt1 | contig 12586 bp, 13 predicted proteins | sample GuaBasSediGuay16_FD_121797 | JGI IMG/M metagenome (GOLD analysis project Ga0180301, IMG submission 121797) | Subseafloor sediment microbial communities from Guaymas Basin, Gulf of California, Mexico - Guay16, Core 4569-2, 12-15 cm | ecosystem: Environmental > Aquatic > Marine > Hydrothermal...
ATTTTTCCTCCTGTTGCTCTTTCTAGTTTCTCCATGTCTGATCTTTTTACTCTTCTTACTGCTAGTATTTTCTTTTTTGCTAGGAAGTGTTGTGCAACCTCATCAATACCCTTCTGGCAAACAACAACATTAGCACCAACACCAGCAATTTTCTCAACCATATCTTTCAAGATCTTGGCTTCTTCATCTAAGAATGCCTTCATTAGGTCAGGACTTGTTATGTTTATCTTCGCCGTTATTTCTGGTTTTTCTACTTCGAGTGGGCAGTCAAGCAAAGCAATCTTAGCATTCTCAACCCTCTTAGGCATACCAGGATGAACAACCTCCTTATCAAGAACTATTCCGTAGACTAACTGTGTGTCTAATACACTGCCTCCCTTCTTCTTCTCGATCTTAATGTCATCTAATCTAACATCATACGTTCCATCAGGTTTCTTTTCCGCTATAGTCAGGATCGCGTCAATTGCCATGTTAGCTAGTTTTTCTGCTACAATACCGCTTCCAATATATTTGCTAGCTATGGCAGTATCTACTACTTTTCTCAATACGCTCCTGTCTTCAGGATTTATCTTTACGCTTATCTCGTCAAGTATTTCTAGTGCTTTTCCCATGGCCTTAACATATCCTTCGATTATTATTGTTGGATGTATGTTTTGGTCGAGTAGCTCTTCTGCTTTCTCTAACAATGCACCTGCTAATACAACAGCTGTTGTCGTGCCATCACCTACTTCAGCATCCTGAGCTTTCGCTACTTCAACTAACAGCTTGGCAGCTGGATGTTGAACCTCCATTTCCTTCACTATGGTTGCTCCGTCATTGGTTACTGTAATGTCTCCAAAACTGTCAACAAGCATTTTGTCTAATCCACGAGGACCTAGACTAGTTTTAAGTACTTCAGCAAGTGCTCTAGCCGCCATAATGTTTGATCTAAGTGCATCTCTACCAGTAGTTCTTTGAGTACCCTCCTTTAATATCAGTACAGGTACTCCATAAAGTGACATTTCTCTCACACCTCACATACTACTCCAAAACACTCTTCCGTTTTCGTTTTACAATAGACCACTTCTATATAAGCTTATCTCATAAGAGCGTATAAAGAGTTTGCTTTAACTACATAAAACAGGGCCAAGACACAATGTAAATAACTATATAAATAACCGGGCCTAGATTAGATTCTACAAAATAATGGGGTGATTAAGGAGATGAATAAGGAGGAGTTAATGGATAGAATACTCAAGGTGTTTAGTAAATATGTGGATGAAAAACTAGACTTATACACAGGCAATAGATATTTATTGTCAGTAATCGAAATGATAATCCATGAATATGGAGCCGGACTTTGGAAACCCGATGAATTAAAAGACTTTGCTGCAAAATTACGTGAAAAATTAATTGAAGGGCCTGGGAACGTAAATCCATTTATCATGGAGATCTTGGGAATAATTGAAGAAGGGGTTAATGAAGAGAATATAAGAGAGGCCCTGGATATCGCAAAAAGATTATGGAAGGAAGACCGTTTTGATAAGCTTGAAGTATAACAAGGAACTAAACTCTATGTCCTTTTTATAAACCGTTTTTACATAATTGCATATTAGAGTCTTAGCTAAGTAACTTGACTGAATATTTTGAAAAATAGAACAGCTTACAACAACCATATATTTATAGAATTCAATCAGATCTTAAAGGCTGCATTAAGGCCCCTAAGAGTATGTCTAATACTTCTTCTTAAGACCATGAGGTCTAGGTCTCTATTTCCAAAACCTCCTTGTTGTTCAAATACTAATCTACCGCTTAGATATACTCTCAAGCATGGTATTGTTTTGACATCACTTGCTAGTTCTGGATGCTCCTTTAGGGATACTCTAAGAATTATTCCATTAGGATCTAAGTGTTTTTGCAACATCTTTACTGCTTTTGAAAATTCTCTACTCACTCTATCATCGGGATCATAGTATTCTATTATCACTACTTTATAAGTCGACATCGCTCTCCTAAGTTCTTCAACATTACTTACTTCGATCATATTCCTATCCCTTCTGATAAATGACTATATGTTAAACCCTAATATAGGTTTAAGAGTTAGATAGGCAGTTTCCTAGAATTAATCTCTTCTATTATAAGACTTGTTTCTCTTGACCTCAAGTATATTGGATAGTATATTTTACTTGTCATATCGATTCTCTCTTTTGGACTCTTTATATCGATTTCACTCACCAGTACATATCCAAGATCTAGTACTTCTTTTAACTCAGCAACACTAGCCATAGCAACATATTCTTTAAATTTTTCTTCAAAATTTAATTTCTCCCTAATATAGTCCTCTGTAACTACATAACCACATATTAGGCAGGAAAAATCAGGCATTATAGCACGAAAACCGCATTTAGGACACTCTATTGGCGAAGGCTTTCCATGTTTCTCCCAAACATACTGAAGCATGGATACAACATAGTCCTTACCATATTCCTTGGCAAGCTTATATAGCTCGCTTATATGGGGCACTAGTACCTCTTCTCCATAACTAACAATAAAGTCAAGTTGCTGTGGTGTAGGTTTTAATCCGGATTCAAGTATTCTATAAGCAACAATCTTATAGAGATCCTTTATATGCCTTTGAATTCTTTTTACAATAACATCAGGACTGGGCTTATAGCTTGTTGATGTAATAATCATGTTTAATACGTCCTTAGCTATTTCTTGCTTAATTTTATCATCTATTTCTAGTGAATCTAACCCCATTGTTTCAATAACTAAATCACTATATTCATTAATAATGGATTCCATTGATATGGTCTTTCTTCGATAGCTTCTTCTAGTCCTTCTTCTCTTAGCCTTAGTGGTTTCTTGTTGAGCCTCCTCTTCCCCGGTAGACCCTTCTGATTTCTTTCTTCGTGTAGAACTCTTTCTTCTTTTAGGAATAACTATCAGCCTCCACTAATGATTAAGTCAGAGATATGATATACCGTAACGAGATATTTCATATCCTACTACTTCTTTCTTCAATATACCTGCTAATAAGATAGCTTATCACATTATTTAGAAAAGTTCTATTTGACCTAGACGTTAATCTACTCAATTTTCTTTCATAGGCACTAGGATCTGGGATCTCATCTTTAAAGAATCCTTCAATTAATCTTTCACTAATGTATTCTAGCAATTCTCCATATTCTGTAGACAAGTCTATATCAGGATAATATTTGGAAGCTATATCTTCTATTACTTCGCCTAAATATGCATCAGTTAAGTCCAGGTAGTCCACGAACACTAAGTCTATACCCTTCTTCACTATCGAATTCCCCAGCTGTCAGCGTCGTCTACCAAATACCCTTATATAGAGAGGTATTTATAAATTGACATTACTTGCCGTGAAGAGAGGGTTAAATGCTTTTATTTATGGAAAACAATATATTTGTTAACACCGATCATGATATAAGGGGAATAGTTTCGGTGAAGGGTCTCTCACAGTTTTCTCAGTGGACTAGGAGCCTTTCATGCGAAATAGTTGATAAAGGATTTAGAAAGCTAAGGATCATAGTTTTTGTTGAAAAGGTATCTGATGGCAAAATCCATGTTGAGACCAAAAAGAAGCATTTGATAGTATATGGTTTCTCAGGAGACAAAACTTATTATTGCGATATACCATTAGGCTTTAAGCCTAGGCAAGTTAAATATAAGATAAAGAATGGTGTAATGACGATTGATGTTATCGGTAAGAGATTGTTATTCTTCTAACCATTTAGCTAGATGAACTCTATAAATGATTCTAAGTCCGCTAGGTTTTCTGGAATAATACCTTTCGGTATCCTCAGATAAGTGACATGTGGTAACCCATAAACTCTACTAGTAAAGACTGTTACAACTCTGCCGTTATGATTTATTTTGTATCCACCATACGCTGGCTCGTGAGAGCGTATTATGACTTTAGTCTTTGTTAAAGATAATGATTTTTTAGTAATTTTTTCTCCATAGAGTTTTCCCGCACCTCTATATGACTCGGTATACGTTATGTCCTGATCAATAGGATCACTCCATAGTATATCTTCAAGAACCTCGTCATCGGGTAGCGGGGTATTTAAGCTAAATCCATCAATAAATGTTTCAGCAAAGAGGACTCTTGCTGGCGGACCCCCGTGAACAAGTAATGCTTCTCCAGGAACTATAGCCATGTATGGTATTTTCTGGAAACTACGGAGGAACAAATAATACATTGTATGCCACGAGTCTTTAAACCTCATGTAAAGTTCCTCGGGAAAGTCATGTGGATGAGGTATTAAGTTATATGGGGGCTCGTGATTACCTCTTAGAACAACTACATTGCCTGGATACAGGGTCTTTAACAAGTATATCGCTGTAATCGTCTCCAACTGCTTATAACCCCTGTCAACATAATCACCTAAGGTTATCAGTACACAATCTTTATTCAAACAGTCAAGTAGCTCTTCCTTCTCAATTATCTTGAGGAGAGTTTGATAATCTCCATGAAGATCGCCTACAATAATCATTTTACTGGCTTTATCAACTATGGTGCAATTGTAAAACATAGAGCCTTTAACATATCTTCCATCAGACCTAATAGTGCTCGTGAAGTCTGATATAAGCTTTACAAGATTATCCGTGCTACATGATATACTTTCAACCATTTTGATAAAATCATCCAGATCCATCTAAATCCCCAAGAACTTTTTACGTAATATCGACCTGTATTTTAGTAAATTCGCGGGGACTCTCTCAAGCTCTAATTTAATCCGAACTATTTTGTACGGACTCATAGTTAATAAGACTCTATTCAACTTAATTGTTTTTATCTCAACGCCTTTTGGATTCTCGGACTCATAGAGCATACATCTGTTTATTTTGAACACGGTCTTTAATTCTATGGTCTTGAACTTATTACTTGGATTAAACAAAACTAAATCAATACTATCTTTATCGTACTTAATTTCGCCGATAAAAACCTTAGGATAAATCTCTATTAGTGGGCCAAGACACTCTATAACCGTGTCCTCTAATCCATCTATGACCATACCTTGAGCCAAAAGCCCTAAAAGCATTCCATGCAATATCTCGAGACCCGGCTTTTTTTGAATTACTACACCTATAACAGATTCATCATTAACCATAATTTTTCCTGTTTCAATAGATATTTCTTTTGAGAAAGGATTTACTATTCCGATAGAATATTTATTTTCGAGACAAAACCATGAAGCCTTTATTTTAACATTCTCACCATGCTCTACATTATCAACGTGGATAAAATATGGATTAAGCACGTATAATCGGGCATTTAGGAAACAGGTATCTATACTGAATGAAGACGAGCTTTTGATCAGAACTACATTGTTTAGAGGATTAAACCAGAGTTTAAACCCATTCCCTTCAATTAACAACACGTTATTTACCCTGTCATAAACTGTACTAGCTATGTTACTGTTAAAGACTATGTCGATAAACTCTCTGTTAAATATTATTCTGAGAATATTATCTCTTATAACCATAGAATATCCTGTATTAGCCAAAATTTTACCTATATTATCAATTACTTCTACATCTCTCGAATACTCTCTTAGGCTACCTGGTTTGAGACATAAAAATGATTCATTATTTATAAGCATACACGTTTGTATTGGATAAGGGTTGAACACGTAGGCTTTTTCCTTACAGCTTTGATTCCTTATTATATTTAAGCTCTCTAGAAACGAGTATATACCAGATAAATCAATATACGGTCTCCATGTGCTTTGAATGTATCCTTTAAAGGCATATAGATGTTTAGCCTTATATCCCTGGCCGATATCTAAAATTGTACCATCTATACCAACAAGGTTTATCTTGTAGTCACCTGTATCACCTACTAAGTCGATACAACATAGTTTAGCCAACTGAGGTAACATAGGAGCTTTAGATAGTTCACTTAGTTCTTTAAACACCATAGTATTTTTCTCACAGTCTCTAAGAATAGAGAATGAATCATAGTCTTTAAGCAAGATCGCACCATTATTTACCTTTCTCAAAAGGTACATGTACGTTTTCATACTTTATAGTTACTCCACGTACCTTTATATCAAGGATCTCGTTTTTGCTTATATAATCATCAATGTATTCAGTAATTTTATTTAAGTCACCATACACCTCTATATAAGCTATTAGAGGACTGGTTAATTCAGGTATATTGATACAGTCAACATAGGATATTACGTTATCGTTAAACAAGCTTGATAGAAAGGATGTGAGCTTCTCAGTGTCCTCAACTACTACTTCAAGGAATAAATTAGGTCGTCTATATAATGCATAGTGTTTACACACAGTTATTCTCTTAACATGCTCTCTATAATGATACGATGCTGTAGTAGGTACTAAACCATAATCTCTCGATATTTTAGCTAAACTATCCAAACCCCTCATCAGGCCATCGAGAATAATGTAGTCAATAAAATCAAACTTCTCGAAAACACATTCACTAAAATATTCAGATGGAATCACAATACTCTTTTCTTTATAATAATGTATTGGCGTTATCATATAGTTTATACTTACCACATCATCAACTTCAATGATGTCCTCAACAAACTTATATTCTTCCAAGAGTTTCTCATATTGCCTATCATTTATAATCATATGTTTCAAAATAATCTTCATTCTTGGAGATAACGTCACATAGATCCTGTTTAAACCTATAAGGTTTTTCAAAGCCTCTCTTAACAGACCAAAAATTCTATAAGAGCTAGGTCTTCCGAAAGCTAGTACTGTTTTTAATCCAATACACCAGTTTTTAAACAGATATCTCCTCTTAAGGCCTTTTTGTTTTAGTACAGCAAATCGCCTGAATAGAGTCGATCTTGATATTTTCATTCTTTTAGCAACATCTCTACTACATAATTCTTGAAACCTATTATACATGTCTATGATCTCTAAAAGGTCTTTATCGATATACACTTTTTAACATCCTCTCTTAACCAAGAGATCTCTTGGCAATTTTTATAGTTTTATAAAGTCTTTAATTAATGAAACTGACTCTAATGCTTTATTAAATGCATCTTCTAACCTTGTAGTCAATGACGCAGATAGCCTATCATTATCAAATGTTGCTATGAAACCTAGCGACTCTAGTTCATCAACGAGTTCTTCACGTTCTAAACTAGTATCGCTTAAAATAGCTATTACTTGAACCCTACAGGAATTGTCATCGTATATTCTTAGCGTTATTATCAGTTTTTGATTGTTAGATAGAGCTCTGAGTAACAAAGATTTTTTCCTTACCCCATCTAGATTTTTCTCATAAACTTCTTTTACAGTTATGTTAAAGCCCATGTTCTTTAAGGACTCCATAAGATTAGATATATAATCAGCGGCTACCATATTCTTCACAGCCCCTTTAAAGAAGTCTTTGAGATAAGGGCTCTGCAGCGGCCAAAGTCTTCATCGAGTATATTCTTATTGAAAACGAGTAAAATAAGTGTTTGGAGGTATTCAGCACGCTCGATGCCCTATCATCCCCAAGTCAATATTGGGCGCTTCATCATTAAAGGGGCTCCGCCAAATGCCTTCTAATCACCTTTCATAGACGGGAGTATTCTTCATCGCCTGAGACTATATGAGTTATTAAATCTAATAAATTTGTATCATTACCATCGTTGCCTAAGCTTTGTTCAATACCTCCATTAGCTTCTTCTTTACAACCTCGGCCACGTATTTTCCATCAACTTTTCCCCTAACTTTAGCCATAACCCTTCCCATAATTAATCCAAAGACTCTTTCTCCTCTTTGTTTAATGACATCAATGTTTGCATTTATGATTTCTGCCACAATTTTTTCTAAATCTTCCCTACTTATCTTCTCTAGTTTTAGTTCAACGATAGCTTCTTTAGCGGTTTTATCAGGATGTTTGGCTAAATATGCGAGTATTGTCGGAATAGCCTCTTTGGCTACAACGCCTTCAGCCACTAAGTCTAAAGTCTCTTCAATATGCTCATCAGTAATGTTTTCTATAGGAACCCCTTCCGATTTTAGTCCCTTTATAGTGTTTTCTATAGTAGATGCTATTAGCGTCGGCGGAATCCTGCCTTTATACTTTTCTACGAGTTTTTCAAACAAGTCTAGTCTTAGATTACTCAATATCGCTTTAGCAAGATCCATGCTTAATCCCAGTTGTTTCACATACCTTTCTAGCTTTTTATCAAAAGGCTCGGGTACGAGCTTTTCTGCCTCACTTAACAATTCATCAGTAATCTCGATCGGCGGTACATCTGTTTCAGGATACATTCGTGCAGCGCCAGGCCTAGGCCTCATATACCTTGTTGTTCCATCGGGGTTTGCTGCTCTAGTCTCAGGGGGAACACCTTTAAATGCATATTTCACACGTTCAACAATTGCTTCAAATGCCTTTCTTGCTTTATCTGATCTATCAGCAATTATTACTATAGCATCTTTTTCTTGATCGGCATTTAGTTTTTCATAAAGCTTTGCTACCTCATCTTCACTTATACCATAAGCTGGAAGTTCGTCGGTATGAAATATTCCTCCTACTCCACCCCATACTCTCGCGTAATCAGCTAACTCTGTACCAAACCTTCTTCCAGGCTGTAGTTCATAGCCAAGTAGTCCCTTAAACCCCGGCAATACTAGAGCGTAGACACCATGATCTTTCTTCTTGAGAACTCTTTTAATGATCTTTGATTTAGTGTTTAAGAATATTTCCGAAACATCGACAACATTAAGGGTTATCTTATCAGGGCTTAATCCACGCTTCTTTAACTCGTCTCTTAGTTCTAAGAGCCTATACTGTCTTAAAGCTTCATATTCAACTACTTTCGATATCAAGTACAGGTGCTGTACTCCCTTGATCTCGATTTTCTCCCCGCCCTTAATCGAAACATTAAGATCTTGTCTAATTGTGCCTAATCCTCTTTTAGCCTTTCCTGTAAGCCTAACTAATTGCCCGATTTTAAAAGCGATTCTTTGGGCTTGTTCGGGAGTATGTATCTCGGGGCCTGTAGCTATTTCAATTAACGGTATGCCCAATCGATCAAGCTTATACTCTACTTTATCAGCTGTTTCACCTATTTTTCTAGCAGCATCTTCTTCTAAACAAATTGTTTGAATACTTACACGTCCTTCTTCATCATCAATATAACCACCTAACGCTATTACAGAAGTCCTTTGAAAACCTGTCGTGTTAGAGCCGTCAATAACTATTTTCCTCATGACATGTACTTCATCTACTATTGTCGAGTGAAGCGCTTTTGCAACAGCCAAGGCAATGACAAGGGCTTCTCTATTCATTTCATGTGGAGGTTCTTCGTCGGCTTCAACTAGACAAGATGAGTCCCTTGGCGCATGGTACTCATATTTTCGTCCTTTCTTCCATTCAAGCATTGCAGCAACATCAACTTCACCTAACTCGCTTCTAGCAGGCCTTAGTTCTCTCACAAAAACATCTTCACTACCTTCTTCAACGAGTTTTGTTGGACAATTGCAGAACAATTTATGTTTAGTGTCGAGCTGTATATGGATTTCTAAACCAGCTTTAAGACCAAGCTTACTATAATCAAGCTTTTCATAGCTCATAGAGGCCACCTCGGATACAGATCAACTGTATGTCTAGGATTAATCTCGCCAGCTATGTTAGTTAACATGAGCTTCCTAACTTCTTTAAGGTCTCTTGTAATCCCCAATACCCAGGATAGTTTAACATAAGCTGTTTCAGGCAACATATCAGAACCTGGAATCACTCCTACAGCTAACAGTTTACGCCCAGTACTATAGACATGCATATTTATTCTACCAAAAAGACACTGGCTAGTCATCACTACAGCTATACCCTCTTCAACAGCTCTTTGAATCACGGGAATAAGTTTTTGGGGAGCATGACCTAGCCCTGTGCCCTCAATAACTATGCCATGGTATTTTCTATCGATAAGAAACTCTATGATATCTGGCTTTATTCCAGGATACGTTTTAACTAAGGCGACTTTGTCGTCAAATTTATTTATGAGTTCAGGTTCTTTCTTATGATCTCTATGCTCTATTATCTTGTTGATTACTTCGATCTTTCCTTCGTCTGGAAATATTATTGCCAAGGGTTTATCGTTTATTGTTTGAAATGCATCACGTCTACTTGTATGCATTTTCCTAACTTTCGTACCCCTATGCGCTAGGGCATAATGATCCCCTGTTTCACCATGCATGACTACTACCGACTCTGCAAAAGGAGCTTTTGCCGCAGTTAGAAATGCTGCTTTCAAGTTAAATGCTGAATCAGTACTTGGCCTATCACTACTCCGCTGAGCTCCTACAAGCACTATCGGGACAGGTTTATTCCTTATAGCAAATGCTAGTGCTGCAGCAGTATAGCCCATAGTATCAGTACCATGTGCTACCACAATACCGTTGTAGCCTTCAATCATATACTTATATACTCTTTCAGCAAGAGAAGCCCATATCTTGGGCTCCATATCTTCGCTGAAGATTCTAGAAAACTCTATCGTTTCAATAATAGCTATATCCATTATCTCAGGAATCCATTCTAACAACTCTTCTGTAGTTAAAGCAGGTTTTACGGCACCAGTTTCATAGTCTACCTTAGATACTATAGTTCCGCCAGTACTAACCATTATGACCCTTGGAAGTTTTTTCTCTAGAGGAATAGGCCTCGGCTTTACCTCTTTAACAACACTTCGCGGCCTAACTTTTTCTATAACAGTTTTTTCATCAACTCTTATACCGATATTGTATCCATTATCTAGCTTTATTACAATTATAGGCTTATCTCCATAGAGTCTTTCTCTAGGCATAAGCAGTCCTTCGAAAACTTCGCTTCCTCGACGAACCCTAATACGATCACCAATATTAGCCCCTATTTCTTCAAGTATTTTCTTTAACAAGCCACTATAACCAAATAATTCTTCATCCAAATTAACTAAGTACCTCCTCGACTACATTATTAACTACACTACTATAGACTAATCTAAAGAGAAGCTATTAAGTACTATTGAGAACTTTTATGAAATTTAAATAAAATTATTTCAGAATCAAGCGGCCCTAGCTACTGCTGTTTGCATAACAATTCTTCTAACATACTCTCTTCTATTCCTAAGCCTTGGCGGTAGATTCTTTTTAGGTTTAGGCGGGATCTTTGGTGTTTGGCTCCTTACTTTCCCAGCTTTAGTCAATGAACCATGGGATGGCATTTCATACACCCCTATCCATGTATCTATACTTGTCTCTTTTTAAATGTTTTTAGCCTGAAATTTAATTGTCTCGGATTATTTATATAACTCGGTTAAAAAATATTGTTTTAGCATAGTACAGTCAGAGTATGGTGTAATAGTATGAAAGCCTATTTAGTTGACTCAATTATCGGTGTATTCGCATTTGATGAAAACGGTAATGTAGTAGCATATGCTCTTGCTCCAAAAGATCTTCATGAAAACGTAGAGTATTTGCTCAAATTAGAAGAGGGAGGCGAAACGCCTCAAATAAAGGAAGTTATTAGTAAGCTTAAAGAATCAGGGTTTAAGGAGGTTGTAGTTGAAACAGAAGCTTTAGCAAAACATGTATCTGCTAACGGGCTAGACGCAACTATTGAGCCTGCACATAAATACGCTTTAGAGCTCAGAACAAATCTAGTTGACTATGCTATAAAATATAAGTTTATTGACACAAAAGAAAAGTTTACCGAGTTCATGAGAACAGCATTAATAGAGTTAACAAGAAGGAAGCTGAGAAAAGCTGCTGAGAAGAGGGATCTATTAGCAGTACAAGCCATTAGAGCAATAGATGATATTGATAAAACAATAAACCTATTTGTTGCAAGGCTTAGAGAGTGGTATAGCCTACACTTCCCCGAGTTAGACGACCTTGTTAGAGAACATCCCGACTATGTAAAGATCGTGGCGCAATTAGGGCATAGAGACAATATCACTAAAGAAGCTTTAGTAAAACTAGGTTTTAGTGAAGGAAAAGCTGAACGTATAGTCGAGGCTGCAAAGAAGAGTATTGGAGCAGATTTAAGTGATTTCGATATAGCTAAGATACAAACTTTAGCATCAATCATAGCTGAGCTTTACAGGCTTAGAAACGAGCTAACAGAGTACATAGAGAACGTTATGAAAGAAGTAGCACCCAACATAACCGCTCTAGTAGGCCCATTACTTGGCGCTCGACTACTAAGTCTAGCAGGAAGCTTAGAAGACTTGGCAAGACTACCCGCAAGCACCATACAGGTACTCGGTGCAGAAAAAGCATTATTTAGAGCTTTGAGAACGGGAGGAAAACCGCCAAAGCATGGTGTTATATTCCAGTTCCCAGCAATACATAGATCGCCTAGATGGCAGAGAGGAAAAATAGCTAGAGCTCTTGCAGCAAAACTAGCTATTGCTGCGAAAGTAGACTACTTCACAGGAAGGTTCATAGGAGATAAGCTTAAAGAGGAATTAGAGAAGAGAATTGAAGAGATCAAGAAACTTTATGCTAAGCCGCCGGCGAGAAAGCGTGAAGAAAGGCCAAGAGGAAAGCCAAGAAGGAAAAGAGGAAGGCGAAGAAAGAAGTAATAAGTATTTATATGAAAAAATCTATGATAGGTGTATAC
>Ga0180301_10003329_pt1 | contig 12585 bp, 10 predicted proteins | sample GuaBasSediGuay16_FD_121797 | JGI IMG/M metagenome (GOLD analysis project Ga0180301, IMG submission 121797) | Subseafloor sediment microbial communities from Guaymas Basin, Gulf of California, Mexico - Guay16, Core 4569-2, 12-15 cm | ecosystem: Environmental > Aquatic > Marine > Hydrothermal...
ATTTCCTTTACAATCGAAGAAAGAGACCTTGCAGAGACAAAAAGAGCAATGGAAAAGGTAAAAAAAGAGCTTCCGGTAGAAGAGATAAGTTATGATTCAGATATAGCAAAGGTATCCATAGTGGGAGCTGGAATGCAATCTCATCCTGGTGTTGCTGCTAAAATGTTTAAAACCTTAGGCGATGCAGGAATAAACATTGATATGATTTCCACATCTGAGATAAAAATTTCCTGTGCTATAAAAAGAAAAGAAGGGAAAAAAGCGATGAAAGTTCTGCACAGGGCTTTTGAATTAGATAAAGAGAGGGAGGAAAAAAATTGAGCTCAGGTTATAATGTAGCTGTTGTGGGAGCAACAGGGGCAGTGGGAGAGGAGATGATCAAAACCCTTTCCCAGAGAAATTTTCCTGTTAAAAATCTAAGAGCCTTTGCCTCAGAGAGGTCTGAGGGTAAAGTGGTAGAGTTTAAAAAAGAAAAGATAAAAGTGGAAAATCTTGCCCTATCTTCTTTTGAAAATATAGATATAGCTTTATTTTCTGCAGGTGCCTCTGTATCAAGAGAGTTTTCACCTGAGTTTGCAAAAAAAGGAGCAGTGGTAATTGATAACAGTAGTGCCTTTAGGATGGAAAAGAGTGTTCCCTTGGTTGTGCCGGAGGTAAATCCACACGTCTTGAAATCTCACAAAGGTATAATAGCAAATCCCAACTGTTCCACAATTCAGCTTGTTGTTGCTGTAAATCCTCTTCACAAAAAGGCAAAAATAAGGAGGATGGTGGTTTCAACTTTTCAGTCTGTATCAGGGACAGGCAAAGAGGCAATTTCAGAACTTAAAGAACAAAGTGAAAATTTTTTAAAAAGAGAGAAAATTTTAAACAGGGTTTATCCTCACCAGATTGCATTTAATCTCCTTCCCCATATTGGTAGTTTTCTTCCCTCAGGTTATACTGAAGAGGAAATGAAACTTGTGAATGAAACAAGAAAGATAATGGAGGATGATTCTATCAAAGTTACCGCAACCTGTGTCAGGGTGCCTGTATTTATCTCTCATTCTGAAGCAGTAACGCTTGAGACAGAAAAGCCTCTATCTGTGGAAGAGGTGAGAGAGATTCTTTCAAATTCTCCCGGGGTTGTAGTGGAGGATGAGCCCGAGAAAAATATTTACCCTCTTCCCATTAAAGCAGCAGGAAAAGATGAAGTTTTTGTTGGCAGAATAAGAAAGGATGAATCAACACAAAACAGCATAAATATGTGGATTGTTGCGGATAATTTAAGAAAAGGTGCTGCCTTAAATGCTGTTCAAATTGCAGAAATACTTGTTCGGGAAGGACTTGTTTAACCTTTTTGAATTATGGAACTCAAAAAGATAGAAGATAAAGAAAAATGGATGAGACTTGCTCTTTCTCTTGCAAAAAAAGGTCAGGGAAAGGTATCTCCTAATCCTCTGGTGGGTGCAGTTATCGTGAAAGAAGGAAAGCTTGTGGGAAAGGGATACCACAGGTATTTTGGAGGACCTCATGCTGAAATTGAAGCCATAAAAGATGCAAAAGATAATGCGAAAGGAGGTACTCTTTTTGTAAACCTTGAGCCTTGCTGTCACTTCGGAAAAACCCCTCCCTGCACAGAGGCAATTATTAAAGCCGGGATTAAAAAGGTGGTGGTGGCAACTCTTGACCCCAATCCTCTTGTTAATGGAAAAGGAGTTGAAATTTTAAGAAAAGCAGGTGTTGAAGTTGAGGTTGGTGTATGTGAGGAGGAAGCAAAGAAGGTAAACGAATTTTTTTTAAAATTTATAAAAGAAAAAATACCCTTTGTGATAGTGAAAGCTGCAGCGAGTCTTGATGGCAAGATAGCAACATTTAAAGGTGAATCAAAGTGGATTACAGGGGAAAAATCAAGAAAAAAAGGTAAGATGCTTCGCTCAATGGTAGATGCAATTCTTGTTGGAATAAATACAGTTATAAAAGATGACCCTCAACTTTTCCCACCAGTTAAAAGAAAAAGATTTTACAGGATTTTACTTGACACAAACTTAAAGGTACCCCTGGGGGCAAAAATAATAAAGGACCAGCATCTTTATCCTACAGTCATTTTTGCAGGATGCAAGGTTAAAAGAGAAAAAGTAAGAATTTTAAAGGAAAAAGGGGTAAGAGTTGAGGTGGTTGAAAGCACCAGCACAAAAGTTAACTTAAAAGAAGTTCTGAAAAAATTGGGAGAAAAAAATATTGCAAGTCTCCTTGTGGAAGGAGGAGGTGAGGTTATAGCTTCTTTTTTTGAAAATAAGCTTGTAGATAAGGTTTTTGTTTTTCTCTCACCCATCTTAATTGGAGGAAAAGATGCCCCCACCTGGTTTGAAGGAAAAGGTTTTTCCCACCTCAAGTGTGCACCCCGGATAAAAATAGAGAGGCTGCAGAGGATAGAAGAAGATTTACTGATAGAAGGCTATCCAGAATAAATTTATGTTGCCATTATTTCATTTAAGCTGTAAAGCTCAAGGTCAACATTTTTCTTATTTTTTAAAACCTGGGGAAGAGGTGATATTTTTTCCTTTCCATTTACAATCCCCACCATGATATTTCTTTTACCTTCAATAAGCGCTTTGACTGCTGCTTTTCCTAATCTTGTTCCAAGAATTCTATCCCAGGCACAGGGGGAACCTCCTCTTTGCAGATGTCCCAGAACCACGACTCTTGTTTCATAATTTGTTTTCTCACCTATTTTTGAGGCGATTTCAAATGCATTTCCCAGTTTATTTCCTTCGGCAACAACAATTATACTGCTTACCTTCCCTCTTTTCCGCCCTTTTTCAAGTTTCTGGCAAATCTCTTCAAGAGAGAAGTTTTTCTCAGGAATTAAAACGTCCTCTGCTCCTCCTGCAAGGCCGGACCACAAAGCTATAAATCCTGATGTTCTCCCCATAACCTCCACAAAAAATAAGCGTTCATGTGAGGTGGCGGTATCCCTTATCTTGTCTATTGCTTCAAGAGCGGTTTCAACAGCAGTTAAAAACCCTATGGTAAAATCAGTCCCCCAGAGGTCATTGTCTATTGTAGCAGGGACACCTGCAACCGGAACTTGCCATTTTTCATCAAGGATATTTGCGCCTTTTAAAGACCCATCTCCTCCAATAACAATGAGCCCGTCTATTTTAAATTTTTTTATATTTTCAACTGCCTTTCTCTGTCCTTCCTCTTCCATAAAATACAGAGAGCGAGCAGTTTTAAGTATTGTTCCACCCTGGTAGATAATTCCTGAGACAGAGCCTGCATTCATAGGTTGTATATCACCTTCAATAAGTCCCGCATACCCTCTTTTTACTCCTATAACTTCAACTCCTCTGTAAATAGCGAATCTTACAACAGACCTTATACAGGCGTTCATTCCTGGAGCATCGCCTCCACTTGTTAAAATGCCGATTCTTTTCATTTTTCGGTTTCCCGATTTATTCTTTCAATATAAACTGTTCTTGTGGGAAAGGGAATTTGTATACCATTTTCCTGTAGTTTTTTATAGGCAAGGGAGATAAATTTGTCCTGGGCAATAAATCTATGCTTGTAATTACTGATCCAGAAAACCACAAGAAAGTTTAAGGAAAAATCAGCCATCTCCATAAAGTAAACCTCAGGTGGTGGCTTCTTTAAAACTTCTTCTATGCTGGCTGCGCAATCAAGAAGGACTTTCTTTACTTTTTCAATATCCGAACCATAGGCAACACCTATTTTTATTCTTCTTTTAAGATTTACCTGAGGTCTTCCATAGTTTATAATTTTGCTGTTCATCAAGAGATTATTTGGGATAATAATCTCATTTCCCTCATCAAATGATTTTATTCTGGTTGACCTGAGTCCAACATCTATTATCTCTCCTGCCTCTCCTGTCTCAAGTTGAATAAAGTCACCAATTTTGAAAGACCTGTCAGCAATAAGAGTTATTCCTCCAAATACATTGGAAAGCGTTGTTTGCAGGGCAAGTCCAATAACAATTCCTGCGATACCCAGACTTGCCACAAGAGCAGTTACCTTAATTCCCCACAGGCTTAAAATAAAAATAATGAGGAGAACGAAAATTATAAGATTCAATATTTTTCTGCTTACTGCAACAAGGTCCATCTGTCTTGTTTTGCCGACAACTTCCTTTGCCCTGCTTAACCAGGCTTTGATAAGCAGATTGAGAAAAAGCGCAGCAAGATAGCAGGAAATTACAAGAATTATTGAAGCTATGATTTTGGACAAAAGAGGTTTAAAGGATGTCAAAAAGGGGAGAATGTTGAAAGCCGCTGTTATCCCGGCAAGAATGATAAGATAAAATACAGGGGCTTTCATTTTGGAGAGGAGTATATCGTCAAGCTCTGTCTTTGTTTTTCTGGCCCATGCCATAGCGATACGGGCAATGAAATAGTAAACAAGTTTTGCCACTATGAAAAAAACAGCAAAAACAAATACTGCCTTGATTATAATGACAAGATTTGTTTTAATCATCGATTTCTCTCAAAATATCCTTTGTTGCTTTAACAGGGTCAGAAGCCTGGAGAATGGGACGACCAATTACAAGGTAGTCTGCCCCTTTTAAGATAGCCTCTTTTGGAGTAAAGGTTCTTTTTTGCTCATCTTTCCTTACAGAATATGGTCTTATTCCAGGAACAACCAGTAAGAATTTTTTATCAAGATATTCTCTTAAAGTTTCCACCTCCTTCCCGGAACAAACAACCCCATCAAGTCCTGCTTCTTCTGCCTTTTGAGCAAGAAAAAGGACCTTTTCTTTTATATCCCCCTCTATACCAAGATCGTCTTTTAAAACCCTCTGATCAATAGATGTGAGAACGGTTACTCCCAGAACCTTTGTAGAGGGGTTCTCTCTCTTTATAGCTTCTTTTGCCCTCCTCATCATCTCTTTTCCACCCAGGGTATGAATTGTGAGCATGTCAACATCCATCTTACCTATAATTTTTGCTGTTGCTTCTACAACAGTTGGAATATCGTGGAGCTTTGAATCTAAAAAAACTTTTCCTCCCATTTTTTTTATGCTACTTATTATTTCAGGACCGTAGTGGAAAAATAGTCTCATCCCCACCTTAAAAAAACTTACAAAGTCTTTTAACTGCATGACAAGCTTTTCTGCTTCCTTTTTTGTATCAACGTCAAGAGCAAGTATCAGTCTGGATTTTTTCCACACTTTTTCACCTGTACTTTTTACTTTTTTCGTCAGGGCATATAGTCTGGTAAGGGCAAAATCTGCAGGACATGTAAGAGGGTTGAGGCTCAAAGATTCCCTCTCTTATACCCCTTGATGCCTTTTTTATCTTATCTATTACCTTATCAAGGTCACCCTCATCAAGATGTGCTTCTCCGACAATACCTGTTTCCAGAAAGTGAAGTTTAACACTATCGGGGATTTTTCCAAATATCCTGTAGTATGCAAGAGCATATATTCCAAGCTGAAGACTCTCTTTTGCTCTTTTGTCTGCTTTTTTCTTATCCTTTATTTGAGAGGACTTATAATCAATTATACTGACTTTTCCATCCACTACATCCACCCTATCCCACCTTCCTGTTATACGATCTCTGTCTAAAACGAAGTTAAATTCCTTTTCTATGTAGGTTGGTAGTATCTTTTCTTTTTCAGCTCTCTGATAAAAACCTGTAAGGGTGAGTCTTCCTTCCTCAAGTCTTTTCTCCTCGTGTTCCCTACTTATAAAACCCTCATTTACCCAGGAGTTTTCAAAACAAAGGATAAGTTCATCAAGGGAGAGTTTTTTCCCCTGAAGTTTGTAAACATAATATTTTTGGACAGCATCATGCAAAGCTTTTCCGTAAATTACCGCGTGATGTTGCAAGATAGGAACCCGCAGAATGTGGATATACTTGTATTTAAGGGGACAGGTTAGATAATCATCTATCTGGAAGTGAGATAAAGTGATAACCTCTTCAGGAGATATTTTTTTCTGAAGAAGAGTTTCCTCTCTCTTCCTGCGAGGAGCATTTCTCTCTATCACCTCCACTGCGGAACAGCGATGAACGTTAACATCTCCTGGCGAAAGGTCAAGAGCTTCAAGAACAAAAGGAGATACCTTTCTTAATTTTTTACCTCCGTAGTCTTCCGCACTTGTAAGATAGAGCTCCTCTTTGGCACGGGTAAGTCCAACATAAAAGAGTCTGCGCTCTTCCTGTCGATGAAAATCTCCTGTTGGCAGAATATCTTTTATGAGTTCATCTGGAAGAGGGATGGCCTCCCTTCTAAAAGGAGAAGGAAAGCGCTGATTGACAAGACTTACCATGATAACCACAGGAAACTCAAGTCCCTTTGCTTTATGAAGAGTAAGAACATTCACAGCATCGCTGTCAAGTTCTGCTTCTGTTACTGCAGGGTTATCTCCTGCCTGAATTAGAAGGTCAAGATGCTTTACAAAGTGCAGAACTCTGTTTTCTTTTAATACCTGACTTGCATTTTGAACAATTTCAAAAAATCTTGCTATATTTTTAACTTTTCTTTCGTTCTCAAGGGAAGGGTTTTTTGTCAATTTTGTAAGAAAACCTGTTTTTGATATAAATTGGTAGAGAATTTCCCCGGTAGAAAGTTTTATGCTTTTTTTAAGATAATCTTCAAGTTCTTTGAGAAGTCTTTCCACAGTAGCTATACTTTCAAAAGATATTTGCTCGTTTAAATCAGAAAGCTTTTTTAAATTAGAAAAGACATAAAAAAGAGAACGGTTTTTCCGTGAGGCATAGTTCATACATAGAGTAAGATCTTTAACGGGTATCCTGTAAATTTCTGAGGCCGCAAGATAATAAAGACTTACGCTGTCTTCCGGATTGGTGAGTGTTCTTAAAAAGCAAATAAGAAGTTTTATCTCCTCCTGGTCATAGAGACCTTCGTTTCCCGAAAATCTCCAGGGGATATCTGCCATGTTTAATGCACGCAAGAAAGGGTCTGCATCGTCATTTGCTCTTACAAGAATAGCAAAATCAGCCCATTTATACTTTCCTTCTTTTACTTTTTCTTTGATAAGGTTTGCCACTCCCTCTGCTTCACTTAAAACAGTATCGTAGTGTAAAAATTTTACTTTTCCAATGCTTTTCTTAACTGCAACAAGTTTTTTGTTAATTTTATTTTTAAATTCGAGCCTGTCGGGATTGTTGTATTGGATTAGCCGATAGGCACAGTCAAGGATTTGTTGAGGTGAACGGTAATTTTTTGTAAGCACTATTTGATGTGCATCTCTGTAGGTATCGATAAATCCTAATATATTGCTTATAGCCGCACCCCGGAATTTATAGATTGACTGATCATCATCTCCCACAACAGTAATATTGCGATGAACAGCTCCAAGAAGTTTTATCAGTTGAAATTGGCTGTAATTTGTATCCTGAAATTCATCAACAAGTATATATTTGAAGCGTTGCTGGTATCTTTTCAGGACGGAGGGATGTTCTCTGAATAGCTTTAAAGTGAGGACTATCTGATCACCGAAGTCAATCTTTCCTTCTTTTGCAAGAAGCTCCTGATATTTTTTGTAAGTTAGACCAAGTTCCCTTTGCTTTGAAACTTTTTCTTTAAGTTCTTCATCATCGGGATTTTCTTCCAGTTTCTCTTCGAGTTTTTGTACATATCTAAGATATTCCTCAGGTGTTATATCCTCATCCTTCGCTCTGCTTATAAAATTCAATATAGCCTCAATGTGACGGGTGGGATTTCCTAAGGGACGGTAGTGAGAAAGAGGAAATTCAAAAAGATGTTCCCGGAAAAACATAATTTGCTCTGGGACACTCAATACCTGAAAATCAGGAGGGAGACCAATCTCAAGAGCGTTTTCTCTTAAAACTCTGTCTCCAAAAGCATGAAAGGTGCAAATCCAAAAATCGGTGTAGCCATAAGGAACAAGAACATCCACTCTTTCTTCCATTTCCTCTGCAGCTTTTTCAGTAAAGGTTAAAGCAAGAATTTCCTCTGGCCTTGCTCTTTTGGTAGCAATAAGGTAGGCAATACGACGGGTTATTACCTGGGTTTTTCCTGTTCCTGCTCCTGCCACTATGAGGAGGGGACCATCCCCATAGGTTACTGCCTCTTTCTGTTCCTCGTTTAGACCCTCAAGTATTTTTTTTCCGTAAGGGGAAATGGACATTTTGTTTTAACCTGAAGGATATTTTCAAAAAATAATACCAAATTATCCTCAAAAAGCAAGGAAAAAGTCCAGGCACAAGGACCAATCTTGGCCCCGCTTATCAATTTCTGGCTCTTTTGACAAAAAAATAAAATAATATATTATGTTACTGGTGTCTTTGTCAATCAGAGTGGCTAACAATTAGTCTAAGACCTGCCTACACTGTAGCTTGTCTTAATAAAAGTGGCTTACCCAGAGAGTAAAAAATTCTTTTAAGTTATACGGGTTGATCGTAACACAATGCACTTAAACAGCATTTATAAAGAAAAAAGTAAAATGTAGGCTTACATCAAATTAACCAGCCTAATAAAGGACATCGAGGGTAAACTCTATGACTTATAAAAATTATGTAAAGTTACTTGTCCCCAGTTCTATAGTGGGGATTTTTGTAAATGTTGTTATTGAGCAAAACCTGTACGAAATGGTTGGGAAACACATACTTTTAAACCTTGCAATTCGCAGACTGTGCTACAGATTTTTCTTTCAAAGAATCATTTGGTATGTTGTGGTATTTAAAATCTCCGTTCGTCTTGTTCAGCTAATTCTGCTTCTTATCTCCGGGACCAGCAAGATTACTATTGTTGGCAAAGAGAATTTGAAAGCAAGCAAAAAAGAGAACATTATTTTTGCTTTCTGGCACGGCAATTACACGTTATTGCTTGCTTCTCTTCGAATGAGTAATACGGCAGTATTAGTTCATCGGTCTTTCAGGGGAAACTATATAGCTCAATTATTTTCCACTTTCAACTATCATATAGTACGAACGTCCAAAAGTGGAAAATCAATTTTAAAACTTATTAAGATGGTTAAACAGGGTTGTTCGGTATTTATTGCCGTTGATGGTCCTCAGGGACCTGCTTATAGAACTAAGCCCGGGATAATTTATATTGCTCAAAAAACAGGGGCTAAAATTGTACCCTTAGGATTGGAGGGTCGCAAAGGATTTGTATTGAAGAACCGATGGGACAATCATTTTATTCCTCTTCCTTTTAATAATATTACCGTATCTTTTGGCAAATCCATAAGCGTGAGGCCCGGTGACTCTCTTGAAGCAAAAGAGGAGGAAGTAACAAGAGCTTTACTCGAATTAACAGGTAACCACAAGGGGGTCAGGTCTTGAAATCAAACATTTTCTTTAAATCCTGCTGTTTAAGAAGGATAGAGGAAAGATGACTTACAGAAGAGAAGACGATAAATTATTTCTCCCTTGGAAATTTCCACAAAAGAATAAACCATGTCAGAAGCACATCATCGAATTCCAGTAGTTGGAATACCCAGGGCTCTTTACTTTTTTTATTATGGAAAAGCATGGGAAAAGTTTTTTCAAAAAGTGGGTTTCTGTACACTAATCTCCCCACCTACCAACAAGAAAATACTTGAGAAAGGCATAAATCTTAGTGTGGAAGAACTCTGTATTCCTCTTAAGGCTTTTTACGGACACTGCGAATTTCTAAAAACAAGATGCGACTTTGTCTTTGTTCCTCGCTATATAAGTGTTACTAAAAATACCTTCACCTGTCCAAAACTTCTTGTTCTTCCTGATACAGTAAAATTTGTAGTACCTGATTTACACGTTTTAAGCCTTTCTTTTAAAAAATCAGAGGTCCCGGGGATGGGCCAGTTCTTTCTTATGGGATGCAGAATAATGAGAAAAACCTATTTTTCAAATCCAGGAATAAAATTTCTTAATCTGACAAAAATGCGCCAACTTTTTAAAAAAACTCTGTGGGAAGAAAGAGAAAAATCTGAAATAAAACCCCTTTCTTTTTTCACAAACTCTCATTCCACATCTTCAATTCCAATTATGGTAATTGGTCATCCTTACAATCTTGAAGACTCTTTTATTAACCACAATCTTTTTAATACACTGGAAGAACTTGGACTAAAGGTTATAACTCCAAAACAGATTTCTGCAAAAATAATCCGAGAAGAACTTAAGAATTTACCCTTTATCTACTGGAGTCAGGAGAGAGAAATTGCAGCTTCTGCTTATTTTGCCTTGAAACAGTCTTTTATTAAGGGTATTATTCTTGTTTCCAGCTTTGGTTGCGGACCTGACTCTCTTATCGCTGAGCAGATAGTTCAGGATGCAAAACAATACAAAAAACCTGTAATGCAGCTATTCCTTGATGAAAATACAAGTCAGGTAAACATCCAAACAAGGATTGAGGCTTTTGCTGATATGATAAGGGCAAGAAAATGAAAAACATAAAACCGCTAATTACCTCTCCTCACATGGGTAATACCTACATTGCTGTAAAAGCTTTCCTTGAAACTGTTGGCTGTCTTTATGTCCCCTGTCCTCCTACCTCCAGAAGAACAATAGAGCTGGGAGCAAGATATAGTCCTGAGTTTGCTTGCTTTCCTTTTAAAGTAACCCTGGGGAATATGATTGAGGCTCTTGAAAAAGGTGCAAATGTAATTTTAATGGCAGCAGGCAGAAAAGGCCTTTGCCGGCTTGCCTATTATCATATAGTGCAAGAAAAAATTCTGAAAAATCTTGGTTTTGAATTTGAGATGGTGGGGTTGGGAAATAACCTGAGAGATGTTCTTTTCAGGAAAATTGAACTGTGGTCAGGTAAATGCTCAACCTTACCAGGATTAATCAAAGCCACTGCAATCACCTTCAGAAAACTAAAACTTATAAGAAAAATCGAAAATCTGACAAGGAACCTCAGACCTTATCAGGTTGAAAGAGGAGAGGTTGAGAAAATTTCCAGAAAAGCCTTAGCTTTAACTGAAGAGGCAAAAACTTTTTCACAGCTTAAAACTGTGGAAAGAGAAATAAAAAGACTTTTTACATCTATCCCCATAATGAAAAAAAGAGAGGTTCTTAAAGTGGTGGTAGTAGGAGAATTTTTCTGCTGCTTGGAACCAGCAGTTTCTTTTCAGATAGAAAAAATTCTGGGAGAAATGGGCGTTCTTGTCACAAATAACATGAGCTCCTACAGGCTGGCAAAAGGATTCCTTTTTCCTGATCTACAAAAATGGTGGATTAACAAATTCATAGTAAAAAAATACCTGAGGTATTCAGGTGGCGGGGAGGAGAGAAGAACTCTGGGAGAGATTGAGATTTATGCCAGGAAAGGTTATGATGGGGTTTGCATTTTGAGCCCTTTCCTCTGCCTTCCAGAAAATACTGCCAAGACCATACTCCCTTCTTTAAGCAAAAAGTTTAAAATACCTGTTTTGAGTTTTTCTCTGGATGAGAATTTTTCAGAGGTTAACATGTTAACAAGGGTAGAGTCTTTTGTGGACATGCTGAGGAGAAAAAAGAATGTTTCTGGGAATTGACGTTGGTTCAATTACAACAAAAGCTGTGATCTTGAACCCTGATAGAGAGGTGGAAAAAAGTGTCTACCTTCAAACACAAGGGTTTCCTATCCTGGCTATTAAGTTGTGTCTTGAAGAACTGAAGGATTTTATAACACAGGGTGAAATAAAAGCTGTTGGTGTCACCGGAAGTGGCAGAAAACTGGCAAGTGTGGTGGTTGGTGCAGATGTTGTAAAGAATGAGATCACTGCTCAAGCAACAGCAGCTGTTTGTTTTAACCCCGACGTTCAAACAGTAATTGAGATAGGTGGACAGGACAGCAAAATTATAATTCTGCGCCAGGGAGTGGTGGTGGATTTTGCCATGAATACTCTCTGCGCTGCCGGAACAGGCTCCTTTCTGGATCATCAGGCAAGAAGAATGAATCTTTCTATTGAAGAATTTGGAAGGCTTGCCCTTCTTTCAAAAAATAAGGTGAGTATTTCTGGAAGGTGCACTGTTTTCGCTGAGTCAGATATGATTCAGAAATCCCAGCTTGGATACGCAAGAGAAGATATTATAAGAGGACTGTGTGAGGCTCTGGTTAGAAATTATCTCGGAAATCTTGCCAAAGGGAAAGAAATTCTACCACCTGTTCTCTTTCAGGGAGGAGTAGCTGCCAATCCTGGAATAAGAAAAGCCTTCGAGGATATTCTTGAATTACCAATTCTTGTCCCTCCATATTATGCAGTAAGTGGTGCTATTGGTGCTGCTCTTGTTGCTGAAGAAAACTACGCCGGCAAGCCATCATGTTTCAAGGGAGAATCTATTTTTGAAACAGAATACACAAGCCGTGGATTTGAATGTAAGGATTGCCCCAATCAATGCGAGATAGTAGAAATTTTCCAGAATAAAAAGAAAGTGGCTTGCTGGGGAAGTAGATGCGAAAAATGGAATATGTAACAACAGAGTGAGAAGTGGGGGTTCGAAACCCTCCAGGCGTGCCAGAGCTCAGAAAGTAGCTCTTTAAAGTCATTTGGCAGACCGAGAAAAAAAGAAACTGGAGTTGTGTGACCATATTGTGACCAAGCCATCTTCACCTTCCTGCCTGGCCACCCTCTGGAGGGGAAGGTGGCTTCCATCTATAAGAGAGGGCGTGTTTGGTATGTCTCTTACTAC